>Ga0123357_10013165_pt1 | contig 10713 bp, 5 predicted proteins | sample TergutEmb28metaG_FD_89873 | JGI IMG/M metagenome (GOLD analysis project Ga0123357, IMG submission 89873) | Embiratermes neotenicus P4 segment gut microbial communities from Petit-Saut dam, French Guiana - Emb289 P4 | ecosystem: Host-associated > Arthropoda: Insects > Digestive system > Gut ...
CAGAAAACCACATGCTGCAACTCAACATCTAATGCTCCTGATGATGGGCGTATGTACCCGAAACATGTCGAGCTAAGAATGCATCAATAAAATTACCTAGTTGCATCAAGTTGGCATTTCACTTTATTTCATGAGGAAGATGCAAGGTCAAACAAAACTCAAGAAGTGTTTAACGTTTTAATTTATTTGCATTACCAGTTAGGGCTGTTATTATAACTCACTATACCCCCTGTCTACATAAATATTTGCATAACGAAACTTAAACTTTCATCCACGGCATTTAACTTTATTTTATAATCTTGTACAATTTACAGCTTATCTGAACATGACCAAGTTTGACACTACCCTGGTCACTTTTCGAGTGTCCTTAATGCCAAAATATTGTTCTCAGAATTTATATGCAAATTTATTACCTCCCCTATTTAGAACTTTGATGTAGTGATAGGTTCCTGACTGGACAACAGAGAAACAAGCGTTCATTTCCAGGCAGGCGCAGGAAATTTCTCCCTCTGCACAAAGTGCCCGCCACGGCTGTAAGGCCCAGTCAACTTTTGAGTCATTGGGTACCGGGTGTCCAACAGTAAAGCAGCCGAAGCTTGAAACTGACTAATCACCATCTAGTGCCGAGGTCAAGAATTCATGGACTCCTACCTAGACACCTTGCATGCCTTCATGCCTTACTCAGAAGAAACTTAACCTAAAGGTACAATTATGTACAATTACACGTAAATTACGTCGTGATCTTTTAATTGGTTTACCATATTAATGATATCAGAGATGCATAAATATTCATGAATTACGTCTTTGTTAGATATTCACAACACACCAATTAATGGCGTGCAGCGAAAAGATAAAAATATCCCTGTACAGGCCCTAAAGGTTCCAGGAAGTTAAGGCTTCCAGATTTCCAGACAATCGGCACATTAATGTGGTAAGGTTGTCAGCCTGGTCGCTTTAAATCCCCCCCCAGGAAATATTCCTGGTACTCATTTCTGTTAGAAGCTGAGTCGATCCCAGGACCGTATTGCGGCCGGAAAGATTAAGTCGATGAAAGTCGATTGATACCATTGGGAATCGAACTCGCGACCTTCCGGCTTGTAGCGCAGTGCCTCAAGCAACCACGTGCCCAAATCCCATGCACTTAGGTTTAATAAATGTACACACACTTACTTACACACACGTGTGCATTCGTACATGGTTGTATGTACACACGTACGTACATGCATGTCGTTAGTCCGGAAGAAAAATGTCATTAACTCAAAACAATGCAGTTTATGAGTTCTGTACGGGAGCATGCTGCCAGAACAGTCAAAAGTTACTTTTTTTTAACAGGAAAAGCGTGAAAACTAAAATTAGACTTTTATCCATAAGGAAGCTCCAGTTCTAGGAGGTGTGTCATCCCCGTTGTGTGTGAATGAGTTTAGGTTGGCTTGTAATCTAACACAACTGTGTCAATATAGGTACATTTATTGACTTATTTTAGTACGACTACATGTTTCGGCCTTTGTAGGCCATCTTTAGGTTGTCTTACGAGATGCAAATGAGAATAAGTGCCTAAGATCAATGGAACTCATTTACATCTCGTAAGACAACCTGAAGATGGCCTACAAAGGCCGAAACATGTAGTTGTACTAAAATAAGTCAATAAATATACCTATATTGGCACAGTTGTGTTAGACTACAAGCCAACCTAAGCTCCAGTTTTTACTGATTTTCCGACTGGAATAATGCCCAAATGACTGGAGAGCATTGTCACATATTCAGTGGCGCATCTTTGTAGCTGTGTCACTTTTCTTTGGACTAAGGACATGCAAAGTTATAGCAAGCCTGTAGGCAAATTTATGCCGTGTGTAGGCATGACATCATGTACTGGAGGCGTTATAACCTTTGAGGCCTTCCAGACCTTGCCGCCAGAAGGTTGTACATTTGTTTTAAACTTTACGTTCCGACTGATTTATCCCATGACACATACAATACATACATCGTGTTCTTGTGAAAGGATTAATCAAATCCCCTTGGCCACACACTGAATATCAGACGCTGAAGTATTGATTAACTTCATCGTGGGTCGGCATATATTAATGTAATATTCAGTTGCGAGGATCTGAATGTTTGTTTGACCGTTGTCCATTATAGTGGCCCATCAACTTCAGGATGGGTATTGATAAGCATAATTGATGGACAGTCTCAACGCATAAGCACACATATTTGTTAAAATGTCGTCTGATTTCTGGAGATGGGCTTTTAATTAGTTGCACAATTCATACGATATTACAATTGTTGTTTCTTGCCACATGGCAGTGGTTATGTATTCGCAAATACATTTAGAAATTTGGGGGTAATTTCTTGGAACAAGGCTGCGATTTCCTACCAGGGAAACGAAGCTCCATTACTGCCATACCAAGAGTCAACGAAAAGACCCGAACGTGTGTCGGAGCAATCCAGCCCATTTCTGTAAAATCTGTTTTAATATTATTTTTTATTCTTATTATAATTCAAATATTTTATTGTATGTTATTACTAAAAGTAATTATTAAATTGCCAGGTTGAAGAAATGCAACGAGATGCAACAGTATGCAGATATTTATTTACTGCTAAATTACTGTACCTGCTTCGGGCTTACATCGCGCCCATCATCAGGAGTACATAAAACTGTAGTTGCAGCCTCTGGTACAGATCATACTACGTGGGGGCAAGCTTCCTCAAACGTGGCCAAATAAATAAATACCGTTAACACAACCATGCCGTTTTTATATAGATGATACATGTTTCGGTCATAGTAAACCACCTTCAGGCTAAGTTTAAAGGCTTTCATTACAAGTAAGAAAATAACACATGAATGCCACTTATGCTTCACGTGAGATCTCACTTTCATTTTTTTTTACGTTTTCAGTTTTATAAATTATGTCCTTATTAATAGCTTCGCTAATTTGATTTTGGTTTTTGTTAAAATTACTGTTTTAAGTCTTTTTAAAATAAAATGTATTTCATATGGTAAGACTTTCATTACAATATAATTTATTCACGTGGTCAGCAGAGTACATTATTAAAATTACAAAAGTAGTAGTTGTTAACTGAAAAAAATGAATCCATCTAAGTTGTACTCGTTAAATGTATATGTAGACGAGTGAAGGTGTAAATTCTCCGTTCGTTTCACTGCCACTTTTGGGCAAGGACGCATCTCTTTCTGAACATGTTAAACTTCGCACTGTACTTGAGTATGTTTTTCTTTTAAATCTTAGTCACAGCGTGTTTATGTCCTCTGTTTGCGTTTGTGTTTACACATGTCTTATATTTTTGTAAGTTATTTACACGTGTACGTTTCCCTGTTTGTAAGGCATGCGTCATGGTTTTGGTAGCCTAATTATATAAACACAAACGTATGTATTCTGTTAAGTTTATCTGATAATGAATTATAATTTTTATTAATTCTTTTTCAAGTTTGCTATCTATGACACCATTATTAACTTAATCCTGCGACAATTTTGATGCAAAATACGCACTCTCTGAATGTTCATTCTTGCCTTACCCCTCGTAACTTTACTTTCTTACTTGTTCCAAATTTCAGGTACTTTACCCACTCAATCCGTCACGTTCTTCAACAAATACAAATTTTAATATTACTACCTACAGAACAGATATCGTGAGGCTGTTCCTTTTGGCATTTTCTTCCTTCCCACCAACACTTTTAATCAAAAGTGTTGGTGTGTTTATTAGCCTTCCTCATTTTTAGTGAAATAGACTTAGGTGGGATGCTTGCACCCACGACTTTGTGTTATGAGGAGATGCCTAGTTTTTCTGAGTATTTGCGGATAAAATACGAGTATGGGACACAGTTAAATACTTCGGGGGCAAATTCTTGCTAAGATAAGCTGGTCAACAAATTTCCCGTCTTTTATGAAACCCAGAGATCTATTACATAATTTGCTAGGGACCATTATCGTAACTTAAGCGGAGCCAGTTGAATAAAATCTAAACACTCACATGGTATTAGTGTGAGATTAAGTTCAGTACAATTTTCCATTCTACATTGACATATTGCAAGTAATTTTGATGATAAAATATAGATACAGCCTTCCCAGTTCATCACGTACAATGTCTGACGCTCTTTGAACTATTTATGTGTGAATTCAGGCTTCCGCTGCGAAGTATATGAGAACCGTTTAGTTGGTAAGACGTAATTAAATAAATGCAAGTTGTTACACAGTTGTTCTATTGGAAAAATATACGGAAATATTTACCACATTTTAAGAGTGGTGGGGACAAACAAAGGGGATTATTTTAATATTTTTTTGCACCCTGCATCGTATGGGGATTGGTTTGTGGAACCAACGTTACATGCACTAAATGTATTCTTCACATGTGTGGCGAAACATTTTGTATAATTGGTGTGTGAATAATAATTTATTGGCGTAAAGTCAGCTCTGCAAATTAAACACAGGGGGAGTGTTTACGTACATATGGCAACATGTTCCTCTTTTTCCTTATAGCTACCGAATCATTTTGCTGCTGATGTGCTCAGCGATCATATATCATTCCCTGGAAGTATGCCTTTGGTTGCCAAACCATGGCTTATTTTATTAAGATTAATTTACGCAACACTTTCTGCACTGAAAATGACGACTGTATAGAACTAAGTGACGAAGCAAAGAGAGAACAAAGTTCAGTATGTAGCACGTTTAGGTGTAGCCGTCTTATCTGAAAGCACGACTACGAATTATGATGATAATTAGCTTCATTGATTATGGATGTCAACATTGACAGACCAGTAACGAGTTTTTGTATGAATGTTTTCACCGCTAAACTTAATAGCGAGCATGAACGATGACAGTTGATGTATTTACAAACGAATATTAAGAATGTGTCCTAACATAATTCAGTTCCAAGGCATATATAAAAAAAAGTTTGTTGTCTGTTCGTAGGTGTGTACTTGTGAAGTTATTGAACTTCTTGGCAAATACGTAGGTTGCTCGACGTGTAGTGCCCAGCTTTCGCGAATGGATACATTCAACATGAATCTTAGGATTTTAAAATCGTGGAAAAGGTAAAATGTTTAGTTTATTTATTTATTTATCTAGATCTCGTCTGGTCTTATCATATTATGGTAGAAAGACTGCCATTTGTGTATTAAAAACAACGTGAAAGGGAAACTAACACCTGCGAAGGACAATGTCTTCGGGTTTAAACTTAAAATTTTGTAGTATGTTGGACGTAGAAACTGTGTGCAGTGCAGCTGAAAATCTTGAAATTGTGCAGCTGACCGTAACTTGCTTTCAGCAAGCACTTCGTCCTGTTATCGGGTTTTAAGTTTAGGTATAGTCCAATATTTCCGTCATTGACTTCTTCCCTTTCCTGGTCACGAAACTAGGAGGACAGTGTTGTGTATACATGCTTAGGATCCACGTCTTCAGCGATGTTACTCCCTTTCTATTGGTAAATATTTACCGGCTTTTCGAAGGATCTTAATGTCTTCATTTTCAAGCTGAAGTAGGCGAAAGGTTCTCGACGGGATATAAAGGACTTCGCTAAGAGAACCTCAAGACTATCATCTTGATATGTTTCTTATTACTGATTTCACAAAATGATACTTGTGAAGCCATGTAAAAGGAAAACTGTTAGCTTGATTCACGTGATCTGAGATGTGGTCCCTGACTGTGAATGAAAGCGTCTGCAATAAACAAAATTGGTCCGGAGAATTTTTGAACGCAAGAGTGGTTAAATAATTGAGCAATTTAGTGTGGTGTATAACTAGGACTTCCTGACGGATACACATAGCTTCTTTTAGATAGGACAGTGGATTATAATAATATTTATTTACTGCAATTGGGTTGTTACCCGGTGGCAGTGGTTATTTTACATGTAAACAAATATGAAATTGGTTACTGCTAAATTTTAGTCGGGAGGGCTACATGAGAAGTATGTAGTGGCAACTTGGAATCTTGGGAACCATCTCAGCATTTGTTTTTAGGCACAGGGAAACCAAGAAAAACCTGTGTCGAGATTGCCGGTCACAGGACCTTCCGAATACTGACTTCTAGCCAGCAGTCCGGCATCTAAAATAAAAGAAAAAGCAATTATGTGATACGACGAGTTCTACCGGTTAGTGAACAAAGTGAATGAATGCTGGACTATGAAATATCATTAACGAAGCAGCTGTACTAAACAGTAAGACTCATTTTCTTCGGTTCTGTCATTATGGAGGCACAGGCAGTTTGTGACGAAGGCTAAATCCATAACACTATGTTTGCATGTCCGTAACGTAAAGGAATCTGACGGGATTCTGGTGTCTCTTTTACAGGACATGTTGATTTTATATTTCTACCCCTGAGGGAATTCACTCCTTTCTAAGCTTATTTAATGCAGGCAAGCTTAAATTACATCGTCAACGTATCGAGTTAATTAATGCCACAGATGGTTGCACGGCGCAGTAACGCGTTACTTCCACTGCCATTACATTTGTGGAATATCTCATGTCTGAACTGCAGCGAAATTAAATGCGTATCTCCCAGAATTACGAAGCTGAGGCAGTGCCTCAGCCTGCGTACGGATACCATACCACCTCAGCCAAACCACAACGTAACACCAACACACATCGAACCAGAGCAACACAACCCATGAAATAACTCAACAAATAAGTCGCAAGCTCATGAGGATGGATGTATTAACATCCGAAACATGTTGAGCATTAAATAATGGAATAAAGCAAATGACATCAAGTTGATCTCTCTTTATTCAACTATCAAGATGATGCACGGTCCAATAAACATAAAATTTTAAATTGTTTAACACCGAAGTGCTTTGTGATGTAGATGTGAGGTGAATAATATGTGTTAAGCAAAACACCAAATAAAAATTACATTCATGAAGATTATGTGATTAAATTAATTATGGCGAGTGCTGAGGTGGCGTTCATTTCTGTCTACTTTGGCCTTTCTGCCTTCTACATGAAAGGCAGAAATAAAAAGGTGCCAAATTAGGCCTCTTATTAGAAGGAATTTTGAAGTATGACCGAATTAATTGCACAGTTTCTGCGGTAAGAGGGGCCGTGAATTTTGTTAGGCAGGTATCAACGTCTCGGAGGGAACCACCACAACATACATAACAGGCAATGCGGCTTCGGATACAGAAATACAACAATTTTATAATATTCACTGGCATAACAATAACTTTATTAATCAACATTTTTCAAGGAAAACTGATTTGATAAAATTTTCTAGGTTTTTCCAGGAATGACTTTTCAATTTATGTCCTTTGAATGTGAAGCTAGGATTGAATGGTGACACGGCAGGTTTGGTGAGCGAATTGAGATTGGTACAAATCCATGACAATGAGCACGTTCGGTTTTGGCACAACATTAGAGTTACTGTATTTTTTTTTGTGCAAGTATATTTTTGTTTTGTGGTAATGTGGTTAATGAAATATAAATAGAATGTAAAGTAACTGAGAAGCGTTAATGTGACCTACAGTTTTATATGAAATTCCAAATACGTTTTTAGAACTGTAAGTACTGAGATGTTGACTCTTACCTATGTTAATGATGCTGACGATGATGATGATAATAATAATAATTTTTATCAGTACAGTTATTCAGTTCTGATTTATTGTTATGCTAGTTTATCAGAGCAGTGGCCAGTTAAAAACAACAAAAATAAATAATATAATATTATTTTCATTTTTCCATGCAAAGTCCTATGTTTATGAAATGAGCCAACTACTTGCACTTATTTTTTTATGTGTTTTTTTAATATTTATTCACATAGATACCTTAAAAACACATAACCTCAATTGATTAAAATAAAATAAAATAATAAAATAATTTTAATTTTAATTAATTGAGGTTATGTGTTTTTAAGGTATCTATGTGAATAAATATTTTAAAAAAGACATAAAAAACAAAAGTGCAAGTAGTTGACTCATTTCATAAAAATAATATAATAATCAAATAAGTTCGTGAAACTGTTTTGTGATTAACAACTAGCTGTCATGGTGTACAGTCCCATCCCAAACATATTATGCAGTTTCGTTTCACATGTTTTGTACTTTATTTTGCCCTTTCAACCTTACGTTTTCTAAACATTTTCATAAATTTCGTAACTTTCTTATGTGTAAAATTATTATTTTTCTGTACGCTAATTCCTTATTCATAACTAATTATTTTTAAACAAATTTAATTGTTCACTTTTTTCCTTATTCATACGTAGTTATTTTTAAACAAAAATTTAATTATTCAGTTTTGTGTTTCCAGTCAAGTCAACAACAAACGTGTAACGTCACTGTCACCTGAACACACCTGATAGCCTTTGTATCCGTTCTTCTTACCTACGAAACTTCTTTTTATGACCAAGCCACTCCATGTCTGTACTCTCTGGCACCTCTTTCTCCCCGTATTTCATTTCCTGGTAATACTTTCAAAAGTTTTTAGGTCATGTTCTTTCCTTGCGTATTATTACTTCTTCCTTTTACACATTAATCATTTTATGGGTGCTAATTTCCTGCAGATTCTACAAAACAATTGTAAGATCTTTACTGTCAAATGTTTTTTATCTGCTTTGCCCAACTTTCCATTCTCATGTTATCTTAATGCCATTTACCTTATATTATAACAGGTTCGTCAGTGTTCACACACAAACTCCGCTGCCGGCTTTTACCTGTCATAAACATAATCTTCCCCTCTCCTTCTCTTTCTGCCTATTTACCTTTTACCCACACAATTGGATGAAAATTTTGTAGCCTAATAGTTCCTACAAAAACGGCAACACACTTTGTCAATTTCTCTTCATATTTCAGCCATGCCCCGTGATAGAACACCTTACGTTATGCTAGAGATATTGAGAAAAAAAAGTATTTAAAAAGAAGTTACAACTACCTGTAGAAGGAAACGCTTGACGTAATGTCCATTTTCTTCGTAAAATATGTCTTGCTGGAGTCAAGAACGAACGCATGATTTATAAATATATTTATAAGAAAGGTTTCTTTTTCTAATACCTGTGCATTTTGCTGACATCACTGTGTACTTTGTGATGCTAGAACCGTGAGTGCTGTAACCTCATTACAGGGTGGTATGCCATGGAAAGAGGGTTTGTTTGCTGTGTGCCTATATTAAGAACGCACTATGTACGAGTATACACCCATCGTGGTTTGCGTGATGATGGACTTCCATTAATCACATATCATAGCCTTACACATGCATACTAATTGCTATATGCAAAAGGTGTTTCAGTATTCTATCAGTCGTGTTTGAACATTACACATCATAGTTGCTATATGCCACTGGCAGCGATCTAGTGCCGACTTTACGAGTGACTTTACCTTTAGTTTAGAATCTCGTAACTTGTGTGGCTGCGCGATATTCAAGCATCATCTTCGTCTAGCAAAACATTGTTTGAACATTAGCAGTCTAAATCATTTTTGTGAATTTTAACATTCTGGTCCAAATCAGTTTTTTTTTTCACAAAATCTCTAATCTTCAAAATTCAAAATCAGTTACTATTTGGCGGGAACTTAGTTAAAACCAACAAAATATACTATAAAATAATATGCCGATTTGAACTTGGCACTATACCTGGTACAGCAGATTGCGCGGTAGAGTTTAACTCGACATTAGACCGATAAGGGTTTGATAAATATTAGTCAATACGTAATCTAATTATCTGACTAATATGTTATAATTCTCGCTAAGAAAATTTTGATTTTATTTTTAAACAGTTCTATTTTAAAAAATTCCTCTGTCACATAAATCATTTGAGATGTTTTCAGTGCAATATAGGGCCTACTTTTATACACCTCAGTTATGTTCCAGCCATACTTCAGACCCTAATGACACCGCTGTAATTACAACAAAGGTGAATTCGGACTACACTCCCACATTAGTCTGTAGCATGCTGTAGGAAAAAGGTACAACCTTTTCGCACGGAAGTAATGAGCAGTCACCAGAAGCGTGTTATTTTTTTCCCCCCATTGCATCATATGTTATTGAACAACAGTAATTTTGCTAGCTTATTTAACAGTCATGTATAACTCTTGGAAAGATGAATGTAGTTAGGCATAATTGAAAACAACATTTTTGACGCACTGACCATTTATCCCCTCAAGCACCGATTTTATTGCAGATTAAGTTTATGTTTTATAATTAATAACATCTGTAATTAATAACTTTTGTTTCCGACCTTCAGCGGACAGGTTTTATGGCATAAAAACGCTCTACGTTGGTCTTGTCAATGGTTGTTAGATTGCTATTTAGTAACCTTTCTTCGACTCCGGGTCAGCAGCTAATTACTTCAGCTGATTCCATTAAAGGTGGCGTAATTTATGTCGCACAAAAAAATAAGGTTTCTAAGGCTACATTTCAGATTTTCACAGAGACTTTATACCCTAGAATGCTGGGAGAATTTACTGGGAAAATTTACCGACTTTTCAGAGGGGTACACTACCTACATTTTTAGGGTCCAGCAGCCCAAGAAGACCGAATTAACATACTCTGAATTTGGGGACATCATGCTCCACCGAAATGGCTATATTTACCAGTCGACACGGCGTAACGTCTCAGAATGCTTATATCTTTACTTATTTACTTACTTACTTACTCCATGTTGCAGAGTCCTTCTTGAGAAGCTAACTGGTTTGCAGCTAGTCAAGAAATTTCCCGCATTTCACGGAACCCGAAGGTTCATTACCGCACTCACAAGCGTCCGCCACCTGTCTCTATCCTGGGCC
>Ga0123357_10013166_pt1 | contig 10713 bp, 5 predicted proteins | sample TergutEmb28metaG_FD_89873 | JGI IMG/M metagenome (GOLD analysis project Ga0123357, IMG submission 89873) | Embiratermes neotenicus P4 segment gut microbial communities from Petit-Saut dam, French Guiana - Emb289 P4 | ecosystem: Host-associated > Arthropoda: Insects > Digestive system > Gut ...
AAAAACATTTTGAACACTTTAGCACAATGAGTTTCATTTTGGGCTTCATTTTGAGGCCCATATTTATCAACAAACTGTTCCCTTTGCCCTACATAATTAGTCATATCCTCCCACGTAAACGTAACACTTGAAGCAGTAGGCGCACTGGATGCAGTAGCACATTGCACATCGTTACTTTCACTGTCACTACATTCCGAACTAAGTACCTCAACTACAGTCAAATCATCGGTCCAACTTGAGTCATTGTCGTCACTACAACTACTCTGATCAGAAGCTGTAAGTTCCTCTAGCAAACTTTGTTCAATCTCATCCTCCAACAAACACTTCCTACTAGACACCATCATTGCATCTTACTGCAGGTTCAAACGAAATCCAGACCCGAACACAGCGGTCAAGAATAAAGTCCTTTGATACAAAGGGTGATGTCATACACCATTTCAAAGCTAATAACATTCGTCCCCTGTTTCATTCCACTGTTAGAGGGACGCATAAAACCGTCTGTGAAATTAGAGACTGCAAAAAGAAAACCCAAACTTCGAGAGCAGAGAAAAAATGAAGAAATAATTTCTAGCAACCGTTTCCCACACCTAAAGGGAGCCAGCTCCTTCATGAACAAGCACGAAGCAACGTGATTACATTTGCTCATTATGTCGCCGAGATATATACGAATGAGTGAAAGCGTGCAGCATGACAAGCAGTGTTCGTCATTCAAAGAATACCCAAAATTCGGGAGCAGAGAAAAAAATGAAGAAATAATTTGTAGCAACTGTCTCCCACACCATAAGAGAGCCAGCTTCTTCACGAACAAACACGAAGCAGCCCGATTACATTTGCTTCCCAAGTTGTAGAGATATATACGAATAAGTGAGAGTGTGCAGTGTGCGTCACTCCACGACAGGTGATGTTTACTCTATGATGTACAGTGCACGTCACTCCACACTGAAGGGTTAAGGCCTAGGTGCATCAGGGCTGAGAGGTCCCCGAACCCAAACGCCAATCTATCTGTCTTCCCGGGGGTAAAGTGCAGCTGGGGCGTGCTGCTGACCACTCACCCCCTTCTAGTGCCGTGGTCATGGAAGGGTAGAGCTATATCTCTACCCACCCTCTGGGCCTGTAATGGGATCACTTTACCTTTTTACAAATTCATACTGCCACTTTTACTCCTATTGTCATTATCCATTCTAACTTGATAGCATGCTATATTTTGTTTTAAGTGGTTACAGTTTTTCACTACGGCCATTACAAGTTCTGATTTTTTTTAATTTTCCACTTTAAGAATTCTGGTGCAACCAATATTCGTGTACATGTGGGATGGTATGGGTGGGCCAGAATAGCTATGGCCTGGACGATCCAGGGATCGAATCCCATTGGGGGTGAGATATTCTGTACCTGTCCAGATGGGCCTTGGTGCCCACCCAGCCTCCTATACAACAGGTACTGGGTCTGTTTCAGGGAGGTACAGCAGCTGGGGTGTGGCAGTAACCACCCACCTCATCTAGTACCAGGGATAAAGAAAGAGAGATGTACCTCTACTCTCCCTCTGGGCCTTCATGGTCTGTTCTAGGGTGAGCTGCTTATGGTGTGGTTTGTTCCTATGCATTATAATGGGGTCTGTATCAGATGGGGTGAAGGATTCTCCAGGCTAATTGGGGTGATATTGCTTTTGAAAATTAAAATCCATTAATGTTCATTTTCGTAGGTAATCCCATGTTGGTAATTCCTGCATTGACGAATTGGGTAGTGATTTGCCCATCCAGACTACAAAGAGATACCCAGAACTTTGTAACCACTATGGTTCGTGCTGCTCAGGGCATGAGATTTGTCATCCCACAGCCATATTTGTAAGTTGCCTTCTACTTGTGTTTTTCTTATTAGAGTGTTATTATTGTAAGAGTATTTTCATGGGGCTTTATGACTTCATTATACCATTTAAATTCAATGTTGTTGTTCTAGTGGGATCATTTGATGAGAGTAAGAGACACAACCAGTCAACAAACAAGTTGGTGTTTAAATTTTAGCATATGGTGTGTGAAAAGTTTATTATTTGAATAGAAAATTATGCAATAAATGGCATCTTATGTAAAATAAAACAGAGTATGCAGCATGTCTTCCGATGTTATGTATTTCCTTGTTGTCTAAATATATAAAATGAATTTCTGTGTGTGATTTTTACATGCATTTGCATATGTGAACATAGGTCATTTAAAGGTTGACACATTCTGTGACCAAGTCGATGGTGTCACCATGACCAAACTGATGCTACCCTGGGATTGCCCCAGGCTCTAATAATAGACCATATGTACTCGGGAACCTTGGAGTGGCCCGAGACAGAAGTATAGTGTGGCAAAAACCAGCCTTCTGGTACAGATAGTGCAGATTATACGTAAGAGGTTTGGTCCCAGTGAAAAGAGTCAGTACAAGATATTCTCCACCATAGCCACATATATCCAGATATTAAGTTCACATTGGAACTGAAACAGGATGAAGTGTTACTGTTTATGTTTTTAAATAGCAAATCAGGGAGGTAGAAGATTGTGAACCAAATGTTAGCTGTCATGCCCCAATTTAATCTGCTCTTAATTCCTACGTGCTTGAGATTTTATTTATGAGTGCTCAGGAAACAGACAGAAGGATTTTTTTGTGCTCTATATTAAAAGCAGATTAGTATTTTTGGAGAATGTTTGATCAAAATAATTGTAACATTTTCTTTCTTTTAGCTTTGATATTCCTGACGATCGTCCTGCCACATATGTGGAGGCACTGGAGCAAGTAATCTCGAACAAAGACCCCCGGTTGATAATGTGTGTTGTTACCAATAATCGGTTAGACCGTTATGCCTCAATCAAGAAGAAATGCTGTGTAGACAGAGCAGGTGAGTTGGGCTTTAATGTTGCTTGGGTCCTTATCAGTAGGCTTGTTGATTATTTTTAGTTGTCTAGCAAGTGCTGGTAGTAAGTGATTTTGTGCTTTAATGTAATGTAATGAAATGCCTTAACACTGTACTTGTTACTTGAAATTTTTAGCTTATAAAATTGTGTGGGTTTGAGTTGTTTGTGTAAACAGGGGTGCACATATCCTGGGAACCAAGTCGCCTGGGGAATACTGTATGGTGGCATCTAATGTATATGTATCCTCCGTAGGGAACATGCTTCATGTCACCCTTCTGGCACCTGGAATTTTGAGGTGGCGTGTAGCTTCTTGGAAAATTTGTGCTTTGCTCTATATGAATATAATTATGAAACAAAACGGTGCCGAATGGGTGTTCGAATTGAGCAGTGATCTGGTTATGAGTATTTAGGAATTAAGATGACATTACACTAAAGGTTATCAATGCCATCATTTGCTGAGATTGTATGTCAGTGATCAGTGAATGAACAACTTTGAATCATGGGTGGAATGGTGGTAACAGGAAAACTGAAGTACTTGGAACAAAACCATTCCCACTTGGTTCACCACAAATGCCACATGGACTGACATGGGATTGAATCTGGGCCTGGGCCTCCACTGTAAGAGGCAAGTGAGCCAAGGCATGGCCTGATCTTGTTAAAGATAAATAATGGATTTTGAAATAGGGTGAGAGATGGCATAACAAGAGTAGCAGTGAGTCTGTTCATAGAAGTGGTTTGACTTCTCATCTTACTGTAAGGAGCCTCCATGCTCGTGGCAGTGACTGCCCTACTTTTAGGCAAGGCACAGTTTGGCCACATTTGGCCAGATAGCCCTGTCATGTGAAACTTAGCAAGTTGGTTCAGAATGAGATTCATATTTGGAAGTTGAAGAACTGGTATTGTTTTACAGTGTGATTTAAAGGAAAATATTTTGGAAAAGCAGGTGCATGGAAGATATGTACTCAAATCGGGAACGTGCCTTAACATCTGTTTTCTAGGTGAAAGATTTACTGCTGTGTAATCTGAGCAATCAACAGTGTCATTGTGCATGTGTGTGTGTATGCGCACACGCACAAACACACACACACACATGCGCATTTTAGGCTGCACAGGGAGTGGTTTGATGGTGTGCGTAATCTCTTTGGAAATGATACACTGGTTGAAGTAGGCAACACCCAGAAGCCTGTAGGAATTGAAAGAATTTGCCGTTGCAGTGTACACAGTGTGATTCAGAAGTTTTAGGACTGATTTTTTTTTAAATAACAGAACTAGAGCGATCTTTTGGCCAACCCAGTAACTAAGTACAGGCTGACCCCTGTATCTGCAGTTCAGTTGTCCATGGTTTACCGCAGCCTGAAAAAAATTTGGAAAATTAAAGAAATAAACGGTTCATAAGTTTCAAAACACGCGCCGAATACTTGACCCATCTTCCTTTGTCCCTGTACCTACCCTTCCCCGCAAACATGCTACCATTCTGTTGCTTGTGTTCTCGCTGTTTGAATTAGTTGCCGCATTATCGCAGTGTTTGTATTCAGAAAGCAACAAGACGAATGGAGAAGTCGGTGAATCCCTGCAATAGGCTAAGATAAGCGTGAAGAAAGAATACCAACAAGATGCAACAATATAGATGATTTATTGTCAGTTGCAGATATTGATTATTGACTACAGTCTAGCTGCGTTCTGCTCTCGAAATTTTTTTCTTTTTGCATGATAATGCACCTGCCCATGAAGCTGCAGGTTTTTGCCAATTTTTTACCCCAAAAAATTGTTACAACCCTTTATCAACTCCCATACTGTCCAGATTTATCTCCGCCAGACTATTTTCTGTTCCCCAAGTTGAAAATGTAGTTAAAAGGACTCTACTTTGCGGATGTTGCTGAGATCCAAGAAGCCATAACTGATGAATTAAAGAAGGTCCAAAAAGAGGAATTTTTGGCAGCTTTTCAGAAACTGTACAACCACGCAAAAGCCTGTGTATATGCCAGTGGAGCTTATTTAGAAGTAAAAAAAGTATGTCATCTTTTGTCTTTGATTTTAAAAAAAAATGAGTCCTAGAGCTTCTGGACTGCACCATGTATATCTCACGAACCATGCAGCCATGTGCCTGGCAGGAGTAGAAGTCTGCCTCAAACACATACTCCTCGAACACAAACTCATGCAGGTTGACGGAGGTATGAGCGTGTGCCATAAAGTTGTCGTTACTACCATCATCTGGCTGTCATGGGATTGTTCCACTTGTTGATCCATTCCAGTCTGTCACATTCAAAATTCTCTTTAGTTGTCTCTAATGTTTGGTCTGTTAATGTGGATACATGGATGCAAAAATCTGCTGTGTAATGTGTCATATTTCCTGTTACTTGCATCTCATTGTATGCCTAGTCTTAGCCTTGCTTTCCACGTCTTTTCTTTATGTAACTCTAAGAAAGAGAAACAGCTACTTCCACAGGTATGTGGTTCTGGACTAGCAGTGGTTATATATAAGCAAGAATTTGCAATTCAATTTAATAATGAAAGTTTGAACAGGCATTCAATATTACCAAATGAGTTCACTCTGTGCAACATACAGATGTTTGTTACTTTTTCAGCTGTTGGTACAGTGAATCTCATTGCTGTAATCTATACATATAATAACAGAATTCCTCTCTATTTGACTGTGTCATTGCAACATCTATTAATTTATCTGATTGAGTAGACATTATAGTTGCTCTTAGTTTTGAGGAAGAGTAAGGTATTGTTATAACTGTTTTACTTCCAGTTTTGAAATGTGTAATTAATCACATCCTTTATTCCAAGTTTAAAAACTACAGATCTTACATAAGAAATTGCAGCAATTTCGTGAATATCTTGGTATCTAGAGATTAAAGAAGCATGCTTTGGAAAGCTGTTTACTTTGAGTGTTTATAATTAACATTTTGTTTACCTCGTGAGAAATGTTTTGCGAGATAAATTTCTTTTGCTGTTCCTTCAGTCCCAACTCAAGTGATAGTGGCCAAGAATCTCACTTCCAAAGGTGTAATGTCCATTGCTACAAAAGTGGCAATTCAGATTTCCTGCAAGATTGGCGGAGCCCCCTGGACCGTCGAAATTCCACTTACTGTAAGTAAATAGTGATGTGTTTGTGTAAGAGCATAATTGCCTTTGAACCTTTGGAGGACATTTTACCATAGGGTCTCTTCACTATTTGTATTTGTCTTTAATGTGGTTCCCTCTTGCATTAGTGGCCATTTTTTAATATTTTGTAGAGAAAAGCAGTGCATAGTTTGTGATTTTGAAATCATGTGCAATGATTGGTCAGTGGTAGCAGCATGTGATACATTTCTTCAAATTAAGAAGTGCCTTGTGTCCCAGAGGAGGAAGGGAAAATGTACAGGTTTATTCCCCTAATCAGCAGATTGATTAATATTGTGACTTGGAATACATATGGTACAAATTGGGAGTAGGTGGCAGAAAGAGTAATGTTCAGGCGTTAAGTTTTGCAGAGGGGAACCAGTTAATGTTATAACATGTAACGTGACAAAGAGGTTTTTTTCTGAAGTGGAGAATTCTGTATGAAATATTTTGTGATGTGAGGTTTGAAGTTCTTAGAGCATTGCTGATGAATAAATTCTTTTCGGATATGAAGTTATTCTGATTGGTAGATAGTTGATGTTTCAGAAGGGCATATGGGCTCCATGTTGGATCGAAAGCAGTCCATTTGATCTTGGATGACTGCTTCCCTGAAGTTGGAGTCAGCAGCTACTCTGAAACTTCTGTAACATTACCACTCAACACAGCATCATAACCCAGAAAGGTTGCATTTTATTAATATTTTCATTGTTTGTTCTAGGGGTTGATGGTAGTTGGTTTCGATGTTTGCCACGATGCTCGCAACAAATCCAACTCATATGCAGCCTTAGTGGCCTCACTGAACAAGCCATTCAGCCGCTACTTCTCAACTGTGGCTGCACACACGTCAGGGGAGGAATTGTCCAACTACATGACTGCCAGCATTGCCAGTGAGTTTGTTTGCTCTCCTTGTAAGCTTTTAACATTCATAACTCTTACTTTTGCAGACTGGGTGCTGTAGCATTCTTCTCTATCCTTCTCAGTGCACGATTTATAATTGTCCTCCACTGGATGCTGTAAACTGTATGTAATACAGTAGAGTTTTGCTAGATAGACAAGAACTGAACAACTGTTCTCAATGTGCATGTATCAGAATATTTAATTGATGAGATAATAATTGATTAGAGCGGCCAGATAAGGGTGTGTTACATTTGTTTTGCAGGAACTCTTCAAAGTTGTGTGTAAAGTAGATTGTTTACACTGTTCTTTGAAAACCTGTCGCCTGAAAAACGTTACAGAGACACTTACTCATCTGCGTACTTCAGGCCATTAACTCTTTCCGTGGTGTGTGGGCAATAAACACTGAGGCAATTCCACCCATTCCTGGCATAAGCATGTTTTTAACATTTTGCTGCACAGGCTTGTGCTACCTCCTGCCCTGCAGTGACCTGACATACGATTATGAAATCCTTACTATGCATCGACAGGTGTCAGAACTGGAACTTTAACTTCTTGTTTAGTCACCTGTGTTCTATACTCTCTTAGAACATTATTCATTATTTTTAAATTATTTTTTAAAAGACCTCCTAGGGAAATGCCTCCCTGCCAGGCTCTGGGTTATTTTCACAGAATCTTATTGAAGTTTATGTAATGTCTTCTATGTATTAAATAACTGTTACTATAATAAAAATTGTACGTAGCACCAAACCTCCACTGTGTTTGAGGTGCAGTGAAGTTGAAATTTTATTTTCAAATTCTTGAATTTTCATAACCTAACAAAGAAATGGATTTTTTTTCCCCCCCAGAAGCCCTTCAGAAGTACAGAGAGTTTAATGGAGGAGCTCTTCCACAACGAATTGTGATATACAGGGATGGCGTTGGTGAGGGTGACATCCATACAGTATGTACTCACGAGGTGGAAAACCTGAATTCCCAGTTAAAGAGGATGTATGGTGATCAGCCAGTAAAGATGGCCTTCATTATTGTAACAAAGAGAATAAACACCAGGTTGTTCCTGAATGGTAATAACCCTCCCCCAGGCACTGTTGCTGATGACTGTGTCACCATGCCAGAAAGGTGGGTCATTTATATCTTATGAACTGCTTCAGGGCTGTATGTCTGTACTTCAGGGGCCATATTTGTGAGAAATGTCCAGCGAATGTGGGTTTGATTTTCAGGGGTTACATGGCTGTGGGTATTTGAGGTTCAGAAATGATGTGGGCATAAGTAACTAAGCTGTTTTAAGATACTTAAAGTGGCCATTTTGGGGTTGGATATACATTATGACTCAATTTCCTGTTGAATGTATATCTTGGGTCATCTTTGCATCCGTGCCTCATTGCTTTTTATGAACCCATACATGAGGCCTGGGGACCTTGGGTTTTGAAATTTACCTTGTATTTACATTATATATGTTAATATATATTTATATATGTGTGTGTGTATATATACAGGGTTATTCAAAATGATTGTTGGGGTTTAAACAACTTGTCATACACACTACATTTGAGATTTTGTATTTTTTTTTTATTTAATAGAACAACAGTCCAAGTTTTTGTTACATGCCTTACAGGTGCTCTATGTGCACCCTTTGTGATTCTACAAACATCACGATAATCAAGTTCGTTCCAAACTGACAAGTTGTTAAAACCTCGACAATCATTTTGAATAACTCTGTATATGTATAAATATTTATATTTACATTTCAGCCAGTTTCCTTGAAGGGTCTTGGAACTGGAATTCTTCAGTAAAAGAACCCCAAAGATGTGTTAAGATTGGACATGCTGTTTTGCTTTGAATGGTGTTATGAAGAGTTAACACGTTGTTTCAGAATTATCATGAGGATAATCCAACTAGATATACTGTATATTGGTTTACAGAATCCTCCTATCCCATAATAACAACCTAATTGTGCTTGCAGAGGACTCATATCCTTGTGTTGCTTCCAGGCTGACCTCAAATATTGCAGTCCTCAGCATTTCTTCATGTTACTTTCATCTGTTCGTTTATTCGATGGATTCATAAGTGTTGCAATGACAATATGATGTGGAATAGGCTATAAATACACAAAATATACAGAACTTTTACGATGTTAACCCTTTAAACGCTGAGTTAAATCCCAACTGTAAGTCCCAACTTGCCGAATTTTTTTGCAGGGTATTTAAATTTTGCACATGATATTCGAAAAACCTGAATATTTCGAGAACTAAGCTGGATAAATTTGTGAAACAAAAGGCATTTTGTGGGGAAGGAAACAGACATTGCTCAGAATGCCTTTAAAATGTTATAATATCCTTAACTGCGTAATGGAGAAGATAAGTTTCTAAACGAACTTGTAAATATCCATATTCTTTTACTTACATTGCGATCGAGGCATCAGCTGTTTGTATGGAGGGCGGGCGAATAGATGTCTTACAAGTTGGTCTTTGTATGGTAATCTTCAAAACACTTTCGATCAACACAAAGCGCCACGTCACACTTGACACATCTAAATTTCACCGTTCGCTTCACACCGTCCCACTGAACACACGCGACATCGCCGTTTCGTGTTACTGCGGCCAGACCAGTGCTTATTGTGACGTGTGTCCAGTCTCCTGGTATTATTAGAAGCTGCTGCTGGTCTCCCTACAGGCATAGATGGTCATGGCTCATGCCCAGACCATGCCAGCATCTCTCTGATAAGGGTGAGTCGAAAATCTCTGTGTGAGATTTTCTTCCCACCACATGAAGATAAAAGGATGTAACTGTGACAATGGCCAGGGCCAACAGGTGGAAAAAGAGCTTTGTTGTCCACTTCCATGTTCGACAGCTGGCCGTGTAGCTATTGGCCATCCTATCTGCATTATCAACATGCCCCATGTGACGGTTATAATCTGCCACAATTGTAGGCTTTATCGTGTTCCTGTGTTCATCGCGATAATTGCCTATTCTGGGTGGATCGTGAATGTTTGTTAGGAGGCACACGTCTCTCTTGTCCTTTCACACCACAGCCGTCGTCACCCTTGGTCCTTACTCGAATGTCACCACGTTTCAGTCTCAGTGTCTTGAGTTTGAGGTCCTTGTGCATGCCCTTTCTATGTATTCTTGCAGTCCCACAACGAAATTTTTTTTTTCTGGGCCAAGTCATCACACAGGTCAGGGGAGGAAAAGAAGTTGTCCATGTACAGTTTATGGCCAAATCCTTCTACACCCCTTGTCAGATTAATCACTCTAGCGTTGTGCCGCCCTTTGTCTGTCTTTACCGAGGTAGACATTCATGTCATATGTATATCCAGTAGCGTCACATAGTTTGAACATTTTGATGCCGAAACGTTTGCGTTTTTTCGGGATGTACTGTTTGAAAAATATCCTTCCCTTAAATTTACTGCCAGATGTTCACAAGGGTTGTAAAATTTTGAAAAGTTCGTCCTTATAATTACAAACAAGTCTCATATTTTCCACAGTCTGTCATCTGTCCTGTCAACTCCATTCCTATTATTGCCCGTGAAATGTAGAAAGCGTAGTATGTGACAATACCTAGCAAGTGCCATCGTTTGTCCATAGAATGGAGTGCCAAGCTGTTCCATTTTCGTCCGGTAGTCCTCCAGTCTGTCTTGAACTGTATGTCCCATCTGTAATGTCAGAGCCAAAAACGAAAACATTTCTGCTTCTGTCACCTCGCATTGGAGAGAAGGTGGGTGTGGCTCCTCTTCGTCCTCCGACTCTTGTGTTGCCCGATATTTATCCTCGTCGCTGTCCAAATCCATTACGATTTCTTGTCTTTCATTTCGAGACAACACAC
>Ga0123357_10013167_pt1 | contig 10712 bp, 5 predicted proteins | sample TergutEmb28metaG_FD_89873 | JGI IMG/M metagenome (GOLD analysis project Ga0123357, IMG submission 89873) | Embiratermes neotenicus P4 segment gut microbial communities from Petit-Saut dam, French Guiana - Emb289 P4 | ecosystem: Host-associated > Arthropoda: Insects > Digestive system > Gut ...
CCCCTCCCCCTCTAAACGCTCTAAAGCGTTTCTGGTATAGTACGTAAATTTAAATGTCCCGTGAAAAAACTCAGCTCTTCTGCCCAGGCACTAGCGATTTGAATGGAACGGGGAAAGGGTTAAGTAGTGCAGGCTGTGACTTAAACACTAGTGTCAGTTGTGTAAAAATTACAGCAGAAATAAGAGGTGTGTGTTCATAATATCTCATCATAAAAATTATAAGTAGCATTGGTGGTAAATGAATTAAATGAGTTTGGAGAATTGGTGGAATGATATTTGAAGGAGTGGAAAAAAGTTAATATGTTTGTACTTGTAATAATATATAACTTCATGTGATGATAAATAATGTAAGATAAGTGAAACCTCCTGTACAGATTATCTTTATTAATTCATCATGTAATCTGTGAGAATTAGGGTAAGATTAGAGATGCCACTTTCCATAACAGTGCTTGCAGGTGAAACAAGAATTTGTGAGTTGTAAATATGGTGGTATGATTATATGCTGTATTATTGTTTAGTTGAACATAAATTATGTGTGAAGTTAATGAGTAGTCTAGGATCATTTACTTCAGGTTCCCATGCATGATGATAACCATTTACAAATTTATATTAGTGTGCAGTGGACCACATATGTAGTGGACAGAGGAAGTTCTGTAGTTGAATCAGCAGTACATCTTGATTTTTTATGCCTTTTGTCAGCATTTGTTATGTCTGAACCATAAATATGAGTACCAAGAGAATCTGTTGCAACAGTTTTGCTGGATGTTTTAAATTGCTGTAATAGGGAGCTCTGTTTGTTTGTTTATAAGTCTTGATACATACAAACACTGAAACATGAGATCTGTTTTGAAATAAACTCTTTGTTTTCAGGCTGACCATGCAGATTACGACAAAATTCGAGAGGCGCTAGATGCTATGCGAAATGTTGCTGTCCTAATTAATGAACGAAAACGAAGAATGGAGAGCCTGGAGAAGCTTGCTGCTTGGCAGCATAGGGTGGAAGGTTGGGAGGTGAGTGAGCTTGATCTGTGGATATGACACTGATTGTGCTTCCCCCCTTCCAGAATACTTTCACTGTAGTTGTTAGTGAACAGATGAACAGTCACTGCCCTTTCTCAGTTACTGGATAAGTGCATGTTAATTTTGTGACACTGGTTCACGTAGTGCATATGCATTTACTTCTGCTTGGTTTTAAGACAGTCCCTTCTGTTCTGTGAATTTTTGCTTCAATTGCTGTGTGCTACTTCATTTATTATCAAGGAACTTGGTACTTTAACTTCCTGAAACATACACCAGAATCTCCTTACTTTTGTACCAGAACCACTGTTCACACAGGTACCATTATTCCTATATATATCTCCCCCATCATTTTGATACAGGAAATGGCATGACTGGATGAATGCTTGCCATGCATGTCAAGTACAGCATAGTAATGGTAGTTAGAGCAACGTGTTGCTTAGCATATTTGAGTCATCCAGCCCATAGTACATAACTGTGCATAGCTGTTCAACAGTGCTGGGTTATTCAGGAAATATCTTGGTATTTAAGAATTATACAGGGCAGTCAGAATGCCCCCCGTTTTTCTGTCTATACATTCATTCTTTTTAGAAAGAACCACTAGGTCACTGAAATCCTTGGCCATACTTAGTAATTTCTTGTAGTTGTACCTGTTTAACCCAACAGATTATAGCACCACAGTTGATTCTAAAATGACAGGTATGTTCAAACGATGAACAGTGATTGAGTTCTTTGTTGCTGAAGGTGAGAAACTGACTTGTAGTCACACATGTTTGGTCAGAGTGTGTGGTGAAGCAACTGTGGATGTTGGTACTGTTTGATTATGGCAAAGATGGATTAAAGAAGCTGTAATAGGAGGAGCAGAATTAATGACAAACCATGAAGTGGTCACACTTCCACTGCAGTGTTGTCTCACAACAATCACCCATTTGATACACTGATATTGATGATGATTCATTGACAATAAATGAATTATATTCCACCCTTTACACCAGTCAAAGCATTGCAGTGTGATTCAATTACTGAAGAGCTTGGCTGTTCCATTGTGCTAGTTGGATGCCATAAATGCTAACAGCTGCACACCAATAGGCAAGGAAAACAATAGCCATTGATCTCTTGCACTGATACAAAACAGAGAGTGAGGGCTTCCTGTCACAAATTGTTATGGGGGTGAAATTTGCGTCCACCATCTTGAACCAAAATCCAAGTGGCCAGGGATGTACAAATCCCAGGCACCAGGTTGCCCAGGTGATTAAATTTCTAATGCTGGTGCTAATATTTGTGGGTCATCAGTATGGATCTTGCTTCAGGTCACCCTTGTGGTATATAGAATTTGTGGGTAAATTTGTGGATCTCTGCAAGTAGCAATCAATGGACAGGTGCCACACAACATCAGCAGGGAAAATCATAACTTCAGTCCTTTGGGATGAAAAAGGCATTTATCATCTGAAATTCTTGCATAAGGGGGCAACAGTAACTCTGACTACTATGTTGAAACACTAGGAAGTCTGAATGCTTGCCTTCATCAACTTCATCCCACAATAAGAATGTCAGAAATGGTGCCCTTCTGAGAAGATTCCAGACCACAGGTAATTGTGCGCACCATGAAGGCCATCACAAAGTTTTGGTTGACATTTTCTGCATCTATCCTAAAGTCATGACCTTATACCTTAAGATTTTCACCTATTTGTTCACCAGTATATGAATGACAGGGCACTGCAGAACCCCATGCACCAGTGACTGCAGAAGAAAGAGAGTAAGTTTTACCAGTAAGGAATGCATTCTCTTCTTCACAGGTGGAAGAAGACTGTAGGTAAAAGACAGAAGGCATTACTTTTTGACTAACTCTTGTACATTAGCACCAGAAGTTGATGATGTTGCAGGTAGGTTCCCAGACCTGCCTGTGTCAGAGGTTTATAGAGGTTTGAAAGCCATGTGTGAAAATCACATTTTTGTGAAATTTTATGTGTAATATCGTCTGTCACAGGGTCAAGACTTGATTGAGCATAGTTCACAATTGATCCATCAAGGGGAGGTTGTGAGAGTCACAACTGGCATGTGGACCAACAACATCACACTTTTCCTCTTCGACCACCAGCTTATCTATTGTAAGAAGGTGAGTGACAGGCATTTATGGTAGGGTAGTGGGTTGTAGCAGTCATTTGTTCTTGAAGAAATATTCTGTATTAATGGGGAACATTACCCTCTTTCTGTATTGCCTATGGGCATTATTCATTAGTCTGCTAAAAAGATATGCAAAATAAGACAAAATATCGAGTGATATCACAAATCGTACTGTGACATGCACTTTAATTACTATACAGCCACAACTCAAATATAGAGAGGCAAAGTGTTTTACATCACTATTTGCAAGCTGCTGTGCTTTTTGGCATAGTGTATGTAGTAAAGTCACATCTGTACTCTCCTTCAGTAGGTGTTAGTTAATGCCTTTTGTTAGTATGGCCTACCCAGACTTGTGCACACAGTACAAAATTTTCAAACGTCCATCCTTCGAAATTTTATTTCTTTGAGTCATGACCCTCTGGTTCCACATATATGGTACTTCAAACGGAAACCAAGGGAACATATGTGAAAGCTTTCATGTCAATTTGTTTCATTGCAGGATATCCTTAAGAGGAATACTTATGTATACAAAGGACGGATACACTTGGACACAAGTGAAGTTGTCGATGTTCCAGATGGAAAAGGTAAGGATCAATTAGGTACTCATAACAAGATCAGGTGGAGTCAGTAGGTAGCAGTGGTGGCTCATGGGACTTCGTTATAGTAGAGCTGCAGTTAGAATTATTATATGATTAATCAGAAAGGCTTAATACAACAATTCTTTCAGCACAGCCACTCAAACACTATGTTCAGTGCATAAAGCAGGGTTAAATTTTCTCATATATGCTTGTTTTCTGCCTGATTATGACTGAGAAATAACTAAACCAGGTGTTGCATGACACAAATTCTTAATCTCAATCTTCTTGGTGAGATTTAATTGCAAAAAATTGATGCTCTATAAATGCTTCACACTGTTCTTGTTCATGTTTATCGTAAAATTGCAACTACTAGAATTAAAACATTCACAAATATGGTTTTGAAATGAGCTAGGTAAAAATGCCAGCATTTGAACTGTTAGGAAAGTTAAACAGAAGTACAAAGTCCTCCTCGAAATGCTGTCTGGGCTGCACTCAGGCTGCAGTGACTGCAAGATTAGCTCAGTGATTCTTATAATAAAACCAACTAGATTCACTAATTTCTCAAATTTATATTTGGAATAAAACTCTACATGTTTCAGACAGTCCCTGTGTCCATCATCAGGAATTTTTCACTGTACATATACCATTGCTGTATGTACAGTGAAAAACTCCTGATGATGGACAGAGAGACTGTCCGAAACATGTAGAGTTTTATTCCAAAAATAAATTTGAGAAATTCGTGCATCTAGTTGGTTTGGTTATAAGAATTACCACGATGCACGTTCACCTGAACGTCAAATTAGCTCAGTGAGTGTGCCCACTAGCTGTGTTGAAGCCACTGCACAATTGCTGAATGGGACATAGCCCACTCTGATCTCTGCATGCTTAGGGTCTGTTATGAGTATTTGAATTTGTAATGATTTCATTCATATGTTTTTAAAGAATGTTTATATCTTCTAACAAACAGTTTTATTCAGATATGTAATTTTTATCAACACTTCTGGCAGGGCTGCAGCCCTGCAACCCTTATGGACAAACCACCCTTGATATGAAGGCATATCCAAAGTTCTGTTGAGCCCTTGTGAATGATCCAGTCAGCCACTGGACTCTGATGTTCAGATTTGCTCTTTCATATGGACCTGTTACATCATGTTCCCCATTTCTTATATGAAGACAAGCAGATCCAGCTTCCAGAACAGTGTTTGTGTTGTAACACCTACCTGGCACATGTTTGAAATACTAGAACTATAGAATTATGCCTAACAGCCTGTAGTGTACCATACTTCTCAGAAATGGTGCTGTATGCAAAACAGAGAGGGATGCTAGTGGTAGCATGGAAGTTGTAGCTGAGAGAGGATGAGATATGGAAAGAAAATGTACATGCAGAGGAGACATTAGTGATGCAGTACAGGGAGATGGCTGAAAACTAGAATAGATGAGAGACAGACAAGGAGCAGCACACGTGTGTAAATAAAGATAGGTACATATGGGGGAAAAGTCTGTGAAAAGAAAGAAAGTAAGAGAGGTGTAAGACTGAAATTCAGAGAATAATGTTGTGGGATAGTGAACAAGTCAGAACATTGGGAGGGAAAGATTAACTATGGATCCAGGTAATGTTTTGTATTCTGATTACAGAACATGGCCATACTCTTGTTTCTTCTGTTCCAGACTGACATGGCTTTTAATGGTACCTAATAGAACAGTTCTGAAGGAAATTGTGAGAAAATTTCCTGTTCACTACATTACTTGCTTCAAATGTTATGCTCTCTGGTTCACTGAAGAAAATTTTGTTGAGCACATGATGTCCAACAGGTGATTAAAATTAAATTAAAGAAATATGGTTTCAGATCCACAGTTAGGTGTAATGGTACGGCATGGATTAAAGGTGTATAGCTGTGTCCGTGACAAATGGCTACTATTTTGCTGTCGGTCAGCAGAAGAGAAGCAATGTTGGCTGGAAGCCATGGCAGAGGAACGTAGACTTGTAGAGAAAGATCGTCAAGATGGTCTTGAATTCCCTCCAGCAGCTCGCCAGCTTGCAAGAATGGCTGCCCGTTGCCAGAAAAGACCACCCAGCAAGCCCAGAAGTATGTAGTCTTTATGATATAGTGACTGAATTCTTTAAAGAATGCACTTTCATCCACATGACATAGAGAATCCTGTACTCAGTTGGCCTGAGTTAAAGAAAAAAGATATTTTGAGAGACAGACTTGACCATGAACTTCATACTGTCACCCCTCAGGTTTTGTAAGTCTTAACTTATGTAAAGTGAACTTTATATATACTTTTCCATAAACCACATATGAAAAAATTTCAAGGTGCATAATATTGCATAATGCTTGGAATGTAAACTTCCATAACTGGGGAATTACTACATGTCACAACTGAAAAATTGTGTCAAACTAAGGTGCCCTCTGTGAAGAATTGTTTCCAGTGGCTTATATACCGCACTCCACACTTAGTTCTGAGGGTTTAACTTCACTCACACTCGTATGTGTAGTGTAAATACAAACTCGTATGTTTGGTGGGTAATGGGTCAGTGTCCAGCATACATAAAAGTGGAGTTCCATAAAGGTTTGCAGAACAAACCCCTTACATAAATCGGAGAGTGACTGTAGTGTAAGAATGATAATGAGCCTTGTAATCTAGATGTGTAAGACCATATCCATAAAGTGAAACCAACTGTTCTGATAATAAGGACTATATTGTACTTAGTTATGTGCCATTTAATTTTATGTTGGTTCTGTGGTTCACTCTATCAAACGCAGAAGTTGTGCTGCATCAAATGAAGTATAAAAATGGTTGTGAAAACTTACTGCATGTGGAGGAGGAGAGAGTTTGTTCAATTCATTGTCATTTTTAAAGGGGTATTGTAGCATTCTGCCAAAAGAAAATGGGAAAATGCTAATAAAATGGTTGAATGGACAAACCTGATGTCCCAACTAAATTAAATAGAAACCTTCTGAATGTAAGGAAGGCACTTTCATGATTCAGATACACCTGCTATTTATTTGACAGGACAAAAGTAATACCCACAAAATGAAGAATTGGTTTTATAATATTGCCTAACCACAGAAAATAAAATATGACTATCAGAGAGATGTGTGTGATTATGTACTTTCACAGACATTTTACATTAAGTCTGTGGAGGTAAGCAAACATAATATGTTGGTTACCTCATTAGCAAATTCAGACTGTATTTCCACAACAAATCTTACCACAAAATGGAATTTGTACTGTGGAAATTCCAGAAGTAAAGAGTGGACAAAATAAATGCTAGAGTTTTAAAAGTGATGTATTTATTAATAGATAAACATAACAGCAAAAATACTAAGTACTCATTTTCCTCACCTCCCACAGTAATGGTTCCCACACTTTAGGCACCCAGTCAGGATTGCCCACTACATCACAACCTGCTGAACACATATGCCATGTAAGCTCCAATTATTGCAACATACCACTCCAGATGACAAACAGTGCGAATTTTTTAAGCTAATGTGTAAGAAGACAAGACATGAGTTTTTGGCCAATGGTAAATTCAGTAATGAATGGCATGCGCGCGCGCGTGCGCACACACACACACACACACACACACATATGGACTACACCATACAACTTCCAGAAGTGAGGGGAAAAATATAGTTGGTTTTGTTGCTGTATGTATAAGATGTCATATATAACTCACATTTGAAACTCAGCTTTTGTTTTTGTCTACAGTGTGTAATATGACGCCAAGTGTATGAGTGTACGAGCTACATGAAATGCAGGTAATGCTTATGTTTATCCTTTCCTTAGATAAGAACTATAAGCGAGACTCTGGATATAGCATGAATCCAACTGAAGCAAGATCCAGTCAGCATAATCTTAGTGGTTCACAACCAGCACATGGGTCCTCTCACTCACTGGGAATCAAAGTTGGCAACCTGCTTACATTTGTCAGCAGTAAGAAGGGGCGATCCCTAGCACGGACCTCACCACAACATCAGCATACGTGAAGTACGGGTATTTCCAAAATGAAGGTCTTCTGGCAGCAACCTGTTCTAGCTCTTATAAAACAGAACTGAAAATTAAGCAATTTGTTCAAGCTCGAGTTAAACAGAAAAACACTCGACACAGTGGACGTCCACAGTTCAGGACCTGCACAAATCCAGATGTAAATTTCATACTTTGGTACAAGAATAGAATGCATAACATGTTTGCAACCTGGCTTATAGATAGGTCCTTTTGTAGTTATATTTTAATACAGAATGGTATGTAAAGATTTCAGCATAAGGTACTAGGAACAGAAATTACAATTTGAAAGTGATTGTACATAAATATTGAGAATTGTGTGGTCAAATGTTAGAGAATGAAGTCTGTAATATTACCAGTATTATAATGATTAGACCCTGTCCATCAGTTGTTGAGAACATTTGGGACAGAGAACAATTAAATTCTGACATGGAAAGGTCACTGATGTTGATATTCTTCAGTACCTGTTATACCAATCACCACATCCCCAGTAGGCTCAAAAAGTTGCAAAACAGGTTGAATTTTTGAAAATAAAAACGTAAGTGTATATGTTACGATAATACTGCCTTTACCAACATTCTTATGTCACTACACCATAATGTTTAAGGCAATAACTATTGATATACAAGGGACAGAAATACACAAGACTGAATACTGAGCCTTCCTATAACTGACATGCAAACTGGGTGTTGATTGTGTGACTTCAAGTACTCCTGCTACAGTTAACAAGCATACAGCACTTCCATAGCATCCTGCTGAAGCTTTAACGTAACTGCCCAAAACGAAATACTGATGAAATCCATTATACATATCAGCTACAAACAGGAATGATGTCCGTACACTCACATATCCACTGCTGTGATTTACATGCAGCCCCTTAATAAAAAAAAAAAATGTAGTTAATATACAGAGAACATAAATACTACTGTTGTATTATCAAATGAGAAATCAGCACTATAGCTTATATACAGCTGTATAAGTATCAACAACTTTATAATGTAAACTATTAGAAAGAATCTGATTGTCATTTACATAACAGAGACTGGAGTTCTTCCTATCATCATTCCTCACTCGTAATGAAAATGTGTGTTACTGCCATGGTACACAATCACTGAGTTTTTTTTTTTTAAACCTAAAAGAGACAGTGATATCTCAGATTCATCAAATGGCCTAAACTGAGCCAATTTTCCCCTGCTATGATTCTGTTCCTATGGTAAATCCCTACGAGTTACCTCGAGAAATATCAGTAAGCAAGCCTGTGGGAAACCCCATCATTCAAACTTACACAACCTTGTAACGATGAGCGTATAAGGTAATGAAAAATCCGTGATAACATAATGAAGTGGTAAAACATAAATCTGCCTTTGTTGGATTTTCTGACCAGGCCTACAAACTTCACAGAGACGCACATTCTAGAGTCCCAGCTCAGCAGCACAGATGATAGCTAAATACAGTTGTTACTTATGTTGGTTGCAACAGTGTTGTTAATATATATGTATATAATTTAAATTGATTGGAGTGTGGAACTGTAAGATTATTTGAAGCTTTGTTCTCCCATACAGAGCCTCAGAATTTGGAACTGTGGAGATGAAAAATTTGAAAAGTGTAAGAAATAACTGCCTTTAAATTTTACACCTGGAACTCATACTGATTTAATATCCGCCATTATATACATACAACCAGTGATACGATGATAATTTGTATAGTACACCTCATTTATGTAATAAATTAGGCCAAATTTTGAGATACCATTTACACAAATTATCTAGTGCAGTGCAGCCAATAACAGGAAGTACAGAAAATATATTTCTGTTGCAAAATACATGTATATACTTTTGCTGTAAATATGTATTATTATGTTTTAGGCTACTGATATTGTACAAATCATGTAACTGTGTAATTCCACTAGAGTTAATATTTACGATGAGTTTCAAGTTGTACTGATGATCTCCTGAAAGTTCCATTGACAATTATTACTGCTGAATATGTGTCAGTTCTTATACTGTACTAATAAATTTATGGTTGTGTGTTCCTCTCTATACAGGGAGAAATTAAGTTAACTATTGAAGAGAAAGAAGTGTTGCAGAAACAGATGTTACTGTCTGGCAAATAGCATTTTATGAACCATTGTGTATATAAAAACTTTAAAAGTTGATCTAAATATACTAATGCAGTAGTTTTGTAAAGAGTGTGTTGATTTGATTTAATACAGTAAGTACTATACGTTCTTTATAACCTTTTTTCCTGTAATTTTGAACATGGACCTCTACATTTACTACTACAGGATAACACTCCCACATGTACATATCTACGTTACGTTATGCTGTCTACACAACTGTGCATTACAGTTAGATTTAGACTGTACCATTTTATGAGATTACACATTGTGTTTCCTCCTACTGAATGGGCCTAGGAGGGTTCTTTCCACAGATGCAATTTAGCTGGGGCATGAAACTCATCACTCACCTCCATCTAGTGGTGAGGTTGAGATTCCCTCAGCTGTTCATGGCAAGCATAACAACATCTTTACTTTGATGTATGGAAAAGTAGAGGGGTTACATTAATATTTCAGTGCTCTGCTAACACACAGTGAAGGTCAAACAGCATCCTTCAAAATGACCGTTTCAAAAAAATAATTATACAAATTATTTTCCCATCTTCATAACATCCCATGTTTGTCATTTAAAAGACAAAACAGCTAGTGTGTAAAAAAAATTACCACAAAGTGTTGAGGATCCAGAATTGTATGCCAACATCTGTGAACTTCAGTCTCTTGTATAAATCTTATTGTAGCACCGTGCATTTTCGTAGAATCACTTCCATTAATAAACCAACTAATGCACATATAATTTTACATAACACTTTTAAAACACTTTAAAACACTCCAACATGTTTCGATCTTGTCAGATCATCATCAGGGAGCTTTGTTCCTTGCTAAAGTTATATTACAGTATTCACAATTCAATTCGTATTTGCAAACGA
>Ga0123357_10013168_pt1 | contig 10712 bp, 9 predicted proteins | sample TergutEmb28metaG_FD_89873 | JGI IMG/M metagenome (GOLD analysis project Ga0123357, IMG submission 89873) | Embiratermes neotenicus P4 segment gut microbial communities from Petit-Saut dam, French Guiana - Emb289 P4 | ecosystem: Host-associated > Arthropoda: Insects > Digestive system > Gut ...
AGCGTTGAACATGCTCCAACGCGAGACTTCGCGAAAAATCTCCTTCCGCGTCAAACGCTTACACGCAGGCTGGCACCACGATTACCTCCTGCACATCCTGCAACACGGAGAATGCAATGGCCCAGCGTTGTTGCTGGCTCATTTATCGTTTAATCGCAACCCACGATCTTGTCGCATCCGCCTTGTACACCGCTTCGACAACATCCAGCGCCGCCACGCCATCCTCTCCCGTGATCGGCAGCGGCACCTTGTTCAACACCGCATTCACAAACGACTTCACATATGCCAATCCCATAAACCCGCAGTACCCCGGTGTCGGCTGCAACTCATACTCCCTCACCACCTTCGGCGACCCCGCCAAAGCCGGATGATCGCTGCAAATAAACAGCGTATCTTTCTGTCCTTCAAACGCCGGCGCCCATTGAATCACGCCCTGCGTTCCGCGAACTGACACGTATAAATCGCGTCCATACGGAAACGCATCCGGCACCGTATAACTGATATCCAACGCCGCGATCGCTCCCTTGGCAAACCGCAAATGGGCGAAAGAATTATCTTCAATGTCGTACTGCGTATTCACTTTCACATTTTGTCCCGAAACTTCCGTCACTTCATCCTCAAACATCCATCTAAACAAATCAATCCAATGCACGCCGAGGTTATACATCGGCCCGCCGCCGGAGCGTGCCTTTTGCAACATCCAAGGTGAATTTCCATCGATATACCGCTGCAGTCTCCCTGCCGCGCAACGCCCCTCCGCTCCCACCACTTTTCCGACGATCCCTTCCTGGATGAGCTTTTTGAATTCCCGAGCCACCGGATGTACCCGCCACGCATATCCTGTCGTCAATTGCACACGATTCTTCTTCGCCGCCGCGACAATTCGCCTCGCCCCTTCCGCACTCGCCGCCATCGGCTTTTCGACCATCAGATGAATTCCCTTGGCCGCGCACTTCTCCGCCGCTTCCGGACAATCCACGTGCGGCAAAAAGATCGCCGCGATGTCCAATTTCTCAGAAGCGAGCATTTCGTCGACAGAACCGTACCCTTTTACCGCAAAATCCTTACAAAACGCGTCGCGCAACGCGCCATTTACCTCCGAAACCGCGACCACTTTCGTCTGCGGCACCGTCTTAAACAGCGGCATATACGCCCGCGGATGCAAATGCCCCAATCCAACCACTCCAACTTTCAAAACCTGTTCCGCCACGACAATTCCTCCAAAAAAAATCACGAACCCGCATAATACCCGAAACCATCAAAGCCGCAATCGTGAGATTGCGCCATCGTAACCGCAATCTCGCGATTGCGGCTCTGATTCACTTCTTCTCCAAATCCGCCTTCGTTATGTGCTTGAATAGCCCGCCGTTTTCTTTGGCCATTTGTTTGAGCAACTCGTCCTGGCTCTCATCTTTTCGCACAAAACCTATCACGTTCACCCGCGTCTTTTTCATTCGAGGGCCAACCACCGCGTTACCAGGTGCTCCCGAGTTTTTTACTTTTTTCCCTTCACTCCCACTGTATATCTCCTATCCACCGAATAGACCCTTGCTCCCTCCTTCCTCCATGCATCATATCCCACTTCCTTATTCTCGCCCTCTGAACCAACATCCGTCGGCACCTGTTGGGTGCATGACGTTTTAGGCGGCGAGTCTGGGGATGTATGCCGGTCGGTTGGTCCAGTAGCGGTCCCAACGCTGATCTTGAGACATCCATAAGGCTCGCCGAGCCATCCATGATCGCTTCGACGCCTTCACGACTCCAGAATTGATCTGTGCCCTTCACACGTTTGTTACGAACCCGGTCACTATTTGTCGAACATTTTTTTCACCGCCGAGATCGCAAGCGGGACGCAGAGATGCTTTTTTTTAATACTCTGCGCCCTCCGCGATCTCTGCGGTGCATTTCAAGTGTTCGATCTTGAAGCTCATTGGCTCTTACGCCGATCCCACGGATCAACTCGTAGCTCTTATCGGCGGCATCCCGCCTAAAACGTCATGCACCCGGACGCTCCGGCCGGTAATCCAACCGAGGCTGCGAGAGCATGCGAGAAAAAAAACGAATCGAAAAAAACGAAACAATGGCACAAAACAAAAGAAGCGTGATCGCGACGCTGGCCAGTATCTGCCCGTTCGACAACAGAATCGACGCATCGTAAACAAACAGCCAGAACAATCCCAGGAGCATGATCCGCTCCCCCTTTTGCCGCGGATTGATCGTCGGGACCAGCAGAATGCCGACAGCCCAGACCGCATAAACAACCGCCGCCACCGCGGGTCCGATCAACATCGGCATATTCTCCGACACCAACGCATTGCCACGCAACCACATGTACCACATTGCCCCGCCGTTGCCGATGAGCAACCCCAGCACAATAGTGACGTAGTTCACCGCCTTGAGCCGCGGACGCTTGCCCTCCAATCGATAAGCGATCGTCGAAATCACAATCACATGCGTCAGCAAAATCATCGAGAGAAACAGCAACGGCGTCTTGGGATGCCCGATCAGACAATGCAACGCCCGAATCGCCCCGAGCGTAACAAGCCCCATGCCTCCCAAGTATTTCGCCGTGGCATCGTAGAACACGATCAACGCCGCCGTCGCCAGTGTCAGGATAAACGAGTACGGCACCAGATCGCTCAAACGCAAAACATCCCGTTGCGTGAACTGCAGCGGCAGCAATACCACCGCCGCCGTCAGTGCCACCATGAGCAGCGCCAGCGAAACGATCAGGGCCGATCGCGGCCGGATACGCCCCGACGGTATCGGCCGACGCGGCGCAAAAATACGGTCTCGCCTCGCATCCACCAGATCATTGAGCGCCATCCCAAACGCATACAGACAAAAAGATGCGACGCCCGTGATCAGCATGCGATAAATCAGCATCATCATTTCCGGCGGCGAAGCACTTGGCGGCCGCAACAGCAGCACCGCCCAAGCATCCGCGATCGCCGTGAACGCCAATGCCGCCCGCGTCAACTGTAATAATGCCAAGATCCTGAACATGCCGGAATTGTAACGCAAAAACTGCCTTGCATGGAAACGCTCCGAAATGCAAAACCAAAGTAGCGACCCCGCTTCGCGGGGTGGAGCCCCGCATGGCAATGCGGGGCTTTTCGGGCAGAGGCAGTTTAGCCGTTGATCGAAGATCAACGCTCTCTCGCTCTGGAGGCGATGAGAAGGCGACGCACTTCTTCATCTGAGGTTTGCTCAAAATCCTCGTACCAGAGTCCGACTGCCTGGAAAGACTCGGGCATATAAACGCAAATAACTTCATCGACGAACCGGCGCATCAGCTCGCAAGTTTCGGCGGCCGCAACAGGAACCGCAATCACAACCCCGGCCGGCCCCATTTGCTTGACCGCAAGCACCGCCGCACGCATCGAAGCTCCGGTCGCCAAACCATCGTCAACCAAAATAACGATACGATTGGCAACATCCATAGCCGAACGCTTCAAGCGGTAAGCTCTCTCGCAGCGAACCAGTTCCGCGCGTTCCCGAGCAGCCACCTGATCGACGGTGGATTGCGGAATATGGAGCTGTCGAATCACATCATCATTCAGTATCTGTGCATTCCCCGAAGCGATAGCCCCCATCGCAAGTTCTTCATGGCCGGGCACACCGAGCTTGCGAACGACAAAAACATCCAACGGCACATCGAGTGCCCGCGCAACTTCATAAGCAACAGGAATCCCCCCGCGTGGCAGACCCAGAACCAGCACGCCGGAACCATGAGCATAGCGAGCAAGCCTGGCCGCAAGTTGCCGCCCCGCATCGATTCGATCGTGAAATAGCAAAGACATGATAACCTCCCACTATCATGATAACGCCCATTACCGGACATTGAACATCCCCGAGGTGTGACTATCTTTATGTGGCATAGGCGTCCAGTGGAGCCCCGCATGGCCATCTTGCTGTTACCTGCTCTGTCTCAATCCTGCATTTTTGCCAGGATCATGATGTTGTGCGTGACGGATCGCAGCAGCATGTCTTTCTTGCGTCCGATTGTTGATCGAGCTCGGCAAGCTGAGCCGAGGTTGCGTTTGAGCATGCTGTTGACGGTCTCAACCTGCCAGCGTTGGCCGTAACAACGCTTGTCGGGACCGGCTTTGAGGCACCGTTGCATCAGACGACGATAATAACCTTTCAACCTATTGCGCCCGGGACGACCGTTCTTCGCAGGAATCAATGTACGAACGCCCAACTCCTGGCGTGCCACACGATGATTGGGCTCGGAGTCGTAACCGGCGTCTGCCAGCACCAGATGAATGGGCATGCGTTTGGTGGCCTTTTCAAGAAGTGGAAAAAAGTGTGGGTGATCAGCACCCGTGCCGGTGCTCGTTCGCGCGGCGAGGATTACATGACTCGCCGCATGCACGGCCAAAGCAAGTTTCGGCAGACGCTTGACGATCCGAGCACAAAGGCGACGGCCCCGCCGCCGGGCAGCTTTTCGTTGGGTGGGAGTTAGAGGTGGCGGCTTGCCTCGCCTCTGTTTTCTGCGGTTTTTCCGCTGTTTCTTCAGACGCTCACGTTCTGACTGCTTGCAGCGTTTTGCAAAGTACCCGCTGACATGATGCGACTCGAACATCGTCGAGTCCAGAGCCGCCATGCGATGCTTTAACTTTTTGGACTTGTTCTCTCGTCTCTTTCGCCGCTCTTTTTTTTACTCTGCCGCTGGGCACGACGAAGAGCCTCAACAGAAAGATCGAGCATCTCCTCGACTACGCCCGGCTTGACCAGATTCTTGTGTGCCCGGCAGAGCGTGTGATGACTGGGCACTTTCTTCAGGCCGATGTCATCACACCAGTGCGGAAAATCCTGCAGCAGAGCCACCACGCCACGATAACTTTTCTTCTGATGTTCCCTGAGCACCAGGCAGGCGAAGAGTTGCGGACTGGTAAAATCCTTGCGACTGAACTTGTTGGGTCGCTCTTTGAGAATTGCCGTCGCCAGCGCATAGGCGGCAATGAGCACCTTCCGTGGTAATTTGCATGTCTCCATACGATTAGATGTAATATATCTATTCATATCTCGCGCAAATTTCATTGGCGCGAATTATCGGAGGGTTGAGACAGAGCAGGTAACAGCAAGATGGCAATGCGGGGCTCCAAAACGCTACGGGCGAGTGAAAAATGCTCTAAATTAAAATCGCGGAGATGAGATTTTATACCTCTCACGGTCAATCATGGAGTGTGCGTGGTCCGCGGCGCCGTAAGCGTTTTTGGGGACTTGGTGCGGGAGCTGTGGCCGAGCGGCATGCAAGCATGCCGGCTAAATAGATGTTTTCAACACGGCACGTGATAACACGGAGGTTGATTGATTATTCTCACGAAACGTATGACTTAACCGTTCTGCGATCTACCTTCAGGTGCCGGGCTGTTTTCAGATACGATCCGTTCCGCTTATACACCACCCGCGCATATCGCCGCAGCAGTTCCTGCGCACTTAGACCGCACTCCACAAGCGTTCCCTCCAGCGAATCCCTTTCTGTCTCCTGCGTCTTCGCCGGCTGATAGTGCTTACGTATCAAAATATTTCGTACACACTGTTCGAGTTCCCGGAAGTTTCCCGGCCATTCGTAGCCCTCAAGATGCTCGCGAATGAAAGTCATCGTTGTTTGTGTGAGCGATTCGGCTGCCGGTGACTCTTCATCGCCGATCCCCCCTCCCACTACTTTTGCCGCGATGAAATGCACCATGGACGTGAGTTCCGCCTCTGGATCGTGCGATTCGGCCAACTGCTCCGCGAGCGACGGGGTGGCGATCAGGTCCGCACAAAGGCGGTAGTAAAGGTCCGGCCGGAACTTGAGATGCCGCATTTCTGTTGGCAGGTCTCGATTGGTGGCGGCGATGAGTTTTCCTGGAAATGTTCGCGCGGCGGAGTCGCCGATGCGTTGATAGGTGCGGGACTGGAGTACTCGCAGCAGTTTGACCTGGATCACGGGGTCGAGTTCGCCGATTTCGTCGAGGAAAACGGAGCCGCGAGCCGGGCAGAGTTCCAGGTAGCCGGGGCGATCTTCCAGGGCGCCGGTGAAGGCGCCTTTGCGATGGCCGAAGAGTTCGGATTCGATCAGAGTTGGTGCGAGTGCGGAGAGGTTGAGGGGGAAAAAGAGGCCTCTGGCGTCGTCGAGGAATGCCTGTTTTTGCGGGACGAAGGGGATGTAACGGGAGAGGGCGATGGCGCGGGCGACGAGTTCTTTGCCTGTGCCGGAAGGGCCGGTGATTAAGGTGGGGATGTCGTGGAGTTTGTCGAAGAAGGTGGTGCGATAGGCGGCGAGATCGCAGGTGAAAATGGACTGCCACACCGCGGCCCGCAAGGCGACGATCGGCTTCGATGAACCGATGATCTCCTGGAAAATGAAATAAAACGCCCGGCGAATCTGAAAGAAACAGGAAAAGAGATGCTCCGGCGTCTCCGGCGGCATCAGCTCGGACATCGGGAAAAAGTGATGGTAGTCGGCAAGGAACTGTTTGTATGCCGCTCCAATGTGCGCTGGAAGTTCCGCGGGGGCCGTTCGGAAATGGGGATCGAAGAGCTTCCATGTGCGGTAGTACAGCAGGTACAGAATCAGGTCGGCGTAGAGATGTCGATCTTTGGAACTTGCACTTTTTTCATTTCTCTTTCCCGCGAAGAGCGGGAGCAGGTCGGCGGCGAGCGATTCGATTTTTGTTTCGAGCCGCAGGACGTTTGGGCGTTCCAGCGTGGAGGTGCGTGACCAGGCCGGCGAAGACTCCTGTGAGAAATCCGGTCCAAGCGCTTCCCGCTCGGCTTCGATCCGCTCCGGCAAAAAGGGATTGGTGTAGGTCAGGTGCGAAATCGCGGCGGCGAAGCGGCGCTGGCTGGGAGTCATGGAAAGCCTCCAATCACTCGCAAGGCAAAAGTTAGAAGTTAAAAGTTTAAAAATTAAAAGGTAAAAGGATTGAAAGTTTCCTTCCCTCACCCTTTACCCTCTATCTTTTAACTTTTATTCTTTACTGTACAATCAATGCACATTAACTGTACTTTAAATGATCATCTCTGCCAAATCCGAAAGTACGCGTTTTTTATTTTGGAAGCATAAGCATCTGCGAAACCAGCACTTATGGCGACTCAAAAATCTGGCACGTCTCATGCTTCAGCTTCTGGCGAGGCCTGGTTTGGTGATCCGTCGGCGGGGCAGCCCGCCAGCTAAACAGGGGCAGTTTTCTGGGAAACGGAGTGTGGATGATGAGACGATTTGAGACGTCAACATGCGTTGTGCTTCTCATGGCAGCGGCGGCGATCATGGCGGGAGTAGACGGCGGAGCGTTTGATCTGGTCACAGGGCTGGTCACCGTCGGACTCGGCATCGTCGTGATGGTGTGGTGGCATTGGTGCGGTAGAACGGCAGGCAAGCCTGCCGGCTAAATAGAGGAATGGACGAATCTTGCACCATTGAAAAATCGGGATCCCACTCGGCTGGCGGGGCGCGGCGTTCGCGTTCCGCTGGCTCTATTTTGGCCACCCCGCAAAGCGGGGTCGCTACTTTTTGGCATTTTGTGCCATGCACCCGTTAAGCCTTGCGTTGCCACGCAAGGCTATGCGCTGGTCCGGGAAGGCGATAGGATGTGGACGTTGCATTTCCTGGGGAGTTGTCATAATGGCTGAGAAACTTTTATTGTCGCGGGTTTTTGCGGAGGTGGTATCGGAGGGGGTTGAGCCGATGCTTGAGGCACAGCGAGCGGATGGGACGATTGTGTTCGATCCGGCGTTGCCGATTGTTTATGGGCAGCAGGGGGTGATGCCGCTGGCGTTTTGCTATGCGGGGTATGGGACGAATCCGGAACATAAGAAATCGGCGAAGATTGAAGAGGCGATTCGAAAACTGGCCGGTTTCCTGGTGGCGAGGTTTGATGATCAGGGGCGTGTTCATTACGACTCGCACGGCTATGACGTGAACACGGTGGATCAGCGGCTGACGTATGCGTGGACGGAGGGGCTACGGATGATGCGGGATGTTGCCAAGGCGGATATGCCTTATGAGAAGTGGGGCGACAAGATTTTGCGGGCGTGTCATTATTTGGTGGAACATCGGATGGCGAAGCTGGTGGGGCTGCGGCGGTTTATTTCGCGGGTGTTGGGGACGAGTACGAATCATGTGGCGCATTATGTTTCGACGGTGTATCGCGCGGGGCAGGTGTTGGGGAAGCGGGAACTTTGCGATTTTGCGCTACCGATCGGGCGGGCGCTGGCGGCGGATATTCATCCGGACGGGTATTGGGAGGAGCACGGGGATTTGCTTCGCCGCGGCGGGCCAACGCCGAGTTACAACTACCTCACGCTCAGCGGAATGGCACTGATGTATGAATGGACGGGCGAACAAGTGTTTGCGGATGCGATTGCGAAGGCGACGGCGTTTCATGGGAATTTTTCGTATCCGGATGGGAGTTTTAATGATTTGATGGATGAGCGGGTGCGTTACGACGCGCTGCCGCGGGTGTGGGGATTGTTTGGCTTTTCACACACGGCGGCGGGACGAGGAATGGCACTTCAACATATGGAGAATTGGCTGTCTTTGCATGCCGTCCCTCCCCGCAAAGCCATGACGCCCGAGTCGTTGGCGCGGCATTGCGAGAATTTTCTGTATTGGCACGATGGGCCGGTGGAGATGGCGGCGTATCAGCGGGCGGATCATCAAGCGTTGCTGCATGGAGGAGAAGCAGGGGTGTTTCGCAAGGGGAAGTGGTACGTGGGACTCTCGGCGATGCCGGCGACTAACGGCGAAGATCCGGCGTATCGGAATAATCCGTTCGGACTGGATCGGCAAAAGCTCCTGAGCGTGTGGCATGAGAAAACTGGTCTGATCCTTGACGGATCGCACTCGAAAGATCAGCGAGCGTTTTCGACGTTCGCGGCACGGGCGGAGTATGCGGATGATTTCTATCCGGCGGGAGGGCAAGTGGTGGAAGAGGGAAGGGAGATGGTGGCGAAGGTGGCGTATAAGACGTTTTTTGCGGAAGTGCGGGTGAGGGAGGTGGCGGGTGGGAAGTTGGAAATTGAATTGGGGGTGGATCCGGCGGGGAATCGTGGACCGTTTGCGGTGGGGTTCACGCTACGGCGGATTGCGGAGGTAGTTCGTGGATTCAACGGGAAAGAATTGTCGCTGGGGCGGGAGAAGTTTGTGGTGAGCGGGGAGGAATTGGGCGGAGGGTTTACATATGGAGGTGTGAGGATTGAGGGGGTGGCGGATATGCGGGTGAGTTGGCCGCTCTCGCCGTTCAATTCGTATGCGAAGAGCGGGCAATCGTCGTCGTCGGCGTCGCAGGTGAAAGTGGAAACGGAATTGACGATGGAACGGCGAAAGATGGTGTTCGTCATCGCGGTGGACTAAACTGATGAGATCGCGGAATTGGAGAAAATGATGAGTGCGATGAATGGTTCTTTTCAGATGTTGCCGACGGTGGATTTTTGCGGGCTGCGAGTGACGCGGATGATTATCGGGGCGAATCCGTTTGGGGGTTATAGTCATCAGAATTCGCAGCGTGATGAGGTGATGCGGACGTTTTATAGTGTGCCGCGGATACTGGAGACTTGGGAACGGGCGGAGGCGGCAGGGATTAATACATTTATTACGAACAATGAGACGCCGCACGTGATTCAGGCGGTGAAGGAATATTTGGGTGGCAGAGGGGGGGGGGACGGGACGTTGCAGTGGATTTCGCAGATCAACGGCCGCACGGCACCTGATATGCTCACGGCCATTTCGGATGCGGTGAAAATCGGGTGCAAGGCGATTTATTTTCACGGGATGCGAACGGATAAACTTTTCGAGCAACAAGACGCGGCTACGCTTCGCACGTGGTGCGACCATGCCCGGTCGCTGGGGGTGCCGGTCGGCGTGGCGGCGCACGATCCGCGGGTCCATCTCTGGGTCAATTCGCTGGACCTGGTGGATTTTCATGCGGTCTGCTTTTTCAACTGTGGCAGTTTGCACAGTGGGAAAGGGGAGCGGTTTCAATTGGCGGATGTGATTGCGGCTACGGAAGCGATTCGCACGATTAAGAAGCCGTGCATCGGGTACAAGATCATGGGCGCCGGGCGGATCGATGCCCGCATGGCGTTTGAGTACGCATTTACACATATCAAATCGGCGGATGTGGTGAATGTGGGTATGCATCGCGGCGATAAAGATAACATGGTCGAGGAAAATGCGGCGATGGTGCGGGAGATATTGGGATGAGGGAAGGACAATCCGAGATTCGCTAAAAGCCCAGGGATTGCAATCCCTGGGCTTTGTTTTTTTTGGTTCTTCTTCGAATTTAGGGAGTGAGATGTGTGTGGATCGGCCCCGGTAGGGGCCTGAGCTTTTAGCCCACGGCAAGCGGCGGCAACCGCGTCGCCGTGGGAAAATGCCCCAAACAATGTCGTCGCCCCGGCAGGGGCGAAAGCTCGTTGAAGGAAGGAAGCCGCTTTCGCCCCTACCGGGGCAACGGCGGTTCGAGAGGACGACGGTCACCCACGGCGGCGCGGCTATCGCCGCTTGCCGTGGGCTAAAAGCTCAGGCTCCTACCGGGGCCAACCCACTCCAAATTGCGACGAAATCCATGCATCTCATTCCCTAAATTCCACGATGAACCTGCTCTGTCTCAACCCTCCACCATTTGGCCATCAGAGCCGCGACCGTAAGGGAGCGACAGGCTTTATCTCCGCATTGTCGCACGGGTCGCTCCCTTACGGTCGCGGCTCTGATAGAG
>Ga0123357_10013171_pt1 | contig 10712 bp, 12 predicted proteins | sample TergutEmb28metaG_FD_89873 | JGI IMG/M metagenome (GOLD analysis project Ga0123357, IMG submission 89873) | Embiratermes neotenicus P4 segment gut microbial communities from Petit-Saut dam, French Guiana - Emb289 P4 | ecosystem: Host-associated > Arthropoda: Insects > Digestive system > Gut ...
AATATTCCCGGAAGATTTTCAATTATTTTATGATTATACCAAGTCGTCTGTTCTTAACTTTTCAAATCCGTTACTGGATGACAATACGAATAATATAGATATCGATAAAATTTATATAAAAAAACTATTTACTGCAATTTTCAATTTCAATGCCGAAAGCGCCGTGTATCACTCAAATTCAGCCAGCACATATATAGACGGACAAAGCGCCATGAAGTTCTTCACTAACGGACAGATAATATACAGTTACGCCGCCCCAAACCCGTCTGATATTAATAATATAAATACTGCAAATGACATAAACGATAAAGGCGGCGTACAGTTGTCTCGGCTTTTAGGCTATGATGCCGGCGGCAGTTATACGTTTTATGAAAAAATAAAAGCCGCAAGCATTTTTGTAAACGGGCTTCCTGCCGAGCTTACGGGCGGCGAACTTGCGGGCGGAACCGGGAGCAGTTTGTATTTGTATTTAAAAAGTATAACAACCGACAAAAATCAAAATTTAAATATAACGTTTGCTTATTATTTTAAAGGAATAGAAATAAAAATAAACGGATATGATTACGGAGTTCTTATTGTAATGAACAGCGACAGCATAACAGACGTCACATTAAATTCGTTTTATGTGACATTGGGGGAAACGGTCAGAAATATAAATCCGGTAATAATTTTGAGTGAGTTTGACGACATGATTTCCAAAGACATAAAAAACGGCGCAACAGCTGCCGAAAAAGAAAACATAGCCGGTAAATATAAGTTCGAATACGACAAAAATCAAGATAAATTTATTGTAAATAAAATCGACTTGAATTATAATATAAACTATACAAATCCTGCCAGCGAAAGGCGCGCAGAGGCACAGTGGGTAATAAGATAGATGAATACAAAAAATACAAAAAGCGTAATTATAATTTTATTGTTGGTTGCGAATATATTTTTTATTTATAATATAATAATGTTCGACGTCAGGACGCAGAATATACCGTCTGATATGATAAACAACGCCGCGGGCATCCTGAATAACAAGGGGATTTTTTTGGATGCCGGCGCGGTTCCGGCAAAAAAACCGACGAATTATATATACGAAGGAGAATATTCGGATAATATTTTCACGGATATTGTCGTGAATTTTTCGGGAATACCCGAAGACGAAATAAAAAGCGGGATTCCGCTGCCCGACACATCGGGAACTTTATATAAAAACAAAAAAAAATATACCGGGGGCGGCTACATTTTTATTTTCGCGGATTTAGATTACCTGCATGTCAGCATAATGGACGAATCCAATGAAAAATCCAGAGAGGATTACGGAGACGTCGAACAGGAAACAGATAACGAAATAAGCGTTCTTACAAAAACCGGAATAACCGGTATTCAGAAGAGCGAGATAAAAAAAGCGAAGGACATAATAGAAAATTTTATAAAAAAATATTCTTCCGTACAGGACGTAAAATCGGATTTCGACGTTATCGGATTGAAAAACGAAAATGAAAACGGAAACAGAATTGAAGAAGTCGCAATAAATCAGAAATACGACGGTTTGCGGATTAATTCCAATATTGCCTACGCCGAGATAAAAGACGGCGCGGTGACTTATTTCTACGGAAGCTGGTATTTCGGTTATTTCGACGCAAAATATAAGATGCCCCTGCTGGATTCAGTCAATATACTGTTTAAATGCTCCGAAAAAGACAGCAGTATTATCACCGGCGACAAACTGAAAAAGATGAATCATGAATATAACGTCCTTCCTACCGGAAGCGATAAATTTTATCTCATACCATCGTGGCAGTTGGAATTTGAGAGCGGGAAGACACTATCTTACAGCATGGTGACCGGAAGCAAAAATAATTGAGAATGCAAATCGAAATTTGTTTTATGGCAATATTAATAAATTTTTTGACTTGAAAATTTGATTTTTGGTGATTTTTTAGGCTTAATTTAAAAAAATCCTAAATATTTGAAAAAAATTAATGGTAATGTTACAGTAATGTTACAAAAAAGGTTGCAAAATAATTTTTATGTGTTATAATAGATTTATAAAATTAAATAGAAAAATTTGAAAAGACAAATATTATAATTTCTGCGAAATTATACAAATAATTTTTGCAGCATAAGGATAATATAAAAAATTTTGGAAAAAATAAAATCATGTCATTTAAGTTAGGAGAATAACAAATTAAAATATAAAATGTATGAAAATATGTAATTGAAAAATATGTTTAATTGAGAAAAGACATGACGGCATACATATACTGAGTACTTTCGGTGTGTTCAGACTCGGCGACGAGCGAACCCCCGGGAGGGTTAACTCGGTAAAAAATAATAAAGAGGTGTAGATTTATAAGATGGAAAAAATCGTAATTAACGGCGGGAAGCCTCTTTACGGGGATATTTGGGTAAGCGGAATGAAAAACTCCGCGGTCGCCGTAATAATTGGAAGCCTTTTGATTGAAGACAAATGCGTTATAGAAAATTTACCCGATATAAGCGACGTTGCCATATCTTTTGAGATATTGCAGCACATGGGCGCTTCGGTCAGAAGATTGAATAAAACGACGTATGAAATAGATAATACAAGGACTAAAGGCGGGATATCCCCGTCGGAACTTGTCAGAAAAATGCGCGCCTCGTATTACTTGCTCGGCGCGGAACTCGGCAGGTTTCACAGGGCTTACGTAGACCAGCCGGGAGGCTGTTATTTCGGGGAAAGACCCATAGATCAGCATGTTAAGGGGTTCGAGGCGTTAGGCGGAAAATTCGAGGTCAGCAAAGACACGGGATATTACAAAATAGAAGCGCCGAACGGACTCAAAGGCGCGAGCGTGTTCATGGACGTGGTGAGCGTAGGGGCGACTATAAACACTATCCTTGCCGCAGTCAAAGCGGAAGGCATGACGGTTATAGAAAATCCGGCGAAAGAACCTCACGTAGTAGATTTAGCAAACTTTTTAAACACCTGCGGTGCGAATGTCTCCGGCGCGGGCACGGATGTGATAAAAATAAAGGGTGTAAATAAACTTCACGGGTGCTCATACGCGATACTTCCGGATATGATAGAAGCCGGAACCTGCATGGCGATTGCGGCGGCGACCGGAGGGTGCATTAAAGTCGAAAACGTGATTCCCAAGCATCTTGAATCCATTACGGCAAAACTTGTGGAAATGGGAGTAGAAGTCGAGGAACTTGACGACGCCGTGATAGTCAGCAGAAGCGGCGATATAAACAAAGTCAACATAAAAACGCAGGTGTATCCAGGGGTGCCTACGGATATGAACGCTCAGATGTGCGTTTTGATGTGTCTTGCAAACGGAGGCACAAGTTACCTGACGGAAGGCGTTTTCGAGAATAAATTCAGATACTGCGAGGAATTGCGCAGAATGGGAGCGGTTATAAAGTTGGACGGAAAAGTGGCGGCAGTTGAAGGCAGGGGGATTTTGAATCCCGCCGTGGTAAAAGCGGTCGACCTAAGAGCCGGGGCGGCGATGGTTGTTGCCGGACTTGCGGCAAAAGGCAGAACAGAGATTGAAGATATACATCATATAGAACGAGGATATGAGGATATAGTGAAAAAACTTAGAGGCGTGGGAGCGGACATAAAGAAGATTGTCATTCCGGAGAAATTCCAGTACGAAAAGGCGAATTAGAAGAATCGAAATTGGATTTTTATAAAACATTATATAGATTATTATAGATAAATAAATAATATTCAGGGGGAGATTTTAAGTGAAATTTCCCCTGTTTGAATTAATTAAATTAATTAAAGACACAGGAGGATATTATGGCAAATTCAAATTTAAAAGGGACAATCGAAACATTTATTCAGGAAGCCTGCGAAAACATACGCAGCGAAGCCGACGGACGCCCCGTATTAGGCGCGCTGAGCGGCGGCGTGGATTCAGCCGTCTGCGCAATGCTCGCGCACCGCGCCGTAGGAGACAGGCTCACGTGTCTGTTTGTAGATACGGGCTTTATGCGCAAAAACGAGGGCGATAAAGTAACGTCGCTTTTCCGTGATACATATTCGATTAATCTTATCCGGGTTGACGCCGAAAAACGGTTTTTAGAAAAACTCAGGGGCGTAACAGAGCCCGAACGCAAGCGTAAAATTATAGGCGGAGAATTTATCCGTATTTTTGAAGAAGAGGCAAAAAAACTCGGCGGCATAGGCTGTCTTTTGCAGGGGACGATTTACCCCGATATTATTGAAAGCGGGGCGGACGGGCATAAACAGGTAAAATCCCATCATAATGTGGGCGGCATGCCGTTGAATATTGAATTTGAAGCTGTAATTGAGCCGATAAAACTGTTGTATAAAGAAGAAGTCAGGGAATGCGGCAGAAAATTAGGGCTGCCGGAGAGCTTCACGAACCGTCAGCCATTCCCCGGACCCGGTCTCGCGGTGCGCTGTCTGGGCGAACTGACAAAAGCCAGACTTGATTTACTGCGCGAGGCGGACGCTATTTTCTGCGAAGAAATCGAAAAAGCGGGGCTGCAGAAAGATATACAGCAGTATTTTGCAATTTTGCCCGGCATTCAAAGCGTCGGGGTGCGCGGCGGCGAGCGGTGCTACGAAGAATTAGTCGCGCTGCGGGCGATAACCACCAAAGATTTTGTCGGCGCGGACTTCTGCCGGCTGCCATACGAACTGATTGAAACTGTGTCAAAACGCATAACAAGCGAAACGAAAGGGATTAACCGCGTCGTATATGATATAACGGGAAAACCGCCTGCGACAATCGAGTGGGAATAAAGAGTGGGAATAAATCTATAAAAAATTTTTGAAAAAATGTAAAAAACCCCTTGCAATTATTGAAATTATAGTGTATAATATATAAGTCATGGCAATTTGCCGTGACGGTTGCGATGAAGCGGGAGGTTGCGCCAAGCGGATTACAACGCGAAAACGGTAATTTCCGCAGAGTATGACTGCATAAACTCAAAATTTGAAATTTTGAGTTTTGTAATCAGTCGGCAGTTTGTTGATATAATCAACCTGATAGAAAAATCTAAAAAATTGAAAATTTTATGATTTTTCAACAAGTTGATTTTAGGTTGAATAATATTTCAACATTTTTTATACGCGTAAAAGAACCACGCGGGTAAGTTGTCAATTTTCTGCCCCTATAATCTTATTTATCAAATCTATAAATTTATTAAAAACTAAAATGAAACAGGAGGCAAAAATTAAATGGCAAAAGAAAAAATCAGAATCAGGCTTAAATCCTACGACCATACTTTAATCGACCAGGCGGCGGCCAAAATCGTGGATATCGTAAAGGCGCAGGGCTGTGAAATATCCGGTCCGATTCCCCTGCCCACAGACAGGGAAATCGTCACGATTCTCCGGGCCCCTCATGTTGAAAAGGATATCCGCGAACAATTTGAGTACAGAACTCACAAGAGGCTTATCGACATACTTAAACCTACGCCGAAAACAGTGTCTGTGCTTCAGGAACTTGAACTGCCCGCCGGCGTGGAAATAGAAGTTAAAATATAATTAAAATTTGTAGGGCGCAACCCAAATTCGCCGTTGGAGAATTTATCGCGCCGCAGTAAAATCAAAGGAGGAACAAACATGAGCAATATGCCGGTAGAAAAAGGCATAATAGGCAGGAAACTCGGAATGACGCAAATATTTACCTCAAACGGCAACGTCGTTCCCGTAACTGTTATCGAAGCTGGTCCGTGTACTGTGATTCAGAAAAAAACTCCCGAAAATGACAGCTACAGCGCAATTCAACTCGGATTTATGGAGTTTGACGACAAAAAAGCGTCAAAGCCGGTAAAGGGACATTTTAAGAAAGCAACCGTTAAAACCATGAAACATCTTAAAGAATTCAAAGTTAAAGACGCCGACGGTATAAACGTCGGGGATAAAATAGAAGCGGATTCTTTCAAAGAGGGCGAAAAAGTCGACGTTACAGGACTTACAAAAGGACGCGGCTATTCCGGCGCAATAAAACGCTGGGGACAGCACAAGCAGGCGGCTTCGCACGGCGTCGGTCCGATTCACAGGCAGGCGGGCTCAATGGGCGCGAACAGCGACCCGTCGAGAATTATGAAAAATAAGCATATGCCCGGTCAATACGGACACGAACAAGTCACGATATTAAACTTAGACGTGATAAAAGTTGACAAAGAAAAAAATATAATCGCCGTAAAAGGAGCTGTCCCAGGTCCGAAAGGCGCGGTCGTGTTTGTCAGGAACACGGTAAAACCCGTAAAGACTGCGGCTGTAAAAGTGGGGAAATAATTATTTTGAATTTTTGATTTGAAAGGAGAAAAAATAATGCCGAATGTAAAAGTATACGATATGTCCGGCGCAGACGCGGGAACAAAAGATTTGTCCGATAATATATTCGACTCCAAAATAAATAAAAGCCTTTTGCACAGCGTCGTAAGGGCGTATCTGTTAAATCAAAGACTCGGCACTCACTCGACGCTCACAAGAGCCGAAGTGAGGGGCGGAGGCGCAAAACCCTGGAGACAAAAAGGGACCGGCAGGGCGAGACAGGGTTCCAGAAGAAGCCCGCAGTGGATTCACGGCGGAATCGTATTCGGTCCAAAACCGAGAAGCTACAGGGTTTCGATAAATAAAAAGGCGAGAAGGGTTGCGTTGAAAGGCGCGCTTACTTCAAAAGTAAAGAGCGGCGAGTTAATCGTCGTAAACGATATAGCAATAGAGGAATTCAAAACCAAAACTGTGATTAATATGCTTGACGCTCTCGGTTCGGAGAAAAAAGCTCTCATAGTGGTGGATTCGCACAATGAAAAACTGATAAAAAGCGCGAATAACATACCTGGAGTAAAAACCACTATGGCGGATAATTTAAACGTTTACGATGTGTTAAACTGCGATAAATTTATAGTTTCGTCAAAAGCGATAGATAAAATAGAGGAGGTTTACGCGTAACATGAAAACCGTCCACGATATTATAGTAAAACCGGTCGTAACCGAGCGCAGCATGGATATGGCGAGAAATAAAAAATATATTTTCAGGGTTCTGAAGAACGCCTCAAAACCGGAGATAAAAAAAGCTGTTGAAGAAGTTTTTAACGTAAAAGTTCTGGCAGTCAACACAATCAATATGCACGCAAAGAAGAAAAGATTAGGTTTGGGACGTCCCGAAGGCGCGAGACCGGCATGGAAAAAGGCTATAGTCACTTTAACGCCCGAATCCGAAACAATCGCATTCTTCGACGGAATGTTTTAATTGATAATACAAATCACGATTTGTAGGGACGCCATTAAGGGCGTTCGCGAAAGGAGAAAGTTTAAATGCCAACGATTAAATATAAGCCCACGACTGCCGGCAGACGCAATATGACTGTTCCGTCGTATGAAGAAATAACAAAGACCACTCCGGAAAAAAGTCTGATACACATATTGAAGAAAAACGCAGGCAGAAACAACACGGGCAGAATCACAGTCCGTCACAAAGGCGGCGGAAACAAACAGAAATACAGGATGATAGACTTCAAGCGTCAGACTGACGAACCGGCGACTGTTAAAGCGATAGAGTACGATCCGAACAGAACGGCGTATATCGCGCTTTTAGAAAACGGCGGCGGCAAAAAGAGCTATATAATCGCCCCGCAGGGACTAAAAGTCGGGGACGCAGTCGAATCTGGCGCGGGAGCGGATATAAAACCCGGCAACTCGCTGCCGATACAGAATATACCGGTGGGCACGTTTATAAACAATATAGAGTTATACCCGGGAAAAGGCGCGCAGCTTGTGCGTTCCGCGGGAGCCGCAGCCCAGCTTATGGCAAAAGAGAACGGCAACGCTCAGGTAAGACTGCCGTCAGGGGAAGTCAGGCTTGTCAGACTTGACTGCAAAGCGACTATAGGGCAAATAGGCAATCTCGAGCATGAAAACGTAAGGGTCGGAAAAGCGGGCAAGACAAGGCACAGAGGCATACGCCCGACAGTCAGAGGCTCGGTTATGAATCCGGTGGACCATCCGCACGGCGGCGGCGAGGGGAAATCGCCGGTAGGACATCCGGGACCGATGACCCCGTGGGGCAAACCCGCGCTCGGTCTCAAGACCAGAAACAAGAAAGCAAAAACAGATAAATTGATTATAAAACGCAGATACGATAAATAATTAATTGAGGGAGGCGAGTAAAGAGTGAGCAGAAGCGTTAAGAAAGGTCCGTTTGTCGAAGCCAAATTATTCGGCAGAATAGAAGCGATGAATGCGAAAAACGAAAAAAAATTAATCAAGACATGGTCGCGGTCGTCGACAATATTCCCTGAATTCGTCGGACATACGATAGCCGTTTACGACGGCAAAAAACATGTCCCTGTTTATGTGACAGAGGATATGGTCGGTCACAAACTCGGGGAATTTTCTCCGACAAGAATGTTCAGGGGACATTCCGGATCAAAGACTTCCAACACGGCTAAAACGTAGAATTAAATGGATAAAATTCATATTGAAAGGGGAAATAAAAATGGCGTCTAAAACGAAAAACGCGGCGGATACGGAAGATACTATGGAAGCGAGAGCGTATCTGAGATTTGTGCGCATATCGCCGAGAAAAGTTAAAATTGTTTTGGATTTGATCAGAGGCAAAGACGTCGGGAAAGCTATAGGCATATTAAAAACCACGCCGAAGATTGCGTCGGAATATTTATATAAACTGCTAAGGTCGGCTATGGCAAACGCTGAAAACAACAATCATATGGACGTGACGAAGCTCTATGTGAGCGAATGTTTCGTATGTCCCGGTCCGATTATGAAAAGAGCAATGTTTAGAGCGCAGGGAAGGACGAACAGAATAAACAAAAGAAGCTCTCATATCACAATAGCGGTAAAAGAAAAAGCGTAAATTATATTTTTATAAAAAGGAGGAATATATTTTTAATGGGTCAAAAAGTTAATCCGCACGGCTTACGTGTGGGAGTAATAAAAGATTGGGATTCCAGATGGTTCGTAAAAGATTCGGAATTCGGCAAGACGCTTCTTTCAGATTATAATTTGAGAAAATTTCTGAAAAAAACTCTTTTTGACGCGAAAGTTCCGAAAATTGAAATAGAAAGAGACAATCAGAGAGTAAGAGTTATAATACACTGCGCGCTGCCCGGCAAAGTCATCGGCACAGGCGGCAGCGACATAGATAAACTGAAAGAGAATATATGCAAAATATTGGTAAGACCCGCAGGCGAAGTTTCGGTCAACGTCGTCGAAGTCAAGTCCCCCGATCTGAACGCGCAGCTCGTCGCGGAAAACATAGCCGTACAGCTTGAACAGAGAATATCGTTCAGAAGGGCTATGAAGCAGGCGATAGGCCGAACGATGAAACTCGGCGCGAAAGGCATAAAAATCGCCGTTTCGGGACTTTTAGGCGGAGCTGATATCGCAAGGACAGAGCATTATCACGAGGGGACAATCCCGTTGCAGACCATAAGAGCGGATATAGATTACGGGCATTATGCCGCCCTTACAAAAATGGGTTTAATCGGCATAAAAGTCTGGATATACAAAGGCGAGGTTCTGACTGCGGTCAAGAGAGACGCAAAATCCGAAGCTGACAGAAGCAGAGTAAGGGAAAATCTGCCCCCAAGAAAAGACCGTCCGCAGAGAGGCGGATTTGACAGAGACGGCGACGATAAACAGTTTTCCCGTCAGGACAGACCAGAAAGAACGGACAGAGGCGAAAGACGTCCGTACCCGCCGAGAGAAAATCGAGATAATCGCGTGGATAATCAGGACAGGGGCGAGAGAAGACCTTATACGCCGAGAGAGCCGAGAGGAGACGGACAGCAGGGATCATCAAGTCAGCACAGCGGCGGCGAGGGAAGATTCAACAGGGATAACAACAGAGGCGAAAGAAGCGGCGGTTTCAACAGAAACAGGGGGGACAAGGACAGACAGTCCGCTCCGACGGCAACTTTCGGCAACAGAAAACCCGGATTCCAGAGAACTCAGCCCAGACATCCTAAAATTGATGAAGTTCCGCCGGAGGCAACGGAAACGACAGGAACGGCGGCAACTATAAGCGAAGTACAAATACTGAACGAAGTTCAGTTAGGAGGTAATAACGATGTTAATGCCTAAGAGAGTTAAATACCGCAGAGTCCAGAGAGGAAGAATGAGAGGCAGGGCAAGCAGGGGAAACTTTCTCGCATACGGAGAATACGGTCTCGTGGCTATGGAGCCGTGCTGGATTACCAATAATCAGATAGAAGCTGCGCGTATCGCTATGACAAGATATATAAAAAGAGGCGGAAACGTCTGGACTAAAATATTCCCGGATAAACCGGTAACGGAAAAACCGGCTGAAACCCGAATGGGTTCGGGCAAAGGCTCTCCCGAATACTGGGTGGCGGTGGTCAAACCGGGGAGAGTAATGTTTGAGATGGCGGGAATCCCCGAAGCGGATGCAAGGGAAGCTATGCGTCTCGCGGGTCATAAACTGCCTATAAAATGTAAATTTGTAACCAAGAAAATTATAGAAGAAATGCAAAATCCAAAAGCCGACAGCGTCGGCAAGGGCGGGGATAACCCGGCTAAAAAATAAGAGAGGAGATTAAAACTTATATGAAAGCATCTGAAATAAGAGAACTCAGTCATGACGAGCTTGAAAAGAAAGTAAAAGACCTTAAACAGGAACTTTTTAATCTCCGTTTTCAGCACGCTATAAATCAGCTTGATAATCCGATGAGATTAAAGTCTGTAAAAAAAGATATAGCAAGGACTA
>Ga0123357_10013172_pt1 | contig 10711 bp, 5 predicted proteins | sample TergutEmb28metaG_FD_89873 | JGI IMG/M metagenome (GOLD analysis project Ga0123357, IMG submission 89873) | Embiratermes neotenicus P4 segment gut microbial communities from Petit-Saut dam, French Guiana - Emb289 P4 | ecosystem: Host-associated > Arthropoda: Insects > Digestive system > Gut ...
AACTACAAGTCGTCAGCTCCTGAAGATGGGCACAAGGTGGCCCGAAACATGTTGAGCAACCTATAAAGGAGAAATAAACATAATACTAAAAGTGACATCTAGTTGGTCTCTTTATCCACACAACTATGTGTGTTTAATAGCTACATGTTTCGGTCAAAAGTCGACCATTATCATATCGATTTACAAAACATTTTTAAGAGAAGGCAAAATGCAGTGTATAATACATTGTTACATAGTTGTGTTTGGCTAACAGTTGTAAAGTGTTTTTGTTGAAACTTTTAAAACACAGCGGTATGAATTCTATTAAGGTAAAGAAGAGCGATTGTCCCTAATAAAGGTGACGTACCTTGTGGTCAGTTCATGATCCGAAAACGTTTTCTTCCTTGATATTATATATCTTCTAAGCCATGAGTCGAACTGAGGTCTTTCGCTCTTTGTGTGACCCTTGTAACACCTGAGCTACTGTGGTGATCCCAACTGAATGATGGTGTTTTCCACTCGCATGATCTTTAAGTAGAAGTCGCAGGGCAAGGGATTCAGGCGTGTAATTCCCTCTACTAGTTAAGTAGAGATCAAGGGATTACATTTGCCACTAAAAGCAGAATGGGGAGAAATTTTATCGTGGTTGAGGTTGCAAGTATTTCGGCGATGGCTACGTTGTTGTTGGTCGCTGAGGTAGCAGATAAACCCGACACTGTTTACCAAAGATGACGTTCTTGACATAGTTGTCGAAATTACCTTCAGGGTCTGTAGTACAGCATGATCTTCCTCATGTACTAGGCCCTCGTACCATTTTCCGGCCTCTGAACCAAATTTAGAACTGACTCTCCTAACTACAGATTTGTCGAAGTTTTTTAGCTACTCCAGGCGCATTACGGTATTGTCCTTTTTTCCTTGCGTCTGCTGTCCCCATATTGTCCTGTATTACTTGCGTCTGCTGTCCCCATATTGTCCTGTATTACTTGTGTTTACTGTCCCCATATTGTCCTAGAACTCACCACTTCAGCTGGCTGATAAGTAAATTCATTTGCATTCTTCACTGCCAGTTCCTCTCACATCTATTGTAACGTAATGTTGGCTTCTCCAATGGGCTTCTCTCATGTAGTTTTGCAGCCATAATTTTGTATGTATGCGTATATATATTTGGTTCCTTGGACGATGAATGAACGTTACTGCCTTATGCAATTCGTTACACACCTAGCAAACTAACAGCATGGAGTAGAGTCCTCCGTGAGAAGCTAACAGGTCCTCAGCTAGTCAAGAAATTCCCCGCATTATATGGAACTCAATGGTTCATCGCCACATTTACAAGACCCCGCCACCTGTCCCTATCCTGAGCCAGTTCAATCCAGTCCATATCCTCCCATCCCACTTCTAGAAGATCCATTTTTATATTACCCTCCAGTCTGGGCCTGGGTCTTCCAAGTTGTCTCTTTCCGTCAGGTCACCCCACCAAAACCCTGTATGCACCTGTCATGTCTCCTTACGTGCTACTTGCCCCGCTCATCTCATTCTTCTTGATTTGATTAGCCGAGTAATATTTGGTGAGGAGTACGGATCATTGAGCTTCTCGTTATGTAGTCTTGTCCAGTACCCTGTTCCCTCGTCCCTCTTAGGCCAATAGTCTCAAACACCCTCAGCCTACGTTCCTCCTCCAATGTGAGCGACCAAGTTTCACACCCGTACCAAACAACAGGAAAATTATAGTTCTGTATATCTTAATCTTTACATTTTTGGATAGCAAAATGTAAGATAAAGGATTCAGCACCAAATGACAGCAATTATTCCTTGATTTCAGTCTGATCTTAATTTTTTCCTGAACGGAAATTTCGTCAGACACCAAATTATCAAATAGTATGTTACCGGAATTCACGTCTACGTGTCACCGTATTAACACATACACTGTTTTGAAAACGAATTTCGGTTGGCATTTCCTATACCTCGCTAATTGCGGTCACACTTCATTTTGTATACTCGGAACGTCATCGCATATTTGCGTTACTTGACTAAGTTCGAAGTGTCTTTTGTCAAATTTTCCTTCTGGAATTCCCCGCTATGCTAATTTTTTTCACCTCTTTGGATTATGATTTATTACGTCCGTATCTGAAGTTAGACTCTTCATCCTATACGATCCTCTGAGTTGTAGTGAACGCAAAGCATGGCACTGTGTTATGAGCCGGAACTTGAGAGGGTGCTGTCGTTGGAAGTATAAGAAGGTAGTTGTGGCTTGAAAGGCAATTTCTTTGAAGCGTCCGTGTATTCCAGTGACGCACAACTTCTCTCTTTCAGAGGACTACGAATTATCCTTTATGCAGGGACACACATTTATGTGTCAAACATGTCTTTTTTTGTGGCTTTATGTTGTGTATTATTCTACGAACACTCCCTTCCCCGACATTCGTATATCCGGCTGTGGTTATGGTTACAGGTCGTCTGATATTAACGGCGGTTGTGGTAAACCATATCGTTCATAAATTGAACTGGTTAGGATTATTTGAGAAACACGTTAAAATTATGAAAATAGTTAACTACAAGGACAATTTGATGGCGCCTATTGAACAGTTTTCCCCCAGGATGTGCTAAGGGGCTTCGCCGCATCTGGCCAACTTCCTGATTTTCACACGCAATTGCTGACGTCTTTCATTCTGGTACGGCGAACTCTTCGTAGAGGAGGAGAGATGTGACTGTTTACCAATCGAGACGGCGCAATGTCCAAGAAGACTTGTCTCCCTGTATGCAAATAATTAAGATTCTGCAGCTAATAAGAGGTTTCGTCACACCCACAATGACGTGTGAAGGGCGGCATTGCGTAGTAGGGATATGAAGTGTTGGAACAGTGTCTAACATTCCTGAGGCCAGATGTGTTCCGGATGTTCTGAAGTTTCTCATTGCAGATTGATGGATTGCTTGTTAAATGGGTTTAAAGTGTACTCAGATGCATGATTTATTCTCGACGGCCGACGCCCAGAACAAACCAAAGTCAAACTTGAAGCTAATCTTTACTTTTCTGCTTCACGATAACTAATGACCCACTGGCGTGAGCTGTGAGAAATTTGCTATGGAAATTACTGATGTACACACCGCCTACGGGGACCGCGGTAGCACAGTGGTTAAGGTGCTGTGCTACAAATCCGTAGGTCGCTGGTTCGATCCCAGCTAGTGTCAGTGAATTTTTCATTGACATAAAATCCTTCCGATCGCACTATGGCCCTGGGGTCGACTCAGCCTCTAACATAAATTAATACCATGAGTATTTCCTGGGGGTAAAGGCGGCCGGTGCGTAAGGCTGACAACCTACCACCATCCTGTGCCGTTGTAATGAAATCTGGGAGCTTAACTTCCTGGAACCCTCTGGGCCTGTCCAGGCCTGTAATGGGACTGCTTTACCTTTTACACACTGCCTACAGTGTTCTAGGAAGACCCTCTGCGAATGTTATCAGTACAACATAGTGACAGTGCTTAAGGATCTTGAATTATGGAATTGTTCATTTAATCCCTACCATACTTTTTTCATAGAACTGTTTGTTTAGCATATCTATGCCTCGAAATCTCTCTTGTAAGGATATCGGCAACGGCTAGTAACGTGAAAATAAAGACAATTTTTATTAGTCTGTTGTTAGCAGTTCTGATCCCGTCCTTTATTTTCCTTTTACAAAATCAGGTTTTTCGAGATCCTGGTCTTCGGGAGAGTGGAGACTGCGGGGACCTATCCTTGAGTGTTTTTCGAGTGTTTCATTTAACAACGCTGTCAAGATTGTATCGCACCGGTGATAGATTAAGACGAGGAGTATGGAGGAACATGGCTGGAACACTTCTGACAGGCGAAAAGTACGCGAATAGAATCCGTCTTAGTGTCAGTTTGTCCACCACGTATCTCTCGTGGAGTGGCCTGGGATTGAATCCGGGCGACAGTCTGCCTGAGTCATGCACAGCCCCCTGTCCTTGAGAAACAATTAAAATATTGTATCTTGCAGTTTAGTGCTGCGCTTGTGCTTTTGTATGGAAGTGCAAAGAAGTGTGCCTGGTGTGCAGTGTTGGTGATTGACGATGGTAATGCTAAATGGGATGAGTTGTCACCCATAGTCGCAAATGTTGGGTACTCGGGACTGGTTGCTATGCTTGGTAAAACGGTGGATAGCAGAAAGCTGCGTCGGCGTGCTTAGCACTCGTACCTGAAATTCCACTTGATCGAATCGATATTGAATGGAGGGTACACGTAGTGACCGTGGCGGTTAAGTCCCCCATGTAGATGCCGGTATAACACCTAGAAATACTGTCACCTCCTCCATTCCTTTTCCAAATTCATGTTTTGCTCGCTTCATGCGTCTCTGATCTGTGAAGGCGAGACAACTGTTGTTTGCCAGAAGCTGCTCTACTAGTGTCGATTTTTTTTTCAGAGTATATCGGAATGAAAATGATTAAACGTCTGTGACGTCAAACCGTGTACAAATTGGTCTTATCTGGATCTGTGATTTATCATGCAACCCACGTGACAGGAGATGATTTATGACAATTGTGCTGATACACAGTGTGCAGTAATTTGATCATGCAGTTGTGAATTTCCTACAAAATGTGACTCCTATCTGAATTAAGCGCCTGTGTCGAAGTACGTGGAATGATGTTATGGCGTATGCGTACAGCTATCGATAAAAATGAAATTAACTTTCCACAATAATTAAACGCAATCATAGGGCTGTGGACCATAATTTAGATTATTTTGAATATGTTTTCCCGATAATAACATAATTTTTGGAAGTAATAATACGTGGAGTTTCTGGATCCCTTAAATTACTTCATGAAATTATGGAGACATATGCAGCTGGATAGGTAAGTTCAGTGTAATGCATTCTTTTCGTGCACTTTTTTCAATGTTCCTAAATAACACCAACGTATCTAAACCGTAGTTTTTATCCCCGGCAAGAATTATTTTTACATTTTTTATTTATAACTGTTGCCTCTGCCATTTCTTGGTTGCCAGGTCCATAAATTGATGTTCTCAACACATAACTGCTAACTGGGTGCAGGTTTTTCTATGTCCATCCTAGTTTTCATGACCTGCAATAAATACATTACTACTACTGTTACACTCTGCATAAACATGTGTTGAGAATGTGTGTGGTTTGCAACTGAATGACCGATTGGCAACTGCATAATTATATCCAGATTACACCCATGTGTTTGCAGATATCCATTGTTAAGTATAGTTGCGTATATCGTTTGTTTACTTTAGAAAACAAAGACGAAGATTTGTGTGAATGCATCGCAGAGTTGGATCCCCCCCCCTTACTTGCTGATGTTCCTTCTGTCAGTTCCAAACTCTAACATATTATATACTCCTGTAATATATTATATTTTGGAACAGTTCCACTTGACGATAATTAGCTACATATGCTGTATAAGCAACACTTTTTTTTATTTCGAATTCCGAAATTGATCGACCGTAACGAAATTTGACTTCCTTTTGCTTACATCTGTCTGTTACAATATAAATTTAGCATGATGATTTTCAGCGAAACGTGGGGCCTAATATACGTTGTAGGGGTTTGCAAATTATACAGTTTTAAAACGTCAAGGGAGTTGTTTAACTTTTCTGTTAAACATTTCTCGCATTTTTGTCTGCTGCAGCTTGTGAAGTAGACAAGGTGAGTCAAATTACTCTGTAACGACATTCAAAGTCAGATATAATTATAGACCAGACCTTATATCTGAAAGGGAATGAAGTGAGGATTTCAGGCACACTTTATTGTTCTTCTTGTTCACAACAAGATGAATGGGGTTCACATTCTCCTTCCCTCTGCTAAATATTACATACGATTTTGGGCATTGCTCCTGGGTGTTACGTAGAGTGTACAGTTTATAGCAAGGTAAGGTTCACCCTAGAACAGGCCACGAAGGCCCGGAGGGCTAGTAGAGGTGTAACACTACTCTTTCTTTAACCTCGGCTCTAGATGGGGTGGGTGGTTAACGCCACCCCCCGGCCGCTTTACCCCCGGGAAAGACCCGGTACCCATTGATATAGAGTATGAATATAAACAGGTATCTAACTAGATACCTGTTTATATTCCTATGTAGTGCAGAACCAGCACTTACGGAGGAAATATCGCCTTATTAAAACCTCGGATCTTTGCTGCACAAAAAACAGGAGATTCCTAACTCTGCAAGATGTTTGGAGACATCCGTTTTTACATTCTTACATTTTAGATTTTAATACGTAACTTGTATTTTAATTTGAATAATTTTTAGTAATACTTTACATAAAGTGACTGCTGTATAATGCTGATATATATTGTTTACCGTTTGCTGACATATGATACACTGCCTGTGTGTTTATAATGAAGCTCCCTGTTGATGGCTACGGTACGTGACCGAAACATGTGGGAGCGACAAAACTAAGCTTTGTGCGGTGGTTTGAAATAAAACTAGTGTGTTGAAGATAATGCCTCGGCATGTGTAGCTGTAACATTAAATATATTTTAGATGTATTTTTAGTTCTTAATATATTGGCATACCGTCAGGTACTTTTTATCGTCTGAATTGGAATTGTGTTTTGGATTTCACTATATATCTTTGACAGCTTTCGTGTATGAATGAATTTGAGCAAAAAAATATTCCATGTATTTCAGAAGGGAAGAGGGGAGGGAGTGTGGGGTAGGGTCATTGGGTTCATGACAGGGCTTTGGCAGGCGACTGTGAACTGAAATTTAAGATTTTATAAATTGAGGGAATTTTTTGAACAGTCGTGTAACTTAACTTCCCAAGGACACTGCTCCGTAGAATTAGACGTGGAAAACTGCTGTGATCATTATAGGCGACAAGTGTAAGAAATAAAGAGGCTTCCTTAGACCAACAGGCCTGCTGTTTATCTGAACTGTGCCAAGCAACTTGTACTCAATGCGACTTTTAATCGGCTAACCGACTGGTGGCGGATTTTTCAGTACTGCAGTATAATGTTACAAATGTTACTACTCTGATCCATTCCAGTACACCACGTCGCAATTTTTATAATGTTTTATCTGTTTGTAGTCTATGCAGTAGATATAGCGTCAAATAAATAACGTAATAATCTTAGATCTATAGAGTCCTGTGATTAATAATTCGAATGAATCGTGGACGAATTTAAACTGCAAGGAATCCGTTTCGAACTTACTGTTAGTGAAAATCTGCTAAGTAAAGATCTGTGAACTGAAAACGCACTGAGCTGTACAGTGAATTTGTAAAATGTTTCGTGAAATTAATTATAACATGTGTTTATGACTACATAACCGGTCATTAATGGTTTGGGTCTACTGAATTAGGAATTTCCCGAAAGGGAAGCTGTGCAGTGGAACTTTTTAATTTTAACGTGTGGCATCGCTGTTGTAGAATACACAATGACAGAAATACAACTCGCCTATTCACAACTTTTATTGTAGCGACAAGGCAGCTACATAACCGAAAAATGTAGCTGCCTTCACATTAGCTACAGTAAAGCTGTGCATTGGCGGGTTGTATTTCTTTCATTCCGAACCTTAGACTGAACATGTAAAGACAGAGCTGTGGCTTCAGTACACATGCAGTTACTGATCCACTAATTCGCTGATCATACTTGCTCGCACTATAAAGAATTTTTGTTATGCTGCGTGTGAACGACCAGCGAAACGGGGTTCAATTCCCGGTGGGGACAAGAGTTTTGTCTCTTGTCCAAACTGTGGCGTAGTTTTTCTGGCGTCCATCCATTCCTTTATACAACCGGGTAGCGGAAGTAAAACGCCCGTGTCATGATGGTGACGACTTTCTTCCAGCTAGTACGGAGGTTAAAAATGTGTGGAGCTGTACCTCCACTTCTTCACATGACTTGGTGTGCAGAGGGACAACTTCACATTTTGCTGGCAACTTGACTTTACGGTAAGATGAAACAAGCGATGAGAAAGCAATATAATACGATTAAAATTGATGTGGACGTTTTAATGCATTGCTAAGTATCTATTCAGCGATTCACCTGAATGAAGCTGCCGGTCCATTGGTGAACGACGAACCACGCTTGGCTACGTCAGATATTCATTTTTAGCGTCATTGTTCATTTATAGAAGACACACATTCGTTATTGTGCAACTCTGTTGCCATTAAGCTAATTATACTACAGATAACATTTTGCATAACCAGAAACAAATTTCTTTGCGATTTGTGAAATATTCACTTCATGCAAATGTTTAGTACTGTGGGCTGTAGTTCTAGATGCCTATTGCCTCTGCTTTTGTCCGATGAAAACGTTTTGTACAGTGAACTATCTTTTTTTTATAATTTATGAACCCAAATCTGTTATTTCAGCTACACATACGAAGGGGGGTTATGCTGGTTGTATTAAAATCAAATTAAATTCGTCCAAAAATGCGATATTTCTGGAAGTAAAATTTCATGTAGTAGTTTAAATACGAAGTGAATTGGAATTCGTTTTTTTCTTTCGGAAATGACGCGTGCAGACGGAGACAGACCTTCCCATTATGCTGTCGTTATATGCACTGTGCATTGAACGTGTAAAATGTTATTCTTGATACCGTATTTACTCGAATGCGAGACGAGTTTTTTTTTACTTAAATTGGGCGCTTAAATGTGTGAGGTCGTCTTAAATTCGCGTATTAAGGGCCGAAACGGGCCTCGCCAAATTGGACCACGCGGAGCCAAACCAAGGCCTGCGTCACCAAATCGTCTTGTGAGATCTTCGCTCTTCTGACACATTATGCATTGTTGAATGGTAATTCCTTACCATTGTTGCGGGACGACATATCGGTCCCATCTTCAAGGGTCACAAAATCCAAAAAAGAGAACAGAGCACAACTGAACTTCACTGACAGTCTTCTTTTTTGGGACTTTGTCCATCGCCTCTTTTTCTTAAAGAAACACGATGTTTCAGAAGCCGACTGTTTCTGATTTTGGGCAATGTAGCACCTAACATAGTGACTCTCTTAGATTGAGCTATTCTCACTCACTGAGCACCATAGAAACAGTAACATTTTAAGTTACGCGCCTGAGAACGGATCTTGTCCAAGGGTAGTAACATGAAAATAGCTATTGAAATACCGAAAATTAACTACAAGGCCCAAAAATAAAACCTGGACTAACCAAAAAATTAAAAACCGCGACAAAGAGTTATGAACTGAGTGCGGTCGGACCACAAACACGACACAAAAATCCAGAATACATGCATTTACGTAAATTTTTAACGCCACTGACACCATCTGTGGAGAAAATTGTGGATCTTCATAGTTTCAAGTGAGTGTGTAAACCAAGACATATAAATGTAGTATTTAGTCTATGTGGATCATAACGGCATAGTAGCGCATGTCACCGGAAGTGACTGTTAGGGGTTTTAAGAAGTGCCGTATATTCAGTGCAGTGGGTGGGACTGATGATTATATGTTGTGGAATGGCAGTAAAGAGGATGGGAATGTTAGGAGTGAGTGTGAGGAAGATGAAGGCACCGACTGTGGAGATGGAGACAGTGACACTTGTTCGTAAAGGTAGATAGAATCTGACATGCTCTGTGAATTTAGTATATGTAATTAATGTAGGTAAAGCAATCCCTGTACAGGTCTGGACAGGACCTGAGGGTTCCAGGAGGTTGAGGCTCCCAGATTTCATGACAAACGGCACATGAAAATGGTAAGGTCAGCCCTACGCACCGGCCGCCTTTACCGCCAGGAGAAATTCCTGGTACTCATTTCTGTTAGAGGCTGAGATAACCCCAGGGCCACAGTGCGGCCGGAAGGATTCATTCTATGAAAAATTCCAATGACACCATCGGGAATCGAACCCGCGACCTTTCGTCTTGTAGCGCAGTGTCTCAACCAACTGCGCCACCGCGTGCCCCAGTGTATGTAATGAATAGTGAAATATATTTTTAGCAGACTTTTAGTTTTGACGGGTCGTCTTAGATTTTGATAAATACATTTTCCTTTTGCAGACATGTTTTTCTGGCCCATCGTCTTAGGTTACTTTCGACTGGCATTCGGGCAAATACGGTATTTAAATGTGTACACTGTAGGTGGTACCTTACGAATGTATTAGGAGCAACATGCTGTGAGGCTGTGATATTGTCCGGGTGTCAGCCTACCTCTATTAATGGGTTTTTACAGCGAGTAGGAAGATATTCCTAGAATGACAGTGGTATTACACTATTACTTGTGACATCATTGTTATTAGTGTTCTCTGTTCTTAAGACTGTCACGTCACTACCCACATTTACGCCCCCTTGTGTTAATTGTTGTCACCTTACACTGCAGCTGAAAATATTTATGATCCATATTTTATGAGGGATTTATGAACCATGGTTACTAATTTGTATTCTTTTGTATAACATCCCACGTGTGTTTGAAGAAGGTAAGGAACACTGGGAAAGAAGTATAAAGATGGCAATATGCCCTTGCGTAGGAAACTGAAACCCAAGTGACAATAATTTTCTTTTAAAATGTACTTTAATACTTGCGTATGAATGGAATCTGGCAACATTGTGTGGGTGTTTGTGTGTGTGTGTGTGTTTGTGTGTGTGTGTGTGTTTGTGTGTGTGTGTATTTGTGTGTGTGTGTGTTTGTATGTGTGTGTGAATGTGTGTGTTTGTGTGTGCGTGCGTGTTTGTGTGTGTGGTGTGTGTTTGTGTGTGTGTGTTTGTGTGTGTGTTTGTGTGTGTGTGTTTGTGTGTGTTTGTGTGTGTGTTTGTGTGTGTGTGTGTGTGTGT
>Ga0123357_10013173_pt1 | contig 10711 bp, 5 predicted proteins | sample TergutEmb28metaG_FD_89873 | JGI IMG/M metagenome (GOLD analysis project Ga0123357, IMG submission 89873) | Embiratermes neotenicus P4 segment gut microbial communities from Petit-Saut dam, French Guiana - Emb289 P4 | ecosystem: Host-associated > Arthropoda: Insects > Digestive system > Gut ...
AAAAATAATACAATTAATAAAAGTGTAAACCTGTCGCGAAAAAGGCGCCCAAAACCAACAAAAGGAAAAGAATTTCCTCAATTTGGGAGTGTGGGGGGGGGGGGGGGGGGGGGGGGGGGGAGAGTGAAGAGGCGGCAATAAACAACATATTGTGAAAAGTAATATCCTTTCTGCGATTTGAGGTTCTCAAGATGGCAACTATACAGATTACTGTCTTCTGGGATGTTATATCACACACTTTTATATCCTGAAGACAGATGCAGTAAATTCTTATGATTCAATTATATCTGGCTACCAAACTACACAATATAAAATCACACCTCAAAAGAAAGTAGTCTTCAACAGGATCCTCATTCATGCGGCTGATGGTGTTGGTTAAATGATACAACAAAAAAATGAGAATTGTCAAGTCAAGGTAGCATACAGCATTAGATAACATCATGTGCTGAATCAGTAAACAACATGCCAGCAACTACAAAAGCGTGCTGATATTCATTCATTACATCCACTAACATGGGAGAGTGTACTTGGTATAGCGACTTGGTTATGGGCTGAACACTCATTCCTGCAAGGGACAGGAGATTTCTCACTTCTCAAAAACACCCAGACTGGCTTTAGGCCTCACTCAGCTTTCTATTCAGTGGGTACTATGGGCTCTTTCTCTGGGGGAGGGGAGGGGGCTTTAGAGCAGCTGGGGCACGGAGTTGAACACTCACTCCCATCCAATGCTGTGGGTAAAAATGAGTGCAGCTACAATGCCACTTCACCCTATGGCTTCAAGTTGTGAACAGGGACAACTTTTCACCTTTTTCTCATTAACATAACAAGAAGGAATGTGTGTTATAATTAAGTACTTAAGCAAACTTTTGGAAGTCATGAAGTAATACACACTTGTTAAAGTTATTAAATTTAAAACAATTACCTCCGTAAATGCTGTAATTTATAATGCACACAACAAAATACTGAATCTCATTACAGTATGAAGCAAGGGCACTTATTGACCCTAATGAAAAATAACGTTCTTTCCTCACCAGAGTTGATTTTGAGAATGCGAATTTCAGTCATAACATACAATAAAGTGTGGGCAGTAGAGGGGAGGGTAGAATTAGGAGGAAAAAATTGGCAACTTTCATCGACATTTCACAAGATCAGCATTTAGCGACAACTCATAATTATTTCATACCCTTACAGCAGACTGCAGTACACAGAAACTGTGCATTACTACTTGATATTCATACAAGAATACTGTAGCATACCTGAAGTTGAGATTGGTGGATAATCGGGTGGGGGTTTGATCCAAGAGCCATCTGCCCGTTTCATGTGGCGCCGATCAGATGCAAAGTGCTGCAGGAATACTGATGCTGGTATCACTCGAAAATACCTACATATCACAAAACAAGGAACATGTATAAGTAGCAATGTTATGATTGGACATAATTTTAAAGAGGAAATAAACACAGAATGTAAATGAGGAAAAAATTATAATTGAAAATAAAAACTATCCAACATTGAAAATCAGATTATATATATTAAAAATTTTATGCCATTCAAAATATATTTCTCTTTAATTAGAGAACACCTTGCTCTCATCAGAGCTGTTGGAAAACTCTAAATTCTGATTTGGCTAGGTAGAATCCTGGTTTCATGCTTCAAAATTCATATAAAATTGGAAGTTTTCTGCCTTTTCACTGTGTGCACCCCCTCCCCTAGTACTTCTCGGCTGCATCCCAGTGTTCATGAGTAGTTTGTGTTAATGAAATTCTTTAACAATGAGACATACATTTGTCACAAAGATATAAACATTGAGTCTTCAACCAGCTGCCCACAGGCTACCATGGTGTTGTATGAAGCCCATGGCCACATTTGTAAACTGCGTGTATCCTATAAAAATTTCACAATAATTTAGGCACTTAGGACACACCACTCATTGTTATTTTTCCACATGTGGCTCACAAACCGGCCCTTTTCCATACAAAGTTGGAGAGTGAGGAAATAAATGTTTAGCAGCAGTGATCCTTTCACACATTCAAACTCCCTTTTCTAATATGAATTCAGGTAAAGTAGCAAGGTAAGTGTCAATGGTTTGTTTCATTTCATATGACCCTTAACCTATAACACCAGTATAATGTACCACTGAGGCATGTTCTTGCAAACACTATTGCAGTAGAAAAGCAATAAGTATTGCATATTCTGAGAATGTGTTTGTAGCCTTAGGTATCAAGCATGCAATGTGCATGTGCCATATTGTCAACTGTGGACTGCCCAGCTCAACAATATTTTTCCATGTTATCTCATAAAAGGCACAAGTTTTGAAAAAAGTTATTGAACATAAAATGTGTGTTTTGACTCTTTCTACAACTTCTGTCTGCAACTTTTTTCATTCTAAGAGGAATTACGTGACACATGATCAAAAATATATATCGGTCTCCATGTAAAGTACCCGTTATTCTTCTCAGATTTTAATGAACCTGAACTTTCACGACAGGTTTTCGAAAAATACTCAAATACCGAATTTCGTAAAAGTCCATCCAGTGCGAGCTGGGCATGCGGACAGACAATGGACAGACAGACATGACACAGCTAATAGTTGCTTTTCGCAATTTTGTGAATGTGCCAAAAAAACTGCTTAAATCCTGATTTCTCAGAATTCTCAGACAATTAAAACAATACACACATGATGGAGAATGCAGAAGTGAATCTGAGAATATTTTTTGAAATGGAATCATATGTGGATCAAAACGAATAAATAAAATAAAGTATGTCACAACATGAATATGTGAAGCAGTTCAACAGTAATATTCTGGATGGTGCATTCAGATTATGCAGTCTCCTTGCTACAGAATCCAGAACAATCTATATCATCATAGTACACACTGTTTTGTCAGTCTGTGTTATAAACAAAGACTGTGTGAATGTGTGTGTGTGTGTGTGTGTATGCAGATAATGGAACAAATTGTTTTTACTGAGACATGGACATGTAAACATTGTTCATTTATTTGCACAATAACTCAGAACACTTCCAAACACTGAATGTTATGACAACAATGGTACTAAACTTACCTTTTACAAGTGTTTAATTGTAGCATCCCTCCCAATGAAGAATGACATTCGAGGCACAAAGACATTTTTAATTTACCCCAGCACATTTCACATAAAATTGACAGAAGAGCAAATAATTGACACACACACCAACTTCAGATACTTCTGAAGTTGGATTACAGCTGTGAACATTTCTGTCTGGGCATGCTTTGCCTCTTTTGTATCACTTGAATGATTAAAAACATACTTTCATATACCATTAGCTGAATTTGTTGAAATAATGACGAAACACAGATAAATACGGTATTAACAGGATTCGTATCCATGCATTAATGAGCAACGTAATAGATAATACCAAGAAATACACAACTATTAAAATATACACTTTCACACAATATCCACTTATACCTCAAAATGTTTCAATCTTCTCAGATCATCTTCAGGGAGTCTAACGTCAAATAAGCATACATAAAACACAGAAGAATTATCACACAGATTAAAATTGTAGTCCTTAAAAATTGTGGATATCATAAAATTTCTAGCAGATGTGCTGAATTGGTTTATATAATGTGAATACCATAATGTGTTAAAATAACAGATATTTATACCAAGAGACCAGGAATGGTATGTTTTGATAGTTAGCTATCAAAACATACACAAATTTCATGATATCCACAATTTTTAAGGACTGAAATTTTAATTTATTTGACAATTCATCTGTGTTTTATATATGCTTGTTTGACCTAAGACTCCCTGAGGATGATCTAAAGATGAAAACATTATGGAATATTAGTGGACTGTATGTGAAAGAGTATATTTTAATAAATTTTATGTTTTGTTGACTGTGCATCTTGATATATTCATTTAAAGAAAAACCAACTTGATACACAATTTATCTTCAGTACATTTCATCAAACACCTCCACATGTTTCCGGCATATCTAAACACCATCATCAGGAGGTACACCATATGGATACAACAATTCCATTTCAAAAAATATTCTCAGATTCACTTCTGCATTCTCTGTCATATGTGTATTGTTTTAATTGTCTAAGAATCCTGAGAAATCAGTTATCTAAAAAGAACAATAAGTACCAGTTGTTGTATCCATATGATGTACCTCCTGATGATGGGCATTAATACGCCTGAAACATGTAGAGGTGTTTGATAAAATATACTGAAGATAAATTGTGCACCAAGTTGGTTTTCTTTAAATGAATATATTTTAATACTTGTGCATTTGTTGATATTATCTACTAAAAATACAGCTGTTTATCATGCACTCAGTTATTAATATCAATGCTATACTTGCAACACCAACCTGAAGAAATCTGGCTTCAGGATCTGGTCAGTGCGAAATGTTTCAGTGACATATTTGTGGAAATATGTTGGGAATGGTAGTTCTGAGTCCAAATCATACACAAGACATCGGTCATCAGGGTTGTACAAGAACAGCACATGGTAGTCCTATAATCAATTCCATTTCTACACGTTAGGTATGTATTTATAGTACTCTCTTATTCATATGCAGTGCAACTATTTATATCAAAATTTCATTATACACTAAGTAAACTCATCTATAATGTCGTTTGTACTACAATGCATACTTATTGAAGTAAAGTATTTTTGAGCTGCACAGGCCTGGGCTTTAGCATGTGGTGTGGACTGACGCACGAGAGGGTCCAGTACCAGGCTCTTACGAATGCAGAAATAAATGAGATCTAAGCACTTTTGGGATATTATGCTGTGTATGATGGTAATGCAAGGAATCTTCAAGGGTCAAGAAATCAAGATATCGTGACCCTTGAAGATGGAGACCAATAGTACCGAAACATCAGTAAGGAATTACCACCATATGCAGCATAATATCCCAGAAGACAGCAATCTCATCTACTTTGTGGCCGAAGCCTGAAATCATGCGCTGTAATAAATCTTAGAGTGCCATAACAGGACTGTATGACAGGCTCAATTCAAATCAGCATTTAATTTAAATAACTAAAACTACAGTGTCATCTTGAAACAATTCCTCCATTTTTATTCTTTTTGCCACGGATTTAAATCGGTAAATAAGCTCATATATATATATATATTTTGGTTACATTCATGGGTACGTTACATAACAATTTTTTACATGTCTCCAATGACAACATAAACTGTGTTTGGTACACAACAGACATTTGCAAGTGTATGTGCCAGATGAAACAAGGGAGGACAGTAACTCGTTCTGTCAGACCCCTGGGTATATGATGCCTTCTTCTTGCTTACATCACATTGTTCCAGTAGCATGTAACTTGTAGGGTTTTACATGCTCACTTCACTGGACATGATAAAAGCTATGACTGGCAGTAGATTGTGTGTCAGACGGTCATGGCCCTATCTGTCTAGGCAAAAAGCAGAGTTCCAGCCTATACAGTAACTTCCCCACAGTAATGGCAAGAGGTGATGAAAAACGATTCCCCAGAACTTGAAAGTCATGACAAGGATGTGGGAAAAACATCTGAGACAACTGGAGGAAGTGAAAAACGGTGACTGAAAGTTTTTTTCAGAATCTGGTGGTGATGTAAATGGGTCAAGTAAGTGTTTTTCTTTGCAGATTTAAACAATTTGTGATACACTGTGCCAGCAAACCATACAGGACCTTGGATTATTCATTCCTGTATCATACGAGCAGCTTTCCTCCTCCATATACAGGGACAATTGGGAGTATACTGTAGCTTAATGGAAAATACATATACTTTGTATACCTGCAGAAACAAACTTACCTTGACAATCATTGTAATTATATGGTGCAATGTATTGGTTATATTTAATTCTGTTTATAGTTCTTGGACTACTCTTTGATGACTCTTTAGAAAAGGAATTTTATGATGTTTCTCACCCAAATTACCAGTTTTTCCTCTTCCTTGCCAGCTTTCTGCCTCCAAAGAGGTACTGTGCGACAGTCATTGGACACAAATACAATGTGACATTGCTGCAGCTCAGACTGATGGCATGTATTTACATCACAGCAGAGTTTCCACACATTTTCTTCACTGTAAGGCGAACAGAAAGAAAAATCACTGGACATTCAAATGTATTCCCAGCTTAATATCTCTCACAGTACTGCATTTATACATGAAAAAGTATCTTGTTTAGTACGTCCCCTGTTTTGCCATTTAACTCTTTTTTCTGAGATCTATAAGCAAAGCAATGGACAAAGATACACTGAAAACAATAACTAATACATTCAGTAGGAAGGATTCAAACTGTGACCATATAGGATAAATCTATCATATCACTGAGATCTGATGAACAAAACCAGTAGAAATACATATAGGATAACAAAATAAATGAAACGATCAGTAAGGCATGTCACAACAGGCTTGGCATTAGTAATTATAATAGATGCAGACTACTAAGCATCAAATATCTTACATACTTGGACTGAGAAGTACAAAAGCACAGCACACAATGAGGTAAAGAATATGTCTAACTAGCTAAAAACATATGACTATTTAAATGCACACCACAACCATAATCGTCATCAATGCCGTTGTTGCTGTCATCATCACTGTCATAACTGCCTTCCTCTTCACGTACTTGTGCTATATCTGGATATTTGTATACTGATGCATTCAAGTGCTGGTTTAATAACTGGTCCTGCAATGCTAAGCCTACATATCAATAACTTGAACTCAAGGAACATGACCCATCAATATATTCAGTAACCAGTTCTCTCTCTTAACCACTTTTACTTTAACATACATAGCATTATTCATGCTGTCTGCTACTTATGTGATGAGTTTTTATTATCTCTTTTCTATGTGTTTATGTTCGTGATTTACTTTTTAGTGAGGATATCCCAGTATGTATTCCACTCTTCTCGATATTACAGAATACGGCACGGGGTCATGTATGTAGGAGGACTTCAACTTGCTCAAGTATGCCGTGATATTATACCGCTGATGTATGAATTTCGATATTTGTTTCAATCCATAATGGATTATGTCCCTGTTGGGTTCTGTCTGTAACCAGTTACAAGAATGGTTTGTTACAAGTTATATGACAGAGCCATCATCAATGAAGACTGTAAGAAAACTTGTGTATTGTACATTCAAGGAGTAGTTTACTTGTAACAAACTTTAATTCAAACATACTATCATTTTGATACACTTTATTTTACAATAAGCAAAAACTATGTTATACTTGGTTTTTTAATAATAAGTATAACATGCTGCATGGAAGGAACAACATCAAAATAACCTTTAGTAAGCTTCAATGGTGGTGGTGATAGTAGTAGTAGTAGTAGTAGTAGAAGTAGTAGTAGTAGTAGTAGTATTAGCAGCAACAGTAGCAGCAGCAGTGGTAGTATGGGTTTAGGTGCTTACTATTTTGGCAGCGAACAGAAAACTCATCTCTACTTACAATCAACAGAATATTATCAAGGATTTTGAATATAAATTGCTCAATCGACTGATCAATCAATCACTTGTGCAAATATATTCTTGCACAATATGTTATATGCACATATCTGTACTACACTAGATTCATAAAAGGGTGGCTGCTGAAATGGGCACACAGAATACAGATATGCCTTTAATTATTGACTGTTCTACTAGCATTAATGAATGATGCATAACAATGCATGCAGTTTAATAACTTGGTTGTAGGCATTTATTCTATACATATGTTAAAACTGCCAAAATGACAGATTTCTGGGTTTTGACACCGTGTAAGATTATGGATAATACTGACGTTTCGGATGAACATGTTGCCTCCATTTTTTGGGTGATGCAATTACGTCCCGGTCTACCTAGACACAATTCTGTCACCAGCTTGTAGGACGCACATACTTCCGAAACATCGGTATCAGTCCACAATTATATGGTCTCATATGGTATCATCTGATCAGTACTGGTCGTGAAAGCCTGCAAAACTGTTATACCAGCATACCCAGCTACGCCCTGTGGTTGACCTGACTCAAAATGGTGTCATAATAAGAACAAAATATTAATACTGGGCTTGCGTGTACTCACATATCAACAAACTGCTGCAACACATGTATGTGTGCGTGCACATATATTGATCCCACTGCAGGGGAAGGTTGAATGCAACAAGTGCGTATCTCTCTGGCTCGCGCAGACTGCGTACAGAGGTCAACAACCTATCAAATGGTCACGGTGCCCCATAAGCATTAAAATATACATATAAAGACTTACCAATAACAAGGTGTATATTTGCAGTCTGTTCTTTGAGGAAAAAGATTTAGAAGGGGTTTCTTCGTGGAGTTCGCAATGATTCCGGTATCTTGTCTTTGAAGTTTACCAGATTGTGACACTGATGCCATATTTAAACGGGTACGGTTGCATACGCTTTATTTTAAAAGGTTGAGTCTTCTATCTGTACCCACGTAGCAAACATTTTCGAAGTCACTCTCAACACAACAGGCAAGCATTTACTCCCATAAAACACAACACTCTCCACACAGCAGACATTTTGAAATAAACACAAGGTGCTTTCAGTGCAGTGCAGCAGGGCTATCGCACATTTCACACCGCACGCAAACTGCGCACAGAACATCTGTACTCATGAAACATTAATTGCAGATATTTCCAAAGTCAATTTGCAAAAGCATAAAAAATTTGCGATAAGTTGGAATATTTACTTTCAACGAGAATGCCATTGGTGTACTTATCTTGAACATGCAAAACCTCACACTTCGCACATCTCATGCGAAATGGAAAGTAGTCGAAGAGCGGGAAAGGTTCAAACACGGATCAACCTAAACGAACAACTGTACCAGACCCAAGAACACCTAAGCACAAGCACGTTTACACTGAATTATTGCATGGTTATATGGAAGCCTAAAGTTCAAGTGCCAAAGTATTGCTGGGTATTACGGTATGATGTTTATATCTTTATTCTGAATTACTTGTCCATGTACAGGTTCAATTTACTTTGTTCTCACTTTCAGTGATATTCATTTTTCATTTATGTGCATTAATAAATTTTAGCTCAATTCCAGTGTCGTAGGGAACTGTTTGTTTCATTGCTTATACATTGTATTACTGAGAAGGAAGGCAACCATATCCTGAGCAATAAATAACATCATTAATAGCCACTTATTTTAAGCTCAATAATTAACCTGTCAGTTTTCTTAAAGATACTGGTGACAAAAAAGTTGGCATGTCACAAAATATACATCTGAAAAATTCTGCAGCTTATATTTGACATATGTCACAACTTGAGGTCCATTTAGTGATATACAGGTGAGATGTACTGTTTCTTTGCAATGACATACTTGTACTGTTTTCAGTTCTGTAGTCTACGAACTTGTACTCATTGAACTGCATCATGTACCAATTACTTTGCAACTTCTAAATTTATGAAGCTCTTAAACAATGATGGGACAAAACTGAGAATTTTATTTTATCAATAATATTATTGTAAAGTTATGCAATATATGAAGACCATGAAGGGATAACTTCTGGAGTAAGACATCATTTAGTGTGTTAGGTATGTATCGACATTTCAAGGGAAAATATTGGCTCTGTCAGGGTGCTTGAATATTCGTCTATTAGGCTACACAGTGTCACATCATAGAAAAGAGAAGTCTTTATTGTGAAGTAAAAGTGAAGCAAACCCGTTACAGTCCTGGACAAGACCTTATGGTTCCAGGAGGATGAGACTCCCATATTTGCAGGAAATTGGCACATGGAGGTGGCAAGGTTGTCAGCCCTACACACAGGCCACCTTTTCTCCCCAAGAAATATTCCTGGTACTCATTTCTATTAGAGGCCAAGTCAACCCCAGGGCCATAGTATGGATGAAAGTATTAAGTCAAAGAAAAATTCCGTGATCCCATCGGAAATCAAACCCACAAAATTCTGGCACGTAGCGCAATACTTCACCTATACCACTGTGTCCCCTTTCAGTGTGAAGTCCAGCTTCTTATTATATGGAGATAGCTGATACAGCATTTGGCTTGAGATGTAACTAACTCTTAGACCAGACTCCTTCCTGAGAAGCTAACAGATCCATAGCTAGTTGATAAATTACCTGAATTTTATACAAACTGGAAGTTTATTACTGTGTTCACAACAGCCTGCTACTTGCTCCTGTCCTGAGACTTATAAATCCAGTCCATGTCCTTCTGTCCCTTTTCTTTAAGATCATTTTAATACTGTAATCTAATTCATGCCAAGGTCTTCCATTTTCCTCCATGTTTTCAAACGTAAATTTCATGTGCATTTCTTTTCTCTTCCATGCATGCCATATGCCCCACTCATCTTACCCTCCTTGATTTAATCACCCTAGTCATATGTGGTCTAGGGGTAGCGTGCTGGCCTTTAGTACCCAAGGCTGCGGGTTCAAACCCGGCCGAAGCCGTCGGATTTTTAGGGCAAAAAAAATCTTCAGCACGACTTCCTTCAGAGGGGAAGTAAAGCCGTCGGTTCCATGTCAAAGATTTGCGGCATGTAAAAGATCCCTAAATTTACGTGGAAGTCAGAATTTAGGCAAAATTACTACCGGACATCTTTCTTGCCCACAGTTCCACCTTTCGCTGCTAGGATCTCTCACATCATTGCGGACGGAGGCACCTGGCGGCTAAAGTGGGAACGTCTAAAGGCGGGGGAAAGCAATGGCAAACTACCCCCAAGAACTTGCCCAGGATGCAGTGTGCCAGAGCCAT
>Ga0123357_10013174_pt1 | contig 10711 bp, 6 predicted proteins | sample TergutEmb28metaG_FD_89873 | JGI IMG/M metagenome (GOLD analysis project Ga0123357, IMG submission 89873) | Embiratermes neotenicus P4 segment gut microbial communities from Petit-Saut dam, French Guiana - Emb289 P4 | ecosystem: Host-associated > Arthropoda: Insects > Digestive system > Gut ...
TACTTACTTACTTACTCCATGGAGCAGAGTCCTTCTTGAGAAGCTAACTGGTTCTGCAGCTAGTCAAGAAATTCCCCGCACTTTATGGAACCCGAAAGTTCATCACTGTATTCACAAGTGCCCACCATCTGCCCCTATCCTGAGCCAACTCCATCCAGTCTCCACCCCCTCCTACTTCCCAAAGATCCAGCTTAATATTATCCTCCCATCTACGTCTGGGTCTCCCCAATGCTCTCTTTCCCTCAGGTTTCCCATCTCATTCTCGATTTTACCACCCACACAATGTTGGGTAAGGAGTAAAGATCCCTAAGCTCATTATGTAATTTTCTCCATTCCCCTGTTACCTCGTCCCTCTTAGGCCCAAGTACTCTCCTCAACACCCTGTTCTCAGACACCCTCAGTCTACGTTCCTCCCTCAAAGGAAACTGTTACAAGCATATAAATCATTAGGAAACGGTGTGTGCTGAGGTTTATGTGGTCATCATGTTAGTACTGATGAAGGTGTGATTTAGGATGATGTACTAGTGGTGTGCTATTCTTCAAGGGTCTGATGAAAATGAGCTGTAATGTAAGACAGAATAGTGCACAAACAGAATGTATCCTTCACAACAACATTAAAAGATAAAAGTAAATTTAGACATGCTTTCTAACACGAAAGTTACTATGTTTGAAATAGTGTGTAGGCTTTATGGTGTTATAAAATGTAATTGTTGTATTTTTTGGACTGTAAGATGTGCTCACATTTTCGAATGATAATATTGGGTATTAGGATTCTAATTTGCTGCATGATCAGACTGTAAAATTTATGAAGATTACAGGCAACATTTTTTAGGAAAACAGCAGCAAATATAGTAAGTACTACGTGCTTTCAGCATAATAATTTGACATACAGCTACAATTATATATGTTTCTGAAACAGCAGAATGGGCCTGTTTTCTATGGACCAGATGGACAGATTATGACTCCAGAGGAGAGACAGTTTTTACAAGAAAGTGTAGGTCGAATTCCCGACCACGAGGAATATGATGATTATGGGTGAGTGGTGATACACACATTGTTGGAATTACATCATTCTGAATTTGCTGTACATTTGTTATGTAAATCTGAGCATTATATGTGAAATGTACTGATATGTTTACAAGATGTGCTTCTTGCAACTTCCTGCAGTCTCATTAACCTTGTTGTTTATTGTAGATACGAAGTCTATTCAGTAACAAGTTTGGAACGGGTGTACCCTCCAATGTACAAAAAAAATTGCCATCGATGTTTTTTGTATTGTATTAAGTGTACTTAAAATTTTGATTAATGAAATGCAAAGTTCAGAGTTCCCATTTTGAATTTCAACACATTCTTGGGAAGGTGTGAGGTGATGCGTGGAAAAGTCCTTTTGAAAGCAGACTTTATTATGAATGAATATGGCTCAGAGTCAGAATGCATCAACACCTTTACCTAATTGAAGTTTACCACCTCAAATTTTAACGAAATCTTAAAACAGTTTTGAGGAAGTGAAGAGCAGATTTAATTCAGTGGGTTCCTACAACTCCTTGATCTAGGGTCTTTTGTCTTCCACTCAGTATCTAGGAATATAAAGATGAAATTATACAGAACTGCAAGTTTGCCTGTTGTGTTATATGGTTTTGAAACTTGGTCTTTGACATTAAGGGAAGAATATGGGCAGAGGGTTCTTGTGAACAGGCTACTGAGAAAGGTATTTGGTTCTAAAAGTAAGGAAGTAATAAGAAGGAGAAAACTGCATAGTGAAGAGGTTTATGATTATTACTTCTCATCAAATATTATTTGGGTGATCGCATCATGGATAATGAGATGGGAGGGGCATGTGACATGTATTATGGAGAAGAGAAATGCATACCGTGTTTAGGCAGGCAAACCTGAAGGAAAGAGACTGCTTCAAAGACTTCAGCATAGATGGGAGAATAATATTAAAATTGATCTTACAGAAATAGGATGGGATGGTATGGACTGGATTAATTTGGCTCAGGATATGTATAAGTGTTAGTCTTTTGTGAACACATGAATAAACCTTTGGGTTCCAACGGATGCATGAAATTTCTTGACTACCTTAGGACTCTGCTTGTAGGTACCAGCAGTGAGGTGCAAGGTGGTGCAGATGGTGCACTTCCATCACTTCAGTATTTTGATATAATTTAGTCTTTTATATATAATAATTTGTTAAAAAACAACAAACATTCTGCAGAAATGTAACTATATTTCATACTATTCTTACAATTTTAGACTAAGGATAAGTTACAGAGTTGCCATCTTTAAGTAAAAACTGCAGTCATCTTGGCTTCTCTGCAATTGATCACGTACAATTCAGGTCACTTCACATGTAGGTAATGAGCACCATCTTGCAAAAAGTCCTGCCATTGCTGACAGCTCTGCTCCTCGGTGTTAAGTTAGTTATTTAGTTAAACAGTTTGTGGTCTGAATGGAAGAGATTATTCATAACCTTATGTACACTAGTCTTTATTATGGATCAATGGATCAATGTGGCTGAAAGTCAGAATTATGTGACATCTTTTGGTGGAAATCTTCCATGTTGAATTTCATCATAGTCTTTGAAATAATTTAGGGGATATATAGAAATGTTCATTTTGATATATGTAAACTGGCCTTTATTATTCATCAGTATGGCTGAAAATCAGAATTGTCACAGACATACATGATTTCCACATAAGGCATTTTTTCTTTTACTTTGCAAAGAACTTTTAAGAATGCCCACAAGTAATTAACTGCAATAATAAAGGTAAAGCTCACTCTAGAACAGTCCATGTTGGCCCAGAGGGGGTGTAGAGGTTTAGCTCTATTCTTTCTCTAACCTTGGCATTAGATAGAAGTGTGTGGTCAGTGCAATGCCCTGGCCACTTTACCCCCAGGAAAGAGACACAGTATCCATTGTATAGGAGGCTGGGTGGGTCCTAGGGCTGGTCCAGTTGGGTGCTGACAATCTTGCTGACATCGAGATTTGATCCCTGGATCATCCAGCCCATAGTGAGTTGCTATACCGCATATACTATCCAGGCATCAAGTGTCAGAGGTTATAATATATAGTCACTGTCCTTCGGATTGGAGGCTGGCTGGGCCCCAGGACCAGTATAGACACTTGGAAAAAGAAAATAATGTTTTTAACCTTCCAGGAATGAAACCAGCCCAGAGCCTAGTCACTGTTCTCATCTGACTGAGCTGTCCTGGCTCCAAGTATAGTTTATGTAAGGATGTAAATTGACTTTTTTGCGTGTTATGTAAGGCTATGTGCACATTTAATTGAAAATTGTTGTAAATAAACTACACGTATTCAGTCGAACACAACACACATATTATAATTCAAACTGTGCCTTTACGTGTGTGCTACATGTTTTGACCTGTAATTAGGCAATCCTCAGGCATGTCAATACAGAATCTTCCTCAGGCATGTAAATACAAAAACCTTACAAGAAGATTTTGTATTGACATGCGTGAGGATTGCCTAAGTAGAGGCCTCAGTGGTTTGAATTGATATGAATGTGTTGTGTTTGACTGAATGAGTGTAGTTTATTGGTAATGAACACTATGGGATGGCTTCCATAAAAAAATTGTTGTGGATGACTTCCACCAAAAGTTAATAGAAACTTGTGATTTTCAGTGATATTGATCGTTATAAAGCTTACATTGCATAAGACCATGAGTGGGCATTTCCATGTATGCAATATGCATGTGCATACATGCAGCCCCCTCCCCATTCCACAACCCCACACTTTTGAACCCCCTTTAATGTCTAGGTTTAAGGTTTTCCATCATCTGACATGAAATTTCAGTGGTCCTAATTGAGCAACTTTATTAGTAACATTAATCCATTCAATGATTTTCCACAACTTAATGTGTGTGTGCAGGCATGCGAGCCTTAGAAAAAGAGAGGAGCTGTTTCAAGTGGTCATTTGTATTGGAGGAGAACATTACTAACAAACAAGTGTTTGTCTTTCACTTTTTTGCATGTTCCTTATGTTATTGATGTCTAGCTGTTACAGCATATGAAGCATAGTGTGCTAGTATCAACTTTATATGAATCCTCAGTCTGAATTTTAGTTTGTGGAATGAAGACTGATCATATTGGCTTTTTTTTGCTGTAAAATGCTTGTAGCCTTTGTCTGTGGCTGACATTTTCACCTGAGGCATATACACAGGGTCATTAAGAGAATATTAACACAGATGGGGTGTGTGAGGTTGTAGGGATTTGGGTCTTTCGTAAGTATATGAAATGGCAACAGATCTGAATTTGAAGGAAAGAAGGATGCTGCAGCCTCCATAGTGGTGTATCTCCTGCAGTAGAAACTGTTTGGAACACTGCATGACAACATTGACAAATGTTAACTACAATAGTTACTCCCATTTATGTTTTACCATATTTTAAAATCAAGATGTATATCACCTATAATTGTTGGTCATAAAATGCAAAACAAGCTTGGGTATTATGAGCAATGTGAGGGCATATTCTAAATTCTTAGACTGAGTTGATAATGGAATATATGCTGAACTTTGTTATTGGCCATTGTTGCTCCCTTCACAGTTGTTACCTTCTGAGTATGCAGGAAGTCCAGCATTTCTGCCACTGCCAGAAGCATTGCTGGGACTAACGTACTGGAATCACATGTCAGGTGGTTAACAGTTGCTCCTCAATTTTCCATTGCGTGGACTGCTGTGGGTTTCTGGGTCAAAACAGTAAACCCTGGTTTTGTCTCCTGTTATGTCGCTTGAGAAGAAGGCTTGATTGTTGCGATTAGCAATGTTTCAAATGAACCCTTTGGCTCATTTTCTGTTCTGTCCTAGAAAAGAGGCATAAGTTTCCTGCAGAACATTTGGTAGTTGCATGCAGAACTACATGATGCAGTCTAGAAGACCATAATCTCACATTAATTCAAGTGCAAGCAAGATAAAGTAAAGTTATCCCTTTTGATAATTGAACTTTGTGTCATAGAAGCTTGTGGGGGAGTGGAGATTTGTCTCCTTACCCTTTGCACTTTAAGTATTATACAGTGGTAAGTGGTCAGCTTCAAGTTCCAGTCCTTCCCATCAGTATATGAATTGAGTTAAACCAGCACCAAATTTTATTGCAAGCCTGATGACATTTTTAAATGAATGATGTAATACACTGACATAATGATCTTGTAACCAGCGTAACTGCACTCCACATGAAGGAAAAAAATCACCAAAAATTTAATGTTGTACAATCATGCATATTTCATGCCTGATCTGTTTATATATTAATTGTCCCTTTATTGATTTCAGTGAGGGCGTGGATAATGTTTGGGAACCAGATGATGAAATGGATGAAGAAATGCAAGCAGCATATGAACAGTTTCTGGAGATGGGCAAGACCCAATCAAAAGATTCAGATTCCACTCATACTGAGTGCAGTGGGTGATTACATCCACAAATGTATGTTGTGACATATGCTCACATCTACAGACAGCCTTTTGTAATGCTTATCAGCTTAGTGTTAGCTGTGGACTTGGCGTTGTAGGTGTATGTGAAAATAATTATCAAGATACAAGTTCTCAGGTTGTCATGGCGATCACTGATCAAGTGCTGGTGTCCTTTTGGGTTTGTGTGCTGTGTAGTACATGAATGTTGTGATATTTTGGATGAGGGTCTATCCTTCTTCAGGATGACTGAATCTGGTTCAAGTGGTTGCTAGAGGAAATTTGGCCAACTGGAGCTTTGCAAGCTCTCATTGGCCAAATTTCCTGTAAATCTCCAAAATAATTGACACACTTCTTGCTTTGCAAGTACTTCATCTTCTACCTGAAAAAGATTCAGTCACTCTTATGATGGAGTCACTTAAAGTCCTTTGAAATGTCAGAATATTAATTGAATACACAGCACGGAAACCCAGAAGCAAACCAACAACTAATTATCAAGAACAGATTCTTTGCTACCCATACCAGCAGTAGGCAGAATTAGAATTAACATCTGCAGGTGTTATCTGCTCATTAAAATAAAAAATATATGTAAAATTTGTTGTTCCATTCTGTTAAAAAAGAAAATTCACTCTGTAATTTAATTTTAACCATATTCACTATGGCTAAAATTAAATTACAAATGCTGCAAAACTGCTACATGCAGTACAGCAAGTGACTTTGCTATACACAGCACTTGCTACTTGTAAAAAACTTATTGTATCAAGGTGGCAGTGGATTATAAACAACTGATGTAATCGTGTGTGCAGAAATAGGTAGGTACCTACTGAATGGTTTATTCCTGTTGGCACCATACTTATGCTGGACAGTGATATACTGTCTGTACCATTGAAGTTACACTCTTTCTCCTTGTGTGTGATTATCACTGTGTAATGGTCATATTAATAAAAACTATTGTTTTTGAATCTCAAGTGCATATTACCAAGTGCTGCAAGTGCCAACACCAGGTTTTCTGCAGTACACATCCATTTGCGTCTTAAAATCTGTATCATTTATACTAATATTTAATTCCTTACTTCTCTTAAATAATCCTCCATTCTCTTCCACTATATCTTACGCTATTTTTTTGATTTGGTTTCCCCATTTCCATTTTATCATATACAAAATTACCAAAATTTTTAAGTTCTGTTATCTTATTACATTTAATTCATTCTTGGCTATCTTATTTATATTTACCCATTTATTGTTAAAAAGTTTTGCTTTCTGTCTTTGTGTTTGGATATATTGCAAAAGTGTCGTGGATATCCTACTCATTACACTCCCTTCTCAACCCCTGAATTTCCATATCACCAGGCACAACCATGCTACTCTACTTCCCTCCTTCATAATGCAACTCCTCTTTTCTGCACCAATTTTTCACTTCCCAGTAGATAACTGAAGACCTCTTTTCATTCAGTTTTACTATATCAGTCTGCCATTATATACCTCTGAATCTAACTTTAATAACTTGGTGTATTGTCTTTACATTACTATCCTATGTAGTTTGCCAGACATACCACAAATGAGTTTTGTATAATTCTTCTCTTTAGCTTACTACCCAACTTAACAAATTTAAAATTTCTTGCCTGTCACTCATAACTTCTTATGAGCTCATCCTGTATCATCTGCTTAGTCCTACACCATTACATCACTACAAGTTGTAACATGTTAGCTCTCTTACCTTTGTTACCAAATTCCCATCATTCTGTTTTATAAGCAGCACTTCTGGCAATCCACAAGACTTCCGTACAAGATATCCACTGTATCACATGATTTGTTTTCTGTCCATTTTTAACCCCCGTGCTTCCATCTCATCTCGCATATCATCTCATAATTTTTTCCTAATGTTGTCACCTTCATGTTTGTTGGTGTCGTTATTGTGTTCTCCTGTGTCATCAGGCTTCATGCCTACATATGTAAAGTGGTTTAATACCACCAGTTTTTAACCATGCATATGCCAGTGTTCACTCTTTTTTAATTTCTTTGTTTAAAAATTGTTATATTAGTTTGCTTAAGATCACATTTTAACAACTACGTGATGCAAAATTTCACTATGTCATCAGTCCCTCTGTAACCCATTTACTGTAGAGGAACCTATATTTAAACCATCAGCCAACAGTTAACCAGGGAATGTGAAATTGCATTGCCATGATGTTAAGGGAGAAATCAGTGATTAAGTATCCTAAATTGTAATGCCTATAGTGTGTGTGGAATTATGTTGAATTGTTTTTGTAACTTGCCTCAAGAAAAGCAGAACTTACATATCAGGATGAAAAGATTTTTCATTTTGGTTATGTGTTTTAGGCTGTTGTGATCTTTGAATGAAAATTCATTATGGAGAACACTGTGCTGTGCTCATAGTTTACTGTACTTTGTGCTTGTAAGATGCAGTTTTGCTCAGAGTTGCTCAAGATAATGGTACCGGTACATTAGTCCCTTGCTTCTGAGTATGTACACGTATGTTCACTAATAGTATTTGATTTCAGTGGTCAGAGTGTCCATGGGTACAGATTTTATCAACTGAAATTAAAGCACCAGAGTGTGGTCTTTGAGGAAATGTGTTTTGCTCCAGAAAAAAAATAATGCCATTTTTTTTCAAGTGTGCTTAGAATTTTTGGCTGAGACATAAAATGTACTGACATATTTGTAACACATATTCAGATGGTTTTTAACTTTTTTTTATTGGTTGTACAAAGTATGCTTGTCACTATGCTATGTACACCCAATACAAATGAAAGAAAACTCTGTAAAATACTTTCATAAAAAAGCTATACAGTGTGGTATGGAGAAGTAGGTTTTTAAGATATTAAAATAACTAAGCTTGCTGAGTAATTACGGTTTGTTTATAGTGGACTCTGAGTTATATCAAGACTACTTTGTAGCATTCATCTGGCAGCACCTGTGATACGGACAGTTTCATAGGCCCATTCCATCAGGCTCTTACACACATTCTTGTTTGTGCAACTCTAAACTCTTCAGAGATTGAAATTTGTATTTCAGTTTGTAAAAAAATTTTGAGTGATCATATTTGTGCATGAAATTGGGTCACTTACTTCCTTTGAAACAATAATGCTTTTTATGGCATTGATAGCTGTATACTAATTGTTAAAATTGAAGTTCATTTTTGGCATTTTCTTGAATTTTAATAACAGTGATGGTAATACAAAATCATTGTGGGCCATGATAGCTCAGTCAGTATAGTGACTCGCTATGGGCTGGATTGTCCAGGGATTGAATCCCAGTGGGGGCGAGATTTTCCGCACCCGTCCAAACCAGCCCTGTGGCCCACCCAGCCTTTTATACAGTGGGTACCGGGTCTTTCCCCGGGGTAAAGCGGCTGGGGCTTGGCGTTGACCACCCACCCCCATCTAGCATCGAGGTTAAGGAAAGAGTAGAGTTATACCTCTACTCCCCCTTTGGGCCTTCATGGTATGTTCTAGGGTGAACATTGCCTTTAATACAAAATTGTTACATAATTGAATTTGGATATTGCAGAGGTCATTTTATTGTACTTCGTACATGTAAAAATAAATTGTCTTGAAAAGAGTTAAAATTGTAAGTACTCACTCATTTTGTGTAGTTCCATGACAGCATAAAAAATAAGCCCTGAAACAGTATGTATTACTGATTTGATTCAAGTGAAAAGTTTTGTTAGTTAGGAGTTGAGTCCATACTTCTTTCCATTGTTATCATCAGGCCATAACTGGCATGTTTTTTGTCTTTGTGCACTGGAATGAGGGAAGCTTCCATATCATTGACTATATAACAGTAGTCTTGTTATAAGGTACTCACATGATGGAAAGCAGGTTACTCTGGTTCTGTCTTAGGAAGAAGTGTCCAAATTGTTCATTCAAATGATGTGACAAAATAAAAGTTTGCTAATAAAGTTCTAATTTCCATGCATTATGTATTTGAATTCATACAAGTATAGCTCGGGTACATAGAAATAATATTGAGGAACATATTTATGCTCTGACATGTGTGATTTTAAAAGCATTGATGGTTTAGATTGTGTCCTTTTGGAATATGACACCATGCAGTTTTGTAGGTGCTAGTAGCATTTCAGAAGAACATGCTGTCAGAGGGCCAAAGACTACATATCTTTTAATGTTGCTGATTGGCTTTGAGGCTAATACTGGATGGTTGTTGGGTTGAATTTTTTATATCTTGCAAACACTGCAGTTAACATCTTTAGGATAACTACCGTGGGTATGAAAAACAAGTGGCACATGAGACTGGAAAATGGGAAAGTGAGTTGTTAATGTGCTGTCGTGGCTGCTAAACATTGGATGGGGGCATGGAGTTTGGAATGAAGTGACTTGGAAAGAGGTTATTGCATGTGTTACTCAATCTGCATCTGTCTTCTGGGTACATATTTTCTGAGCATGGGACCCTTTCTGCAGTATCTCTCGTGGGTGGGGAACACATTACTATATCTTTGCTTACTGTGGTTTCTGTTTTATGAAACTTGGTACAATGTTTAATGATGTTATTTCATCATGTGTAGTGTTCTTTTTAAGTGCTCTGATATGTAGGTATTTTTTTCAAATACAAAGTAAAGTAGGTGTTGATATCAGATGTTCACTGGTTCTTGGAAGTTTTGAGCACAACTTTTCATGTACTTTTGTGTGTTTATTGAGCACATTGTAGGCAGTTTTGCTTATAAAATTTTCCAGTTAGGCATGCATCTTCATTTAGCTAGAACTTGGTTCATTTCAATATAAGTTATTTATTTGTTACACTAAACTACAAACCTGTTGCTTTATTAACACAACATTAGATTAACATCCATATTTAAAAGTACCATGTCATTTTAGAAGGCTCACATCTGTCCTGTTTACTTTCATGATGGGTCTGAGCATCGTCAGTGTTCTTTTGCTTGCAAGTATGCGTTCTTGCTTGCCAAATGTACACTAATTGTTACAACAGAGAAATTGAGTGCATAATATTGATGGGGATATTTTAGTATCAGTTTGCATTCATAAGGATGTAGGGGTAAAGCAGGAATTCTCAGCAGTATTGGAAGAAAAATTTAAACAGATCATAGACTTTACAGTTTACATTTTAAGAGCATGAAGTGATATAACGATGCTCCAGACTTGTATTTCCTCATCACTGAGATTGTAGTTGTGATGCAGCAGTGCTGTCACCTGTTGGACACAGTTGAGGGTTGTTTTGTTATTTGCCCCAGGTTCTGTAGAGCTTGTGTGACTGTATTTGGCATTGTGTTCACCTAAGTAGACACACACACACACACA
>Ga0123357_10013175_pt1 | contig 10711 bp, 4 predicted proteins | sample TergutEmb28metaG_FD_89873 | JGI IMG/M metagenome (GOLD analysis project Ga0123357, IMG submission 89873) | Embiratermes neotenicus P4 segment gut microbial communities from Petit-Saut dam, French Guiana - Emb289 P4 | ecosystem: Host-associated > Arthropoda: Insects > Digestive system > Gut ...
ATATCCTATATGCAATAAAAAGAAGGAAGGCTAAGTGGATTGGTCACAGATTGCGTAGGAACTGCCTTATGCGATACGTTAATGAAGAAAAGATAGAAGGGAAGGGAAGACCAGAAAGAAACTTCAGCTGCTCCTGGAAGTCCTTAAGAAGACAAAGGAATACCGAAAACTGAAAGAAAATTCACTATATCTTACTGTGCGGAGAACTCGCTCTGAAGGAGCTTATTGCCTGTCGTAATACAGAATAAGAATTAATAAATGAATAATAATAATAATAATAATAGTATAAACACACCATCCCATGTTCATTATAACAGCGTGACACGTTGTAGAGCTGCATCCTGTGACCACAATAAAATTAATTCCTCTTTGTGACTGTTAAATGATAGAGAGAATGTGTTCTTGAGAACACAGTAGTTGCCCTTCTACTTAGCACTCCTCACATTTGCATTACAACAGCATGTGGCCAGAGCGCAGTGCTTATTACTCATTTACATAAACCACATACTTTAATCCTGAATAAATCTTTATTTTGCCCAGAACGTATAACCCCTATATGTATTTACGAACAGTATCAGCGCAATCAGCAATTAAAACAATTTTAATTCTTTGACGTTTATAACTTATAAGCAGTACTGTTTAGAGGAAATACATTTTTCGAAGCTTTAAATAAATAACCACTTTGGACATGTGACTTCGTTGATCCCCAGACCTTTGTCTGCCTTGTGCAGAGGACTGAAGTTAACAAAGCCACCGGATTTAAGCCTGGTATTGTATAAAGCATTATAGACCGCAGCGTCCTGGATTGGTAAAGAATGAAACTTCGTTCTTAAACAGGACGAGTAACTTTCGTTTTGTGTCCGAGCTGGAAACAAAGCAATATCATTACACGTCTGCCGATGAGATAGTACGAGAGCTGTGGAAAAAGATGCCACACCGCGACAGGAAAATGTCATTAGACGCTCGTGTTGAGGAAACACTGACCTCAGCAGTTGCAAAGCAGTTTAGAAACCCTAAATGTATTCCTACTATTCCCTTTTTTCCTATTTGGAGACGAAAATCGCTAACATACGTCTACCAAAGTAAGGCGTTCTTTTTAAATCATTCCTTTTAAAATTAGGCGACACTAAACTGAGTCCAGTATTTAGTATAAACGAATTATTTCATTCATATAATATAAGCGTTTTAAGTTAAATTATTAAAGTGTAAAATTTCGAGTCTTCAACAAAGGAAACCTAATATTTTTGTCTTCCAACATGAAATATTATTTTGCAAATAAAAATTATTCTTGGATTATACATCAATATGCCCTTTCAGATTTACCGTCCGTTAGCCCCCTGTCTTTGGGGTGTACGGTGGTGCAGTTGGTTGAGGCACTGCGCTAAAAGACGGAAAGTTGCGTTTTCGATTGGGTTTTCTCATTGTCTTAAACTAGCGGGCCGCAACATGGCCCTGGGTTTGACTCTGCCTCTGACAGAAATGAGTACCAGGTATATATTCTGGGGGTAAAGGCGGCCGGTGCATAGGACTTATAACCTTATCACCTTCATGTGCCGAATTGTCTAGTAATTCTGTGATTCTGAACATCCTGGACCCCTAAGGGCCTGTCCGGGCCTGTAATAAAGTAGTTTTACCTGTCCCCCTGTACTTAGGATGTTAACGCGCTCAAAGAACTGCAGAGATGGTGACTTGTCAAGACTATCAAGTAAACTTTAAATACATTACAGGTATCTTCAGGATGTTATAGCGATTTGTGCCTAACATTCTTCTCAATTTTTTGAGTCCGTTCGCGAAGTTGCGGAAAGCTACTCTTAGCTTCGTCATGTCACTCTGTCTTTCTGTCCGTCCGTCCGTCCGTCAGTCCGTATGTACAACTCTCCCCCCGAAAAGATTGTCGTGAAATTTTATATTTGGTGCTTGTAATGAAGTTTGTCGAGGAAGTTCACCGTTCGTTATAATAGGACAAAAATATCAGGCACTTTACAAGAAGACCAAGTAACTTACGGCGATATATCACTGAATAGTATCACAGGAGAGATGTAAATAGTTCAAATCCGGCGTTTCATGTAAAAAAATGGTAGAGTATTGTCACAAATACTGCTATTTACTAGATGATTACGCAAAATGTTGCCAAAAAATAAAACAGGACCGTAGATGAAACGACATAATAGACGGCGGAGAAGATTCGATTTGCATGCCAGATAATTAAGACAAAATAATAACATTTATAATAATTATTAATAGTTATTGCATTGTGTAGGATTAAAATTTGATGTTCCGTTGCATATTGCGTGATATACAAGTAGGCCAAAATAATTTGACGATAATATTAATATTTATTGCTGTATATCCTGTTATAATTACGTAATAATATGACGCCGTACAGCGTAGACTGAGGTAATAATCATTGAAGTAAATTTGTGTTGTGAATGGATGTTCTTTACGCAATCATTGATTTTTTTCCTTCCTGCCATTTACGCGATAAATAAATAGGGTAAATAAGAAAGTAAAATTATAATATTTAATATTTATTTCCTGTCTAGGAATATGAAGTTTTGTTAGCAGATAGACCATTAGTATATTAATAAGTTGCGCACGAAATATGGCTTACTGTATTTCGACGCGCTGACATTTTTAGGTTAATTTTGAGCGACAAATTTAACAAGAAGAAAACGAAATTAGACGTATAGAAATCATTGTTTTGTAAAGAAGCAGAATGAAGTACTCTAATTCTGCCTAAAGAATTGTAATTATCTCCTACGTAGCGCGTTTTTCACCAAAAAAACCTATTTTAAATGAAATATTCTTAAATTTTTTAAAAAATTTTCTGAAAATATTCAATGGGGGAAGAATTCAGCATGAACTATCATAAAGCACTTAGGTCTTCATTTAAAGTTTTTGCATATTCTAACCAACTACAGATTTAGAGACAAAGTTTTGTCAAATTTTTCAATATAGCATTTTACGAAACTCTGTCCAGTATGAGATGAGTTGTTCCATGGGGGCCGACGGTCGGGTGGACAGATGTAATGAAGCGAACATTCTCGTTTGCATTTTGATAACACGCATAAACAGAGCAAGGAAGCCGACTGAAGTTTTTACTCTTCAATTTTGTGACTGTTATGAACTAAGCGGAGGAAGTGCCATTTACCAAGAAAGTAATTGTTAAATTTAATTTAAGAAACACATCTAAATTACTAGAATCCAATAGGTGATGTATATACGATATTTCCAGCACATATTAACTAGTGCAAAGAGTCACTGATAATGGAAGTGTAGAAAAGCTATCGGTAATTCCAATATTTTTGCAGACTAAGACGTAACATGCAGTACGTAGTCAATTCTCCTACCACATAAACTGACAGACCGTTTTTGGCTGCCACCAAAAACTGACGTTTTTAAGTGCTTAGTGGTCCGCTTCGGCGGTTTTTGAAATCATCACTAAATGCTGTCAAATTCAGGTATTCCGCTTAGCAGTGTTTCAAATTACTCCCCACTCTACTCGTTTATGACGTTTTGGAGAGTCTTTCTTTCTCCATTGTGAGGGATAAATGACTAATCAGTGGTCTGACATCAACTACCAACAGTTCCACACCACGAGGTATTTCAGACTTCTTAAAGTAGCTCGTTATTAATTAAGAAACATATTTACTTACTTACTTACTTATATACTTACTCCTTCGAGCAGAGTCCTTCTTGAGAAGTTAATCGGCTCTCAGCTAGTCAAGAAATTCCCCGCATTTTATGGATCCCGTATGTTCATTACTGCATTCACAAGTGCCCGCCACCTGTCCCTATCCTGAGCATCTCGATTCAGCCCATGCCACCACATCGAACTTCCTGAAGATACATTTTAATATTATCGTACCTTCTACGCCTGTGTCTTCCAAGTGGTCTTTTACCCTCAGGTTTCCCCACCAAAACACTGTATACGCCTCTCCTCTCCCCCATACGTACTACATGCCCCGCCCATCTCATTCGTCTCGATGTTATCACACGAAAAATTTTGGGTGAGGAGTACAGATCATTAAGCTCCTCATTATGTAGTTGTCTCCACTCTATTGTTACCTCGTCCCTCTTAGGCCCAAATATTCTCCTTAGCACCCTATGTTCAAACGCCCCACAGCCTACGATCCTTCCTCAATGTGAGCGACCAAGTTTCACACCCATACACAACAGGCACAATTATAGTTCTGTACCTTTTTATCTTAAATTTTTGGATAGCAAACCGGAAGACAAACGATTCTGCACCGAATGATAGCAAGCATTCCCTGGCTTAAATCTGCTCTTAATTTCTTCCTGAATAGAATTTTGATTTGTTAAGGTTCTTCCCAAATATTTGAACTGTTCCGCTCTTTCATAGGAACTATTATCATTCTTTATACTGTGACTTCGTCGAAATGCATTTAAAACATCTACTATCCAACATTTTACTGAAATTTAAAGAAGGAACTACTGGAAGTCTACATTTGGAGCATAGCTTTTATAGTACTGAAACTTGGACACTTCGGGAAATTGATTAGAAATTCTTTGAAAATTTGAAATTTGGAGTTGGAGACGAATAGAGATCAGATGGACAAATCTGTGGAAAATTAAGTATCACGCAGTGTTAAGGAGGAAAGGAAAATCCTGCGTACAATTAAAAGCACGCTAACTGGATTCGTCACATCTTGCTGAGGAAATACTTTATAAAACTCGCTATAAAATGAAAGGTAGAGGAAAGTATAGATGTGACGGGAAGACGAGAAATAAGATGTGAGCAGGTACTGGTTCATTTTAATAGAAAGAGAAAATCCTGGAACTTGAAAGGGAAAGCACTAGATCACCCTGTGTGGAGAACTCGCTTGGGAAGAAGCTGTGGACCTTCCCCCAAGACATATTGTGGAATGAGAGACTGTAAACAGTGCTGTAAGGATACGAACCTTTCAAAGTCACATCAATCCTTAAACAGTTTCATTTCGCTCCTTATCTGGTTATTAGTGGGGGACACATACACACGTAATCCAGGGGTGCGCCAATTCCAGGCGCGAGGTTGCCGTGGCGACTAAATTTTTTACTGTGGCACCTAATATTTATCTATCCACAGGATGGGACTTGCTTCACGTCATCAATCTGGCTCCTAGAATTTTGTGGTAGTTAAATTCCTGCACTCCGACCGGGGCGTGGGGCTGAACCCCCACCCCCATCCGGTGCCGAGGTTCTAGAAAGAGTAGAGCTATACCTCTACTCGCCCTAAGGGCCTTCGTGGCGTATAAAAAGGGCGAAAACCAACCTAAATTCCTGCACTCGTTCCGTTGTCAGATATAAGAATGTCCAAGGGATGAAAAATTCTGTTTTCAGTACGCACTAGAATGAGTCATACATATTCATACGCTAAGGCTTGTTTGCAACATCGTGATATACTGAACTACCGAAGGGAGCTTTTTAGACGGACTTCTTTAGAAGGATGGACAACCTCCTTTGTTTATTTTGTTTCTCAAAAAAATTATTAAAAATGTTAAGGTGCTGCCTCAAGCGGAAGCCAAGGGAAGCTAACATTTCATTCCTTTTCTTTGACCTCCGCTTGAGGCAAGAATGTCGATTTCAAAATTTTTATTCTCTTATACACGTGCCAGGCAGCTTGGCTTCTTATTTACAGGTCACCTATCATTCCTTGTTCTCCGAAAGAAATTACCCAGAATCAGACATTTACTAAGTACAATTTTTAATGTTTATCGAGTTTAAGATGCTCTAATTTTTCATGATTAAATATTTTACTGCTTCAACATGAGAATTATTCGCAATGATAAGAATAGTTTCTTGTAAAAATTATATATTTGTATAACTTACAAGGAAGGAATTCGCATGGGCTTAATCCCAGTTATTGTTGTTGTTGTGGACGGTGATGACATTTGCAATCCTAATGCAGTGTACGCTTTCAAGGCTTATGATGCTTTAATCTTTTAATGGAATTAGAAATTTCATAATACAAATGAGGAATCTGAATTTTCTCCGTACCAGAGAACATAATGAATATATATATATATAGCTTACATTACAACATACCTAAGACAAGCGAAATTTCAGCCAGTCAAAATTGCTTCACGCGAAACTTTTCTCTGTGAAGTTTTTCTACCTATCTATCTTACAATATCTTCACTGTTGTTGTTTGGCAAAGTGCGACATTCTTCACATTGCAAGTGACTTCTGTCTCCAAAACTTTGCCTTGGTAACAGGAATCATCACCGATCTCGGTGGCGGTGTGGTCTAAGATTTAGTTCTGCGGCGGCTCGATTGCTGGGATCGCGGCTTCGAATCCAGCTGAGGGCATAGATGCTCTTCTCTTGTGTTTGTTGTGTAGGTAACGGCCCCTGAGACCTTCTGACTACTCTTTATAAAGGAGTCCATCCGGCTTTGTGTGTCTGTGTAGTCTAGAAACGCCAACAATGATGTGACCTAGGCCCGAGTTGGGTTGCAGCGCCACAGGAAGACAGTAATCACCAGGGACAAATGTAAATAGAAATCACATAGAATGGAAGTGGGCAATTTTGTAACATTTCTAACAACTGCGTACTGGTAGATTGATAAGTCTTCTTTATTATGAACCCATTTTGTGTCAAGTAATAAATGATTCAGTGATTCAGCATTAATGTATTCTGTGTACACACAAAGTCGCGCAGTTTGTAGGGTTCACTAATAGGTCAATTTGCTGCCAATTATATCGTTATATTGAGTAGTTATTGGTGTGCCATAGTGACGAATATTCCGCATCTAATGACATATGCCATGCGGTCAACGTTGCCTTGAATTGTATACCACAAATGACGCGTCTTTTTAATGTCTTCTTCCAACAGCAAAGTAATGAAAGCACTGATATTCCAGTAAAGTACTTAAATTAGATCTGTATATTGAGAAATTTCAAAGCGGTAGTCAGACGATAGAGGGGTTTTGTGTGTTGATATTTATTATAGAAATGACGTAGAACATTAATAGGGTTAAAATGATGATAATCGTTTGGAAAGATGTGAAGGTCACAAGCCACTTAATAAGCAGAATTTTTTCTAGGTCGTAACGTAGTGTAGCTTGCAGACCGTTACAGATATTTCCGACAAATGTCGTAAATTCGTCTTTAGAATAGAATACCCTGAAGCCGGATGTAGTAAATTCCTCCGAATCCCTGGAAAGTTTTTACTATGGTCTAGAGCGTCACGTTTTAGAAGAATGATTCCATTTTTTGTTTTGAACTTTGAAGCTGTCGGGCTAAACCGCGCACTACGAATGTTGGGCTAAGTCCGACGTAGTCTCCTCTTTAAGGTCCGTTTCTTTCAATGCGTGACAAATGTTTATGTCCACTTGTCGTTGTTCTTATTTTAATATATTACGGATCATCGGGGTCGATGTCGGAACTGAGCACCATTTCCTGTCGTGTTGCACCGTGACCTTAGCTCCACGCCACCAAAGTAATTCAAGCATGTGGTGCTCATTTTCAGACATGGTGGAATGATATCCTTTATACAGAGTGGTTTTTCCCCATTGGACCCCTAAGCGCCGGCCCGACGCTCTAGTGAGTTTTTATGAGACTTTCTAAATGATATCAGAACTACGATCCTTCTTCTATCTCCCGTCATCGAATGTTAAACCTCCCCGAGAGGAGGCTACGACTCGCAGCTGTAACAGAGCATTGGGTGGAGCCGGCGCTTATCGGTCAAGCAGGAAACAAAACACCCTTTACTTAGTGATACGCTGTAGCTTTGCGAATAAATTCGCTCTATGTAATGTACGTTTATTTTATTGTATTTTTTATGTCTCAACAATTCCGATACTGTATTTTAGTATTTCTGTTGACTTGTTGAGAGAAAGAGATATTTATCAATTATAGATACGGCACTTGTGAGGGACTGCTAAAATGGTTTGGGAATAGTCGATTATTTGTTCTGTGAACTTAAACCTCACCTTCAGTTAATTTAAGTACAACATAACCTCTTTGGAATACGGAAGTAAAAGTAATGGCTTTAATTTTCCTCCACCAAAAAGTTTCAGACTGCTATGGGAGGAAATAAAGTACTCGCATTGCTTGATTACAGATACTTAAAACGTATGAATAGTAGCAACGCAAAATTTGTTTGTTTTACATTGAATTGGTTGTAAAGAGGAGCATGTTGATTGGCCAAAATAGGATATATTTCTTTTCCCGAGTAACAATCTCAACTGCAGAAGCTTTACTCTGAGATTTTAGATGTCCGTCTTCAGAATTATTTATTACGCTGCAGTTATCCCTTGTGTGGTTATCCTTAATAATTTTGTATACAAAGTGAGTCTCTCGCTAGAGGCCCAAAACTATTGTCTATAAAAGTTATATTATTGAGATAATGACTTGAATATATACACATACCGGGAACGATGCAAAACAGGACCTGCTCATAATCGATGCTGAAACTGGTCTCCTTTCACATCCAAGCACACTTGAGTGCGTTTCTTCAAATTCTGGCATACTTTTCCCAAAGTGTCGACGTTGACGGCTTGAATCTCTTGGCGTATAGCGTCTTTGAGTTGTTCGATTGTGCGGGGTGTATTTTTGTACACTTTGCCCTTCAGTACGCCCCAAAGAAAGAAGTCGGCAGACCTTAGATCGGCTTCCCCTTGTCTCTAACTTTTTAAACAATTTCTGTATGCAACACTTCGATGGTGCACGTCCTTCACCAAATTCCATTCGAAATGCTTTCTGGCGTGCTTTAAATGAACCTGTTTACCAGTATTTACGAACGAGAAACCCGCGCTGTTCGACTGTATACATAGACAATAGTTTGGGGTCTCTAGCGAGAGACTCACCCTGTATATAACTCCATGTGGATCAGGTCAGCCAATAAAATATGTCACTTTACTTCATGACGTAAAGGACGTTTTACACATTCTTACCAAATAAGTTAATGCGTCAAGGAACTGAAACCGCAATAGCCATCAGAATTATATCTAATGTATTATATTGAAGCAAATTTGAGGATAATATTCACATCTGTTCAGCGGTAAAACTGATGTGAAGGAATCTACATCTAAACACAACCATCCCTTAAAGGACGAAGCTTGACCTGTGTGATTTGAAGGCCCAGTTCCTACCGCGCAGTAAACACTTTATGCTTCGGTTATAAAAACCGATGGGTGAATGATGTATAGAGAAATAATCGCTGTTGTTCTGAGATCCACACAAAACACATAAAGCCATTGTGGGCTGAATGCAGAATTTCTGAATGTTAAAGCTGGTGGTGCATAGATTAAGTATACTAAGTCTTAGGCTTTATAAGGTTAAAACACTGTAATGATTTTGTCGTAATCCTATGAATGTTTTTAACAACTGGCCTAATTATAGTTCGTTTTTGAGCCGGATGTCACAACTACTGTGCAAAACAGCGTAGGCCTACGTTATTACATTAATATGGTTGTACCAGAGTGATGTGCCTCTATGTTTGTCTCATGGCTGGTACATAATGGATTAATAAAAAGATGTTCGAACGTTAGAAATAAATCCATTATAGACTTAAGATTTTAATACATTATGTCAAATTTTGAGTAAAAATGCGAATATGGCGTCTTATTGCAAGAATCTGACATACACAGTCTTCGAATTGTCGGCTACTAACGAGATTCGATTTTTTGCCTAAATACAAGAAAACTATAAAAGATGAAAATTTTTTCTCGAATCCTTGAAGATGAATTAAAAAAACTAGCTGTTATGTAACGGTGAAAAGATTTCTACTGTATTTAGTCTTGTAACGTACACAATAATAAGCTGTTGTTTTCAAAATTAAACAGTCCTTGGACGAAGAAATGAACATCGTAAAATAACGGATTCATGAAGATTGACTCAAGTGGTATTCATAATCGCTTCATATAAGGTAGTAACCACTCACTGCCCACAGGAGTTTAATTAGTATATGTAGCGCCAAGATGTATGAGGCACAGTACGAAATATTGCCTAGGCACTTGGTAACTTACGACCTTTAAAGATGAAGTTGCAGAACGCGTGGTACTAGACTTGCGCAGAGATGTTTGAACTCGCTCCTACTTTGCAATATTCCTTTTCGCGGCTCTTACTTTCTATCTATATGCTGAAGGAAAGTCACTTATCATTACGAGCGTTTCTAGAGTGAAAAATGAACGAGACGGGGTGTTGGTACGGAGAAAGCCGTCGCCATTTTTTGGCAGATGAACGTTCTGGAAATTTAGTTACAGAAGTAATTAATGGAGTGAGGAAACGAAAATATTCTACTGAAATGACATGATTCGTTACTTGTGCAAAACGTACCAACTCCACTGTGAGGGGTTTCTTTGAAAAACTCTTAGTAAAAGAGTCGGCAAAGATGTTAAGAATTTATGGAATTTGAATATTCATTGCTGTTGTTTCAAAATTCTGTTCCTTAACCTTGTTCCTCTGGGCATGTGGTGCGTATGGGTGAGGAGAGGGGGGGGGGGTTGTATAGGTTCTTGCTGGGGACACCGGAGGGAAGGAGACCCCTGGGGAGACCTTGGCGTAGATGGGTGGATAATGTTACAGTGGATCTCCAGTAGGTGGGATATGTGGATATATGGACTGGATTGGGCTGGCCCAGGATAGAGACAGGTGGCAGACGCTTATGAGTGCGGTAATGAACCTTCGGGTTCCGTGAAATGCGGGGAATTTCTTGACTAGCTGCAAACCAGTTAACTTCTCAAGAAGGACTCTGCACCATGGAGTAAG
>Ga0123357_10013178_pt1 | contig 10710 bp, 6 predicted proteins | sample TergutEmb28metaG_FD_89873 | JGI IMG/M metagenome (GOLD analysis project Ga0123357, IMG submission 89873) | Embiratermes neotenicus P4 segment gut microbial communities from Petit-Saut dam, French Guiana - Emb289 P4 | ecosystem: Host-associated > Arthropoda: Insects > Digestive system > Gut ...
AAAAAATTTTTTGCCCACACCGTATTAAATTTTACCCAACCCCCACCCCCACCGAACGACAGGTGCAAAAGGGGGAATTCCACAGGGGGGAAAGTTTCCACCCCCCCCCCCCCCCAAAAAAAAAAGATCTGGTTCCGATTTTTCGCATTCCTCACAATTGAATTCCAATACAGTATTTGAGTATTTATCGACTTCCTTCATTGTCAACGGGTTCGAACAAGGCGATGATGCCGAGAATTTTTTCGACATAATATTTGGGTTTTGTGGACAGTTGAAGCGGTCGGACCGAACTTAAGACTTACGAGAATCCGTTTAAAACGTAGCGTTAAACGACAAAGTGACAGTACAACCTGTGGAATAATGTTCTGTCCTTGTCCCTGAAGTCACTGCCCTCCGTCTGTGAAGTGGAGGCAGCAGGCTCCGACAGAACTTCGGTACTCCTCTACCATAGACCACGTCTTCGCAGTCACCACAGTGAAAACCGAGTTAATTTTATCCGTCAGAGTGCTGCGGTCTTGTTGTGTTGTATTGTGTTACGAGCATGATGATCATCGGTTTCTTCAGCCTCAGCAGTCGTTGCTCGATTTTTTCTTCGGCCACAATGCGAAATTCACAGTCTGGTTGTGCTGTGTTGTATTACGAGCATGATGATTATCTTTTTCTTCAGCCTCAGCAGTCGTTGCTCGATTTTTTCTTCGGCCAGAGCGCGAAATTTACAAGGATCATAGCAGCCGGGGCTTGAGTCGCTTATTATGTATAAGAAGAGAATACGTCTACCAATACAGTACACTTGGCCAGCTGAATGACTCTCAGCTTCTCAAGAGGGGCTTTGTCTCTGGGAGTCCGTGAAGTATTGATGTTCGTTTCAAAAATGGCAGATCAAGACAAAATAATTGTTTCGCATACATATAATGGTGTTTCGTATGTTTCGTTAGAGTACTGTACAATATCGTGTCTGGCTAGCCCCAGACATGACTCCGTGACGCGATACTTTATAAACATCGTTCGTTTAGAACGCCTAAAAATAGATAACGACGCAGTTTGCTCTGTTGTATCGTGTGAGACCAGTTCGCCAAGCGTAAGTATTGTCAGACGAGCTAGCGGTATGCCTGTTGGGCATGGAATCAGCGTAATGACTTCTTCCTTCGTATCTCGACGGCTAGGCGCATGAGTAACTTCGACTGGCAATCACTGTTCATTATAGTAACATGTAGTAATATTACCAGGCAACAGTAACAAATCAGAAACTATATTCATGAACAGGCTGTATTTAGGTAATGCTTGCTAGCATTGAATTCCAAATTTTTTGTCCTCTCGTCTACTGTCGCACACTTTAAGATTATGTGATGTAGAACTGCGGTGTTACATGTTTGCCTGGGTGTCACAGCTGGTCTGTCACATTGACGGAAGCTCGTAGTTGGAGGGGAATTTGAGGGCAGGGTGGTGAGAAGACAGTTTGCTTCTAAGAGGGTAGAAAGTGACAGGGAGATGGAGAAAATTTTATATTTAGGAGCTACAAGATTTGTGATCTTCACCAGATATTATCAAGGTGAATGAGATTGGCGGGACATGTAGCTCGCACGGGAGAAATTGAAGCTGTTTACGTGGTTATGGTTTTAAAACTAGAATGGCGGAATTGTATGGAATATGTAGGCGTATATGGATTCATTCATTAAGTAGTATGTCTTACTGCACTTCCATAGCCTTACGACGAGTGCATAGCCTCAACCAAAGCGAGTTCTCCACAGAGTGCGATCTAGAGCTTCTTCTTTCAATTTCCAGTATCCTGTCGTTTCCCTAAGGTCATCCAAGACCTCCTTACGGCTTTGTTCTCTTCCTGCCATCACTTATCACCTTCTGTCTTTCCTTCAACAGCATGCTTCAGAAGTTTTGATGTTTTGCTGACCGTGCATCTCAGTATAATCTTAGTAATTTGCACAGATTCTTGTTTTATAATACGTTTATTATATGCCTCTACATGTAGAGGCATATAATAAACTTATTATAAAACAAGAATTTGAGCATTAAGTTGGTTAATTACTAAGATTATGCTTTAGAAGGTAGTTCATACGCAAGATGCGACCAATCCAGTTAGCCTTCCTCCTTTTTATTGTATGTAGGATATTCCTTCTCTCTTTGTCACTGTGTAATACTTTACATTTCTCAAACGATCGCTCCATCTGATCTCCATCCATCTCCAGCACCACATTTTAAAACATTCTAGATATTTCTGATCTACGGTCCAAGTTTCAGCACCATACAAAGCTATGCTCCAAATGTAGCAGTTACCAGTTTCTTCCTTCAGTTGAAGTCTAATGTGCTGGTGAAAAGAGCGTCTACTGCTCCAAATCCCATCCTGGTTTTCCCTTTGGAACCTTAAGATCGGCGAATATCAAAAATTGTGCTTAAAGAATTAGGTTGTGAGTGTGTGGATTTGATTCACCTTTTGGAGGATGAGCTGTAGGAGCGGGCCCGTTTGGATGCGGTATTGAACCTCTGGATAAAATAAAATAAAAAAAAAAAAAAGGACAGGAATTTTTTTTTGAAAACCTGAGCGACCGTTAGCTTACCGAGGTGGACTCTCGGACGGAACGAAACGTTATCATCTTCCCGGACGATTGGACTTTGACCTATACGAAAGGACGAAAAGTATGAGAGTGTCGTTTGTGTGTCGTTTAATGATGCCGTCATTTGCTGATTTAGCGTGGGTTGTAGATGAGTGAATGAGTATTGCGCATTGGTGGATTGATACTGACTGGAGAAAACTAACGCACGCGGAGAGGAACGTGTCCCAGCACCACTTTGTCCGTAATAGATCCCACGTGGACTGGTCTATGACCGAACCTAGGATCTCCGCGATGAGAGGCCGATGACTAGCCATCTGTGCCTTGGTACGGCCGTAAACTGTGAAAAATTCGACTTCTTTGTTCTGGAATGAGGCGCTGCGTCACGGGGTAATCAAGTCCCGATTTTTCGACGGAACGCACCTCCTGTATCTTTATACGTCAATAAGTCCTGGACTCAAGGGTCAGTAAGTTCTGGAATAAAACCAGGACATGTTGATCCTTGAAGACAGAGGCAGTGCATTGTTTCGAAACGTCTGGAATCCACTGTCCCATGACACACCCTAATATACTTGAACACCGGAAACCTCACACACACTGCTCTAAAAACCTCAAAACACGTGTTCTCTGAAAATATGCTGACGTGTGTCTTGTGTCACTATTGCAGTAAAAATTTGATCCGTTTGGGTACTTGTGATCTGGCCTGGGAATTAGGGCCACTTTGTAGCGTTATCTTCAGTACAAGATGTGCTACTTTCCCACAGCACGTCTGGATTTCTTTTACCATGGGATCCGAAACTCCTTCCTACTTTGTGCGCCGTATGACGTATAATTGTTGGAAACAAATGTCTTGCGGAGAGATGTGCTTCTGAGACTACTGCGAGGGGGCACGTTTTTGAACGGGTGAAATTTATACACAGAGTACCTTTCTTGTGGCATTCATATCCGTGCACTAATTGTTAAAATTCAAGAAAACAAAAGCAAATTGCACTACGTTATATTGTGAAGGTTTTACAATTAAAGCACTGTAACACTGACATGCTTTGATCTTTGAGGGCCACCCTCAGGAATTGTACATCGATATTTATATAAAAAAAGTCGTATTAAAAGCATTTGTTGTTTTGAAGTTGGTGCTGTGCATTCAAAAGTTCGATGAGGCGTTTACGAATCTACAGCACCAACTTCAAGACATCAAATGATTTTTAATAGAATTTTGACTATTTTATACATATATAATCTGTTTTTATATAAATATTGATTTACAGTCTCTGAGGATGGCTCACGAAGGTTCGAAACTTGTCTGAGTTATAGTGCTTTAATTGTAAAAATTTCGTAATATAATGTAGTGCATTTGTTGGTGTTTTCTTGAATTATAGAATGCTTTGTTACTTAACACTGGTGGTAGATAAATGGAATTAATTAATGTAGCCATCACGACTCCGCATTAGTTAATTAATGTGGAGTCATGATGGTGACATACTAACAACGAAAACTGAAGTATTCAGAGAAAAACCTATCCAAGTGCTCCTTCATTCACCACAGATTTCAGCAAAAATTTTCTTGCCTTTGATTTTTTTATCTTAGACTACCTCCTTTTGTTGCATAAATTATAAATAATTAACTGTTCACCGTCAGCACAGCTAATTATTTTGTATGATAGTACAGTATATATAATGTATTGTAAATATAAATATTGTGTGATGTATATTTTCATGTAATATAATATGTGATATGATATGACAAGATATGATATAATACAACATAATTGGTTGTGTCGATGGTGAATAGTAACTATTTATAATTCATGCGTTTGGTTTATTTTGTAAGGAAAACGACAGGAACAGAGTTCATTGGTTATTAGATTCACATTTGCTTCCGATCTGGTTTTGGTACCACGCGAAGACGATGGAGAAGCGAACAGCTCGATCGCGACATTTAGTGCCTTGGTTTGTCATCACTGAAGGCAGTTTTCTCTTAAAACTCCTACTTTTTCCAACTTAGACCCAAATATCTTCCTCAGAACCCTATTCTTTAACAAGATTGAGCCTGTGTTCGTCCTTCATTGTGATAGACCAAACTTCCCCACCCATATAACACAACAGGCAAAATTATAGTTCTTTATATTTTAGTAACGACGCTGCATGCATGATTGATAGACTAATTGGACTGTTTAACATAAAAATCCGACTAATGCATTAATATATGTTGATACATCTTTACTAACACTGTTACACTGTTACATGTTTCAGCCCCCAAATGAGCTACCCTCAGGGAGTACCGATACTTTTCTTGACTAAGGTCAACAAAATATGTGTATCATACTCCCTGAGGGTGGCCCCCTTGAGGGCTGAAACATATAGGAGTGTAACAGTGTGAATACAGTGGTGTTAACATGTAGAATGATTTTTGCTTAAAATAGTGATCTCAGGGCACGGATATGAGAGAGAGAGAAAAAAAACTATCTGAAGTTAGAAAATGCTTTGGAATGGAAATGAATGTGGAAAAAACTAAGATAATGAGAATCTCAACGCAACCATCCTCAGTACAGATTATGATGAATAAAAGTTGGAGAATGTGGAATGTTTGGGTAGCATGATGACAAATGAATTAAGACGTACTCCTGAAATTAAATGCAGGATTGTCATGGCAAAAGCAGCATTAAACAAGGAGAAGACTTTACATCATCAAATTGAACTTAAATTTAAGGAGGAAAGTAGGAAAGTGCTATATTTGGACCGCAGCTGTGTGTGGTGCTGAAACTTGGTCATTTCGGAGAGTAGATCAAAAAGGCTATAAAGTTTTGAAATGTGGTGCTGCAGCTCGATGGAGAACATCAGTTGGACCGATCGTGTGGGAAATTAAGAATTATTGCAAGGGAACAAGGAGGAAAGGAATATCCTACACATAGCAAAAAAAGGAAAGCTAACTGGATTGGACACATCCTGCGTAGGTACTGCCTTCTAAAACATGTTATTGAAGGAGCAGTGGCAAGATGGAAGTGATGGAAGGAAGAGTAAGAAGACGCAAGAAGGTAATGGATGGCCGTAAGGAAATGGCAGGATACTGTAAATTGAAAGAGGAAGCGCTAGATAGCACTTTGTGGAGGACTTGCTGCGTAAGAGGCTGTGGACCTGTCGTAAGACACACTGCGAAATTAATTAATATTTTTAATCTTTGTGCCATTAAATAACAGGCTTGGAGACAGTCCCAAACCTAATATATTTTGTGTTAGATTTTGAAGACCCCACGAATTAAGTAGATTCTAACTGAATTCGTGTAAGCATTCGCTGTCCTTCCGATTGTCAGGAGTAACCTTTTAATTTGACCAAAATCGCTGTCACTTGTGTCACCTGTCATCTGGTCAGGTGTCCTGTTTGTGTGTGATTTGAATTACGGCAGTGACTACTAAGATTACCGTCTTCCGAGTTGTGACATTCAGCTATGTGTAATTGCGAGGGGGGAGAGGCGTACACAGGGTTGTGATGGGGAAACCTGAGGGAAAGAGACCACCTGGGAGAGCCAGGCGTAGATGGGAGGATAATATTAAGATGGATATTGAGGAAGTAGGATGTGGGGGTATGGACTGGATTGAGATGGCTCAGGATAGGGACAGGTGGCGGGCACTTGTGAATGCGGTAATGAGCATTCGGGTTCCATAAGATGCGGGGAATTTCTTGACTAGCTGAGAACCGTTTGGCTTCTCAACAAGTACTCTGCTCGATGGAGTAAGTAAGTATAATTGTGAGGGACTTACTACTGCCATATGTAGGGTATGTCAGACTACACAACGCTGTATTACAGAAGGCTTTTATTTGTCGTGTTTCCTTGTTCGTTTGAACATCTTAAGATTCCATACATTGTAGTGAAGCATGTTTGTGGTCCATAAAGCGGATGTGTTCGTCAGGAGAAGGAGAAAGGGCAGTCGGGATACTGTGGATGGTGTCTGTTGAGTGTGCAGACGTGTGCAGTAGCAGTGTGATGGAGTGGAGCTAAGTGGACATGGCGATCTTGTCACGTGATAATATTGTGTGCACTGTGCAATTCTTTTGAATCTGAGGGTGCAGGAAACCCAACTCTGGTACTGTTATGCATTATTCGTTGTACGAGGACATCAGTTATTGCAAACTTTGGACTGTGATACTCATAAAGATGATATTCTCTAATGTAAATATGTGCTGGGTATCGTGTACCGAAGAACTGGGCAGTTTTGATGCTTTAAGCGCTAAGTTAGGCTATATAAAATTTCAAACATTCTAACGTTTGCAATTTTCGTGTTGAAATTTTTATAACCCTGTTTAAATCGGTAATAAAAGATTAAATTTTCCCTGTATTTAACCCTCTAAAATCCAAAATTAACTCGGAATTATTTTGAAAGATCCAGTCCGTACCGCGTAGCAAACACTGTCCGTCTCGGCTACAAAAACATAATACTAAAAGTGACATCTAGTTGGTCTCTTTATCCACAAAAAACCAGTCAGTTTGTGCTGTTTAGAGAAATAATCGCTGTTTGTCCTGAGATCCGTACAAAGCATAAATACACTTTGTGGGCGCAAAGTAGTATATTTGAGTGTTAATCTTGGTGATACATAAAGGAGCAGGTGGGCCATAGGGGTCTTGCCATGAATACGTATGGGGGAATGGGGTATAGCTCCACCCCTTAACCTTGACATTGCATGTGTGTGAATTGTCCGCTTTACGTCTTGGGTGCGTTATCCTGACAAATGAATCCCCAATACCGATTGAATAGGAGGCTGGGTTGGCCCCAGGGCAGGTCTGGGCATTTTGGAGAAAAGTCTCTTGACCCTACTGGGAATCCATCCAAGACTCAGCGGCTATCTTAGCCTGTTCATTAATTTAGAAAAGGTTGTTTCAGTGTTACTTATCTGTAACTAGGGAAACAAGATACGTTGGTTGGTATTGTAGTACTGCCATAGCGGTTTGCGCGTTTGTTCTGGAGGGCGAAATTCGTGTAAGCAGTCTGAAAAAGTACAGTTCGTGTCTCACAGGAAACTTTACGTCTGTCATTGTATAATCCCTGAAGTTTAAGACCATAAGCATTGCTGAGTTAATTGCGACACCCTAACAGATTGTCACGAGAACTGCGCTCTTCTGGGCACAGATGGGTTGTGCCGAAACGTCGGTAAGAAATTACGACTACACGCTGCGTAATAACCCAGGAGAGCGCATTTCTCATCTACTCACGGCGGAAGCCTGAAATCTAGAATGTCACTAAATTAATTTTGTAAAAGTATTCTTGGTTTGTGCGAGTGTTATTTCCGAACTTGCCACCAGGCTGAACTGCATATCTTCTCTTTCGTTTGTAGTTTCCCTCGACATTTTAAAATTCATTGGTTCATAGTACTGAATTGACGTCGTCTCCCCCCTCCACAATGTGGTGTTTAGCCTGCACAGCATTTCGCGAGCTTCTTTTTGCTCCTACCTCTACGCATGTAGATTCACGCTTGTTTGTTTCAACAGTTCCATTGCTTTATTCCGCCAAACTCACTCAGTTTTGCGCCGTCGATGTCGGGCGATAAAATTAATGCTGGAGAACGGCGAGCCCCATATGTTTCGTACGGTACGCAGATTGCTAACGAAACGTTCAGCGAAATGTCGACGAGACAATTCGGCAGCCCCACGTCTTGCTGCAGTTTCAGTAGATTGCATTTCCATTGATCTACTGAAAGGACTTGATTATTCACACCAAATAACTTGGCCGGGGGAGGGGGAATAGAGACTGCAAAACGGACTAAACCAGATGTACCTTCCACTGACATTGCTTCCATATTGTGCTCCTTTACGTAGCCATTGACATTTAATCTTTATTCCTGCATGACACTCAGATCGCTCATCATAGGTCCTTATCCCGTTGCACTGACATATATTGTATGCTTTATAGTAAATGGCGCACCGACAGTTTTCTTTTTTGCGTTGTGCATACGAATTGCGTGTAAGTAACACGTAAGACCTCATGGGGAGTAAGAACTCGGTCTCTTGAACTGTGATGCCGTTAAGTCTGGTAGATAGGCACCGACAGCCTACTAGTGCAATTTTTGGGTGTGACAGTTGGTCCGCAAGAAGAATGAGTTGGGCAGGGCATGTGGCAAGAATGGGGGACAGGAGATGTTCATACTGGGTTTTGGTTGTGAGACCTGAGGGAAAGACATCGCTTGGAAGACCTGGACTTAGATGGGAGGATAATATTAAAGTGGATCTTAAAGACATGGGATGGAGAGGCATGGACTGAATTGATCTAGATCAGGATAGGGACAGGTGGCGAGCTGTTATGAATTTGGTGATGAAATGTTCGTGTTCCATAAAATGCTGGGAATTTCTTGACTAGCTGAGGACCTGTTAGCTTCTCAAGAAGGACTCTGCTCCATGGAGTTAGATAGTTAATAGCTGGTCCGATATTTAGGTACCTATCCACCAGACTGTGGGGGTCTAAAATCCCCAAGACACTTTCCTTTGTATTCGCGCTCATAAAAACCACGTGTCTTGTATAAATGGGATTTAGAATGCCCGCGCTTTCATCTGAAACTGTTAATGGCTTGTGGCAGCAAAAACTGCTGCTTTAAAGTTGGTTTAGAATTAAGCTGATAGCAGCTTAGCTTGTCGAGAAATTTCTGGCTTTTATGCAACCGTAAGGTTTGTTGCCGTGTTCACTGCTCCCTGTTCTGAGGTACTGGAATTGTGTTTGCACATAAAAACGTCTACCTGAGGTTCATTTTAAAATTATCCTTCCCTCTACATTTAGGTCTTTCAAGTTTTGACTAAAATTCGTTATGCATTTCTAACAGGTCCCCTGCTTAATACTTGCTTTGAAGAAATCAATGTACATCCTCCGATACATCTGATGTCTACTCAGCAGTACTAGACACCTTATATGAAGTGGGGATAGGTTTTATTCGAATTGTCTCAGACAGCAAATTTACTGGCTTCCGGTTGGTTAACTGTGTTTCGTTTCCTGGGAAGAGCAGGGATTTTTGTATTCACCTCCACGTCCAGACCGGATCTGGTACTATTTCACGCTACTAAACCAACGAAATGCACGAACTTGTTCCTACAGTATCGGTTTGATCCATTCACTTTGATACAAATGTAGTTAGGTGTTACTGGGAACTGCCTTCACATTCTCTTAAACCTAATTGCTGCATTTGTTTTATGCAGTTTTACTCTTATGTTTTTGTATTGATTATTTTCACTTCCTTGTTGGGCAATGGTAAGCTTTATATTGTTCGTTCCTTGCGTTACCGATCCCTATATCACGATATTGAAACAACAAAATACATTAACTTGTTCTGGTTCCGGTACTGCGGTGGAAATCCGCCGGATCGTGAACTCTGTAAATTATCGATGTGCCGATTTAAGCCGGCCGTAGCAGTAATGCTTCGAAAACTTACTCGGGAGGTACCTGGTTTGAATCTGGCTCGGAACATTAGGTATTCTAACTGAAGTCTTTCTCAGGAAAGTAACCGGTTAGTAACTCATATTAGACCACGACAGCTCACATCCGTATGCTGCTAATTCATTAGTCACTAGTCGGTCCACTATTCGACGCTACTGACAGCATCATTTAATAAGCCGTCAGTAAACGCGTGTGGCTGTAGCAGTGCCGACGTTCAGAATGCATGGAGCTCTCCGTAACATACATACATACATACATTCATCTTCATGGCTTCGTGATTAATTGGTCACAGGGACAGATGTATTTATACGCGTATTATTTTAAGATGGGCATCGCCGTTAATTGGAAAAAATGAATTAGAAATAAGAAAACTTTTGTAGAAATGGAAAACATTGCTAGAAAGTTCGGACTACAGATAAACCAAGAAAAGACAAAATATATGATAGTGGAAAGGAAAAGCAGTTTAAATAAAAATAAAATTGGACATTTGAATATAAAAAATTACAAATTTGAAAGAGTGGAAAATTTTAAATATTTAGGAGTCATACTAATGAAGATAACAGTAACCAAATACACTTGTAAGAAAGAATAAAAATGCTAACAAAACATATTTTATGCTACAAAATTTTTTTGAAAATAAAAACATATCAAAGAAACTAAAATTAAGAATAAGGAACACAATAATAGACAAAACGTTAACATATACATCAGAAACTTGGACACTAACAAAGAGAGATA
>Ga0123357_10013179_pt1 | contig 10710 bp, 3 predicted proteins | sample TergutEmb28metaG_FD_89873 | JGI IMG/M metagenome (GOLD analysis project Ga0123357, IMG submission 89873) | Embiratermes neotenicus P4 segment gut microbial communities from Petit-Saut dam, French Guiana - Emb289 P4 | ecosystem: Host-associated > Arthropoda: Insects > Digestive system > Gut ...
AGACCACTGGGGAGACCTAGGCCTAGATGGGCGGATAATATTAGAATGGATCTCCAGGAAGTGGGATGTGGGTTTATGGACTGGATTGGGCTGGCCCAGGATAGAGACAGGTGGCGGTCGCTTGTGAGTGCGGTAATGAACCTTCGGGTTCCGTGAAATGCGGGGAGTTCCTTGACTAGCTGCAGACCAGTCAGCTTCTCAAGAAGGACTCTGCACCATGCAGTAAGTAAGTAAGTAAGTCGCAAGCTCCTAATGATGGGTATATTAATGTCTGAAACATTTTGATCACGTAAGAAGTGAAATAAAATAGCAAGTGACATCAAGTTGGTCTTTTATTCTTCAACTATCACAACGATGCACGGTCCAATTAACATAAGATTCGAAGAGATCTGTAGTGTCCAAGATTTTTTATGACAAATTTAGGTAAACGTGCCTTTTTTTGAAGTGGCACTGAACACTGTTGTGACTTTTAGAAGATAAGGATACACAGCCAAACTCTCATCTCTGTGGTGTGCCTATAGACTGACAGCACATTCAGTTTGACTCTTGTATGCTAACACTGGTGTCCCAGAATCTGATTTCCCGCACTCTAAGCCTAAGGAACTGCTGACTTTAAATATGGAGTTTTGTTTCCAACGTGGTGGCTACAAAGATTAATTTCCTGGGATGTGACGTCATATAGTCTGGTAAAGATTTACCTAAATTTCGTAGGAACAGACTGCCTCTATCTTTAGGGTCGTGCACGAAGTGACACATATCAAAACAAAAGTCCTTCGCGTTTTGATTTGCGTCGATTTCTCTTCTACACTGAAAATGGAGTTATTATGTCCCTCTTAAACATTAATCGATCTTTTTCTGACCATAAGCCACATACGTCAGAGAACAATTTTTACCTAAGAGTTGTTTTCATAAATATTTTGGTCTGCCAATCAAAGATTCGATTTCGTTATTTGCGATGCCCAATCATCGCCAGTGTTAGAAGCTGATTTTACTGTTCCCTTCACTCGTCTCCAGAGAAATCCCAATGTCTTACCCCTTTTCCATTTTAATTACACCTTGAAGCTACGTAGTCAGATGCAGCAACTATTGGAGGGAAGCTGACTGCCCTGCCTTTGCCCCTCAACAGATAGGGGTACTCAAACATCTGTGACATCCTCTCGCAATTACACATGCCGGAACTGAGGCCTAGTATCGGGGGCAGATCTGAGCGTCATTAGTGGTCTCTGCGGCAGCAGCGTGTGCGTTATTTTGGGGGCGGGATGGGCGGTTTTGTGACGGACTACTTCCAGATATAAGTGGTATTAACAGAGATCGTATTTCTGGAGCCTTTTATTTTTAAATAAAGTTAATTACTTTTACTATAATTTCTATTTAATGACAAAAATTTAAACTCATTGTTTTGTTATTCTTCACGAAGTACTTTTGTCCTTTATTTGACCATCTTTACAACAAGATTTTCACTGCGATGTTTAACAATTTCTGTCATTGTGTCAGTTCTAACTCACTTTAAATTATGTAAGTTTTGAGGTTCTTGGGATAATAAAGCACAACTTTCTTAGGTGCGATGCCATGTAGTCTGACGCGGGTAGTCATACTCAAAAGAACCTCCTTCCATCTTCAGTCTAAGGGAAATTTTGTAAAGATGGTAGCAATAGCTTCCTACGAAATGTTATTGCCTTTCGGCTAGGCTACACCGCTTTACATAACAAAAGTTATAATTCCTTTATAAATGTATATAAATGCATTATCTCGTACAAAACAAAACAGTATTATGTTACTTCCTTTACCTACACACTAAAAAACACTTTAAATATTGTCTCGATTTTAAAATTTATATGCATTACTTGTGTGCTTGTGAAATGAACACTTATGTGTTATTAACCCAGCAATAACCCAGAAGAACGCAGTTCTCATCCACTTTGTGGCGGAAGTCTGAAATTACACATAGTTGTGTGTTTTCCTGGTAAGGTTATGGGCCGGGCGGTCTAGGGTTAGAAACCCGACAGAGGCAAGAAATTTTCCAGTTTTACAAAACTTACAGATCTAATCTGGAGCCCACCCACCTTCATATACAGTGGGAACCTCGGTTTTATCCTGAAGGTAAATCTGCCGGAGCATAAATCTGTCCACTATCCACCATCCAGTGAGGAATTTAAGAATGAGCTGATATATACTTTCTTCCCTCATAACTTTATCTTCCGGGCGGGATAGCTCACAAGTTACAGCGACTTGCTACGGGCCGTATGGTACGGGGTTCGAAACACAGTAAGATCGAAATTTTTCTCACATGTCCACAACGGCCCAGAAGCCGACCCAGCCTCCTGTAAAATTGTTATCGAGTCACTTACCCTGGGATAGAGCGGCCAAGGCCTGTAGCTGGCCACCCACCCCATCAAGGGCCGATAATATAAAATATAGTAGAGGCGTATCTCTACCTCCTCCCCTTCCTTCGCGCACTATGTTTCATATTATGTTGTGAAATTTATCCTTACTTTCCCCTAGTAAACGTCTGAAACAGAGAATAGCTTTTAGGTTGCTGGAGATACTTGTAGCCGTCTCTACAGATCGGGCCATGTGAAGCATAAACTGTTGGTGTTGTTTATCCTTTACGTCGAAATCCAGGAGATTTCTACTTGAGTCCGAACGGCACATTCATTGACGCGAAAGGATTTCCATTCTGAAGCACCGCCTTATCGCCCATGCATCAGCTTTGCTAGCATGCTCCCTTTAACTTCGTAAAAGCTTTAGATAAGATGGGGAGAGAGAATAAAGTTCACAGGGTATTGGAAACACGAGTAAACTAATACCGGGACAAAAAATGATAGAAGCAATAGCCATGTAAGATGCTCTCTTGTCAAGACGCTTAGAGAAAGCTTGATTCAGTCGCCTTGAGTGTTTCGCGCTTTGAGCTAATCCACATTCTGAATCTACTATGACATTTACAGAATGGAAGCATTTCGAAAGGGAAGCGTGGTTCTAAAATGTTGAGAGAGAAAGTACCTTGAATAAGGTGAAGGAATTTGCACTATTTTCTTCAGTTCTAACAATGCCAAATCATCTGCTCAGTGGTTGCCGGGGGGTGTTCGTCGGTGGTAAACGGGCCGGGGTCTGAAGCTGACCAGTCCAGTCCAGTGCCAAGGTTAAAAATGAGTGAAGCTGTACAGCCCTTGCCCACTGATATTCACGTAAAAGCAAACAACTTTACGTTTACTTTCTCCTTTACGTTTTAAAGGTCTTATTTCGATTATTTAAAATTAAATTCACATAATTGGCCATATTTGTAAAAGCAAGTGTTTCAGTATTTTTCTTTCTCGAAAGAAAAACGACATTTTAAACAGAAATGAATATGGAAAAATGATGTACTTCTGCTGCTACATCTATTTCCCCATTAGTGAGTAGGTTCTTACAAAAGGTGACGGTTCCTGGGTGGTCGATGGGAAGAGCAGATGAGCACATACAACTAAAACCGTTTTATCCCTAAATGGATTATCCGGAAATCTCGGTTAACCGGTAAAGTAACAAAGATAGAGCTCACGCTATAACAGGCCTTGAAGGTCCAGAGAGGGAGCAAAGGTATAGCTGTACTCTTTTCTTAACATCGGCGCTAAATGGGAGTGGGTGTTCCATAATAGCGTACAAGAATAATTTAAAGACTTTCTGCATTGACCTCTAGTGTACACTGGACGATCAATTTCCCGAATAGACAGGAAGATTTTGAAATTTTGAAATGTGTCATCGTCGTTGTGTGTAGTAATTAGTAGGTAGGGTAATTACAGTCAATAACACATGCTTTATAAAAACACTCTTACAGCATACAAATCTTTCGGATGACAAGCCTGATGATGGCCAATGTTGGCCGAAACATGTAGTTTTTATCATTTTCTAATAAACATCAATTAGATATACATTGTTGTGTTATTGACTGTAATTATCCTACCTATTAAAGACATGAAGATCTTTAAGTTTTGGTTTTTCCACTCTTTCTTTCCCTCTATGAAATAATATTTCCTGAAGACAGCAAATTCATACCGTTACATGATAATTGCACATCAACCCTCGTCAATTTGAACTGTGGTCGGGAAATATTTCTGTTCTTTACTTTCTTCCAAATGCGACGTCCTTATACAACCTAGGGACCAAGGAGGGTCAAAACGTGAAGTGTTATAATCGGCGAGAGTTCCTTCTCAAGCTTGTGAAGCACGAAGGAACAATAAAGGAATTTCAAAGCTCTTACGCTATCAAAGATGCAGTTTTCAACGTTGCATGTTCATGGAATTCAGTGACGCCAAAAAAAAAAAAAATCTGCGTCCAGCCTCGAGGAAAAGGTGGCCAGAAATATTGATTTCTGAGTGTGCTTTGGTCGAAAAAGACTTCGCGTCATTTAAAGTTTGCAACAGAGACACATTTCATGAAATGGTGTCGATGCTTGAAAAACTGGACCCCTCCATGCTAGATGTGAAGAAAGTCAAGTAGATGTCGAAGAGTAGATCGATGCAGGTAAAGTGATTGTAGTGTCACGTACCATAGCTGATGGAGATCTAATTAATGGTGTCATGAACCCAGACGCTGAAAGTAAAACTCTTGAGAATGACTCTTCAGAGGATGGAATCTTAAGAAAGAAAATTTCTTGGGCGAGAAATGCCAACACATATTCTACACTTCTGAAGTTTGCCAACAGCCTGCCTCGTTACTCAGCACAGAATGTAATGCAGTTAAACATTTAGCAGTCCACTTTTCTGCAAAAACGAAAAGAATGAACCAAGTAAGCTCATTTTCGCCAGATGTTGCAGTAAGTGTACAAGTCCCACACGGATCTCCAGTCCTAATCGGGGTTTCGGCAGTTTTGAAGCCGGGTGGATTGTAAGTATCCGTGGTGAAAGTAGCGGCATCGGATGGTGACGTGCAGAGGTGCAGAAGAGGGATAAAAAACTGAAATTAACTGTTTCTGATAATGAGTAAAGTGTAAGTTTGTATTATATTGTTTAATTTGATCAAGGTAGAATATGTAGAGGGCAAAATTACTAAAGTGTCCAGTGAAGATAGCGTCACCAAAGTGTGTGTGTGTAATTCAGTTAACAGAATACAATTTGATATGACTATTAAGAGGGTTAAATATTGGTAGTCTGTTTTTTACATTATAAATGCAACCTGTCATGTAAGTAGCGAAGAAAATGGAAATTAAATTGCAGCAAGTAAAACAGGACAGGATATCAAGTGACAAGTTAGGTTAGGTTCTTCTACGAGAGTGTTAGTTACACTGTGATACAATCAAGCATAACAATCTGATATCCGGAATATTGCGATATCCGGCAACCCCTTTTCCCCCTTGAGATGCCGGATAAAACAAATTTTACTCTAATAGTTCGTGGCTACACAACGTGCGGCCCGCGAGGAAAGTATTCGCTGCGCTCGGTCACCTGAATAATTTCAATAATACAATTTGGAAATAACGGCATTTCTTTTAATTCAATCCTTCAATTTCCCATAGATGTATACACAAATGCGGCTCTCGGGCGAGCCCTTACGAATTGCATGGATCACCTGTGGGTTGAAGTTGACAAACCCTCTGCTACTTAATGGCCAAGTGGTGCGAGACTCTTTGAAGTACACGGTGGACATATCTGCTAACAGATTATGGGCTTCAAGGCGTTTGACGCGCTGTACTGTAGAACTGAAGTAGCTGATTCTTCATTCCATGACAGCCAATCGAAAAACATTACTTGAATCCAGCTACTGACCAGTCTCTTCTGTGAACACAATATGAATTCATTCAAAATCTTGTTATTATTATTATTATTATTATTATTATATGTTGTTGTTGTTGTCAACCTTAAAATAGTTATTCTTCTACCGTGAAGGCAAAGGCAGTGATTTCCTCCTAAACGTTTGCCATACTACATAGCGTCATATCACGGAAACTTCAGTCCTTACTGTGTATTATATATATTCATGAACTCTGACAAGTTTTGGAACTTGTACAATTTCGGATTACCCAATACAGATTACAAGATAATTTTCTCGCCTTCTGGGATGTGACGCAGTGTGCTGTAGTACAGTGCTTTTCAGGCCTCTCTCCCTCGTGTACCTATGTCACGAACAAAACGTTTATTCCGGCCACAAGATACCGCAAACATTAAAACAACAAAAGGTCTCTAAAAGGTAAAGCAATCCCATTGCAGGTCTGGAGAGGCCGTGAGAGTTCCAGGAGTTTGAGGCTTCCAGATTTCAAGACATTGGGCAACTAAATGTGGTAAGGTTGTCAGCCCTAGGCTCCGGCCGCCTTTACTCCCTAGGAAATATTTCTGGTACTCATTTCTGTTAGAGGCCGAGTAACAATGATCTGTACTTTCCTAATTTAACTTTGAAAGGACTTCTTAAGCAGTTTTCTTTTAATTTATATGCACTCAAAACAATTCTGTAACACAATAATTTCAAAATTAAATTATAAAAAAGTGGCAATTCCTAAATAACTTTGCGTGCCACCGCTTAGAAAGTACTGGTCTGTAAAATAGATACCATTATTGCAGACGAAATTTTTGCCTCTCTCGTGAAGTTACAATAAACCACTTATTCCCAATGGCATATTAAGGCCCCGGTGTGGGGTCCCTGTAGGTGAGGGTGGCCCTTAGATATGAAGAATATTAAAATTTGTCGTGAATTCATTTGAACTGGATTTCGTTCTTCTAACACAACATATCCAGGCTTTCTCTAATGAGATCTGGCACTACCTTGGGTAGGTATTATGGAATGACCACTGACAGGTTTTCTACGCAAGCACTTAATTCAGTGTAGAGGTCTGGCAGTTTTCATTCACTAGCGTAACGGTGACGCACATACGCGCACGCAAACACACACACACACACACACAAACACAAATTACTCTCTGTCCTCAGTTCCTAATATATCCTTTGGCAAGCACAAGCGGGAAGTCACACATATATATTCTGAGCTCGAGTGTATATATATATATATATATATATATATATATATATTGCTTGGTTGAAAACGCTAGTAGGATACGAATAAGATATGTCCGTCCAGGTACTTGTATTTTATGCCCAAATATACTCAGTGTACTTCAATGTCCTTTGGTGTTAAAGTACAAGCTCTGGAGAAAATTTAATTTAAGTCGGTTAAATCTATAGGGGGAAGAAGTTCGAATTTTATTTATATTCTCAAAATCTCTTAAATCACAAAATATTCATAGGGGGTAAACGAAACAGAACTTATTAAGTTTCACATCTTGCATGTCAAACGCTTTTCAATATAGTGAATATTTAATAACATAACAGGAAAACTTATTCTTTATATGCTGTAACAGGCTCTCTCTGTGTTGTTCTGAACATAATAGTAGTCCTTAGACGTCTTTACCCTGAAGACCACACGGCTGTATGTTCATACTTCTGGCTGTCAACGTATTCGGAATTTAACGTCCAAGTCGTACGTGGTAGATGAGCAATTTCAATATTACTCGCCATGAAAAGCATGCCATGGGAGGTTTCCCGACCATGACACTTTTGACCCCGTTCTGTGAAGGGCACCACCCACTAAATAACTAACCAAATATCTATCTAACTAACCAACCAACTAACTCCATGGAACAGAGTCCTTCTTGAGAAGAAAACCGGTTTTCAGCTAGTCAAGAAATTCTCCGTATTTATGGAACCCGAAGGTTCATTACCGCATTCATAAGTTCCCACCACTTGTCCTTATCCTGAGCCAGCTCGATCCAGTCCAACCCCACATCCCACTTCCTGAATATCCATCTTACTATTATCCTTCCATCTGTACCTGGGTCTCCCAAATGTTCTCTTTCCCTCAGATTTCCCCACCAAAACCCTGTATATGCCTATCCTCTCCCCCACACGCCCTACATGCACAGCCCATCTCATTCTTCTAGATTTTATCACACGAAAAATATTGGGTAGGTAATACAAATTATTGAGCTCCTCATTATGTAATTTTCTCCACTCCCTTGTTACATCGTCCCTCTTAAGCCCAAATATCCTCCTCGGCATTCTGTTCTCAAAGACTCTCAGCTTACTCTCATTCGTCAATGTGAGCACCAAGTTTTACACCTATAAGAAACAACAGGCAAACCTATAATTTTGTATATCTTAATCTTTACTGTTTTGACCACAAACTGGAAGACCCACAGCCGCCTGATATCAAATCTTGCGAAACAAAAAGTTCCGGAATAACCATAGCCTACATGAAATGTATCAAGTCACAACCAGTGCCTTCAATAAATTTCCAATTGTTCATTGGCTCCCAGATTTTTACACGTGTACTTGTGCATTTTTTTACATATTTTTTCTTCGATGTTGTTAAATTATTCATTTTCGTAGCGAAACACGCGTTAAAAAAGACCGTGGTTCAGTTTTTTACTTGGTAAAACCATGTTGCCTGTAGTCAATTTTTAAATTTAGATGAATTCCACATTAATCTACTCGCGTAGGATTCTTGTGCAGGATTAGGGCAGGAAAATTATATACTTGACAATTTCACCTTTGCAAACATACAAGAAGAATATGCGAAGAACTGCGTGAGTTCTTAATAGTCAACACTCTTCCGAATAAAATTAACAAACGTAAAAATTTTGTTTTATGATACTTATGTTGCGTTTTTTGTAAGGTGTGCTGAACTAAACAGTTAAAGGTAGATCGCGTCTGTCTTTACATCCCTACATCAATCCGCACAATTCAACCGAGGAAGCGTAGGCTCTGTACCAACCACGCGATCTCGGCCGGAGATATCTTCATGATAATGAATTACAGTTTAAAAATGTTATCTCTTAAAATTGACAGAACGTTCTATGAATCCTTTTGCTTTAAAATTACACAAACTGAAACAAGTGTAAGGCCATGTAATATGCTTCATGTCTCGATTTAGTGTATTTCGTACCCACATCAAGAGGGAATGATACTACTGTACACAGTTCGGATTAGGGCATGTTTGGACTTTGAAAATACAATGGGATGTGTCACAGTTGATCCACGTAATGCACTATGGGACGTGACATTCCATATCCAGCTTTTGAGAGATAGGCGTTTTGTGACGCCACAAGCGTCAAGTTTCCGTCACACTCAACTGTTAAAGATATCCGTCATTCGTGACGTGCCTTTATCACAATGCGTTAATTTAGCTTTGCTAAGTTCATAAACATTCATTAATTACACTTCAGTTGCTCTCTTGTTTATAATAAAAGAGCTGATTATCCAGTTGGTTTCAAATTTTTATTTTTTTGTTGGATAGGTTTCAACTCTAACATTTGTCGTGTCTGTTTTACTGAGTCTTTCTCTGCTACATGACTTAGTCTATACCAGGGTTGGCGAAAATTTTTGAGCGCTCCTGCCCAAATTGTCCATAAATGTCGAAGAATTCTTTCGCGTGACTATAGGTCTTGAAGTCTTCCAAAATTAATATTAATTATTCCACTATTATTAATGAATATAATTAATATTGTATCATTAATTAATAATATAATTATTATATTTCTAACGAAAGCCTTTTCGAGGAATACGGTAAGGAAAAATATTTGGACACAACTAGCCCTTCAACTATTTCTTGTTTGAAAAGAAGACTCTTAATATTTTGTCCAATGTCACGTATTCGCCCAGTCACCGTCGGGCGACACCGCTTTGATAATTATCCAGTCAGCACTTCGCATCGCTCTTGATTTGTGTAAAAATGTTTCACTCGCAGTATTAGATGCTAGTGACGGCTAATTCATATACAGTTTCTACGCAGTCAGATATGTGTATAGATACGTATATTCTTCACAATATACAAAAGATGGTGGAGCAAATAAATAAAAAAAAGGGACAGTAATTAATGTCGCGTGCCATTTTAGGGAAGCGTGTCCTATGTTCTTCAACCCTGGTCTATATAATGTCACATGTGGGAATTATTGTGATTTACAAAGCAGAAAAATGTGAGAAAATGACTGTGGTCAATACAAGGCATTATCCCAGTACTTTACGACAAGCCTGAATGAAGATGGCTCACAGCTAACATCTGAACTGAGAATCAGTTCTGAGAACTTAGCAACACGAAGCAGATGTTTCCAGGTTTCGACTGAGATGTTCGGTCCTTCTCTTATGTGCTTTCAGATAGATCATAACTTTACATAAGCCAAAATGTATTATAAGAATTCGATCATAACATAAAGTTCCTGTCTGGCAGCAATCTGTAACAAGCAAAGCAAACTAAGCAGAATATTAATTGTTTAATACGGAAAAATCTTAAAAGGCATCATGATAAATATCATTGGAAATATGCAAGGCTGCAGTGTTGACTGAATCATAGATACGTTTTTACCTCTTTACTGGTTCATAAGGACGACGGACGCCTGGCGTAAACCTCCGTTAGTAAAAAACGATGCGCGTTATACAGAGCGGTCAACAAGTCTCGTAAACCATTTATAAAGTACATTATAGGTTTAGGGGAATAATGTTATCAAGACACAAGTACAACAACATAAAAACGTTTCAGTTTTTCACCATGCTTAACAACGCATTAATATGTTCTTTTCCTTATGTTGGTTGCCACCCAGTGAAGAGTTTCTTGAGTGTGTTTTTTTTTAGTTCTTCAATGTATGTTGGTTGTTTTTGTACGCATTTTGTTTTACACTCCCCCCCCCCCTCCCCCTTTCCCCCAATTTTTCGATCGCACAAGAATTCGCTTCCTATTCTCTTTTTATTCCTTTAT
>Ga0123357_10013180_pt1 | contig 10710 bp, 10 predicted proteins | sample TergutEmb28metaG_FD_89873 | JGI IMG/M metagenome (GOLD analysis project Ga0123357, IMG submission 89873) | Embiratermes neotenicus P4 segment gut microbial communities from Petit-Saut dam, French Guiana - Emb289 P4 | ecosystem: Host-associated > Arthropoda: Insects > Digestive system > Gut ...
GGGTATGCCACTCTTTCGTATACTTCTCACTATGAACAGTGACTTTGCTCTGAAGGTAATGAGACGACTGGTTACCATAATGGGTTCGTGGTATAGTTCATGTGAGGAAGAAGCTGAATTTTAAACATTATTATGTGAAGTGTGTGAGGCGCATAAGATACATCTTCCCATTATGATAACCTGTCGCTAGTTGCTCCCAGAGCGAGGCCGTCACCTAAAGGCCTTTGTAGGTGTCTGCACACATGACACCGCACACCCTACACAGAAGTGTCTGCACACACTTCGTCCACAGACTATGAATTACACTATAATTCCGCGCAGGGTTTACGGAGATGGCCCAGCATTATGAAGCCTCAGGCTGCGGAATTCCTTTTGTCCCTCGCGCCCGTATTAGCTGTCGGGCATAAGCATAATGTGCGGAATTATCCTCTGTATGGAGCACTCTCTGGATGTCACATTATCGGTCATATTCTGTCATATAAATACATGAAGTTTTCTCTCTTGGTGCAGAATGAGTTTCTTGTTTCCATAGCTCGACAGCTCATAGTCGGTCAGAGCCTCCTCATTGTTGAGGCTTCACGATCGCACTCAGTTAACACACACAACACTCGGTAGAACTTCTCTGGACTAGAGATTAGCCCGACAGAAAGACTTCTACCAGACAACACACAGCACTCAACAAGAGACAGACATCCATGCTCCCGGCGGGATTCGAACCCGCAACTCCAGCAAGCGAGGGGCCACAGACCCACGTCTCAGACCGCTCGTCGCTGGGATCGGCAGAATGACAACTATTCTTGTAATATTTCTACATGTAGTGTGGATATAAAGTGCTCATTTCTTTTCGTTATCGTTAACAGGGTCTAGGGATGGCAAGGCATTAACATCAGCCATAATAATGTCACATTAATTCTGCTATGGTGAAAGCAATTACCTCTCAGTGACTTCTGCACTATCTCAAACATTCTTTTAAGTAACTGTTAGGATATTGCCGAATGATAGGCTGCGACCACTTCCTTCCACATTAATCTTTATCCGTCACTTGCAGCACCTCCCCTTCTTGAGGATACGTAAATTACGCAACTGAGAAAAATCGCGAAACAAAGTCAGAACAGAATTCTTCAATATTACAAAATCAAATTTTGATGTTTTGCTGACCGTGCATCTCAGTATAATCTTAGTAATTAACCAACTTAATGCACAAATTCTTGTTTTATAATAAGTATATTATACTCGTATGTCTCTACATGTTTCGAGCAATGTTGCGATTATCATCAGGAGGTAAAAATTGTATTATACCGCGTCTGGTATCATCACACTCTGTAGTGGCTGTCCCGTGCACCGGACGGCCACCTACAGAGTGTGATGATACCAGATACTTTATACACATAATAAAATGTTGACTTCCTGATGATGATCATATAGTGCTCGAAACATGTAGAGGAATATAATAAACTTATTATAAAACAAGAATTTATGCATTAAGTTGGTTAATTACTAAGATAACAAAATCAACCATTATTCCTACATTCTGGAATAAAATGTTAGAAATATCAATATAATGTTAGAAATATTAATATAATCTTAAGCGTAACTTGACTAATAACAATGTGAGGGAAGGGGGGGGGGTGTGAAGTTGACCGTGGGTATTATAGGCTTTAATTTAAAAAGGAGTTAAGTTGGAAAAAGGTGGAAGGTGTTGTAGAACCAGTTCTTAATACAAACACACTCCTTTCCCACACTCTCATCCAAACTCTTTTGTATTGGCCCCTCCAGAACTTTGTAGACAAAATAATATATTCTTAGGTAAAAAAAGAATTGAAGGAGAATTTTTCGCCCTCGTTCCCTCCCCGCAGATTACGCCTATGAGCATTATAAAAGCAACATCTCTTTAATACATAGCTGCGTGAATTAATAAAACTAGTTAGGAACTATAGGACAGTAAGAAAGTTTTTCCGATCATATTTAGCGAATTACGCTCAGTGCGCGCGCAGCAATAACTGTACGTGGGTATTCATGCAAACGGTTCCTTTTTGGTGTTGTGTTTTAACAAAGAATGAAAACTCGTACTAAAAATCACCAATATCAAATATCAAATATTATTAAACTCCGTTCTCTTGCACGTCCCCTGACAGATCGGCAAACTGACACTGCAAAGCTAAAAAGCACAACTGAGCAATTTTTAATCGTGGATGCGCGAGTTACAAACGTGATGTTACTAGGCCAGCACGTTGCCTTCAGCAGAATGGTTTCATTACGTGCGATCTTTCAGTGGATTGAGAAGAAACGGCTCAAAATATCCCCTTTGTGTATTTACTTGTTCAGTGTAACCATGCAAATGTAAATAAACCATGCAGGGACTTGTGCTTATTTATAAAGCACGTGGAAAAAAATTTGCACATAAAATACGCATGGATTAGCAACAGAATTCTTAAGCCCTAAAGGAAAATATACGGAAATAGTTATTCTGTCTCCAAAATCTCCAATGGTAATATTGTAAGCGTTAGCAGAGTTAACAAGACTGGAAATATCTGCAGACCAAAACATTTCTGGCGTTTTCGTTTAGCTGTAAAACAAGAGCAGTTGTGGTAACCAAGGTAGCAATTGTTGCGAGGTTAACACTGGAAACTTAGGAATGTTAGCTGTAAAGGTAAACATGGCGAAATAAATTCAAAGACAACTTCAGCAACAAAGTAGCTATGGTAAGACATGTAGCCATTGTAGGAAACGTGGTCATGGTTAAAAATGTAACAATGGTAAAAAGGTAAGTATGTTAAGATATGTAGCCATTGTAAGAAACGTGACCATGGTAAAAAAGGTAACCATGGTAAGATATGTAGTCGTTGTAAGAAACGTGGTCATGGTAAATAAGGCGACCTTGGTACAAAAAGTAGCCATGGTAACAAAAGTAGCGATGGTAACTATAGGAACACTGGTAACTACCCATGGTAAGTGTATTAACCAAAGTAGTCAAATATACGTAGGTACTTCATCGTATACATTATCTGTTACTCTTGTCCGATTTTAACCCAAACTGGAAGGTGTGGACAGATTTCAGTAAAAATCAACGATTTTGGCAGGTAAGACTAAGCTAGTTGTCGCTTTTCCGGTTTGGTTCGCTGCAAAGCCTTTAAAAATACGTCGAAATAAAAAAATTGTGCAGTCTTGTTGCCCAAGCTACTGATTTATGCAATAAAGTGGTGAGATATTTACTTTCAACTGTGACAAACAGCTGAGCTTTTCAATATTACATTAAGTGGTGCTTATAGGTATAACTTAGATCATGATTTTATGGAATTCCCTTCAAATATGCACGTGAATTCTTGGGAAGTGCCGTCAAAAGAAATAACTACCTCTTCAACTCTGCTTAACAAATTCAACGTAAAAAGAACTGACTGGCGTAATTTAAGGTTAAATAACTTACGCGATCCATATTGCGTCGTTCGTTCAGCAATAAATGATTCAGACTTAAGGAAGTTTCGAAAATATTGACGTTCTGTGAAAATTTCAGGGCAGGCAATGTAATCACTACGGTCAATGAAACGGAGACATTTGTACATTCTTATAACGTGCTATTTTCCTATTACACGGTCATATTAAGGGTTCTTAGGGCTGTGCCTATAAATATCGTTGCTCTGAAATATGGCGCCATGAAGTCTTGTAGGTATTTATCAAGTTTTCTGAGGAACATCAAACCTCCATCTCTATTCCTTCTACCGTGAAGACGGTGAGTGTAGGTTCCACCGAAATCTTAATAAATTTCTACCAAACTACACGCTGCCACGTATGGGAAAGCAATATGTTTTCTAATATCGTTTTTTAGTAAAACATGAAGAGATTGAATTTTTATGCATTTGTAATGGTGGAAGGCTATCAGGTAATCAAATGGTACTGAGGGGAATAAATGTAATTTTAATTGTCGTCTCTTCCCAATTACTGCAATAAATATACAATAACGAGCTTATTAGAGGGAGAGAATGTCGGCAGGCAGCTAGGCAGCTGGGAAATTTGTATCATTGCATTTTAATTGCCTGCATGACATTTCGGCTCTCTATTTGGATTTCAGAGGGATGAGGTAAAGATGAAGGGAATTACATAATGAGAAACTTCGTAATTATTCCTCGTCAACCATTATTAGAGTGATCAAAGCGAGACATCTAGCGGACATGTAAAGAAGGGTAATCAGTAAGACAAACTCAGCAAGACAACCAGAATAGAAAAGAAAACTGTAGCGAATGAGAAGCAGAAGGTAGAATATTATTAAAATGTATTATAAATGAAATTTTTGAGACACTTACTTGGAATAACAAAACTAGAGAAAGAAAAGAATCAATGCATTAGGCAAAAAACGGGAGCACAGAACATAGTAAAGGAAATAAAACAGTACCAGAAAAAGTGGATACAACATGTACAGAGGATGGACACAAACAGACTACCAAAACAAGCACCACAATATAAACCAAAAGGACGAAGGAACATTGGACGACCGAGGAAGAGATGAAGGGACCAACTTCATCTTGAGGATCAAGGAACAGGAAACACGCCTAACCCTTCAGGAACATGATGATGATGATGATGTATTATAACGTGATAGAAAGAGAAGGTGTAGCCAGGATAAACTGGTTCTAAATACGGTTTAACGACCGGCGGTTGTCACAGAAGAAATGAATGCTAGGGTTTCATAACAGGCAGCAGTTGTTTGAAGTGCCAAATAAGTAGTAACTGGTTCTAATATTGCCCCTTATACCGAATAATCTGGTAAGATATCTCGCCTCTTTCTTCATTTCCTCCATGTAAATTCCAATGCAGTGTTTTTTTTAAGTTGAGGCATCCCCTTGTGTATGTAACAATGAAGTACGGATAATGTAGGTCAAACACAACTAGTTTATTAGCAGGGTGTTAATGAAACAACATGTTTCGGCCTACTCGGAGGCCATCATCAGGTTTACAATGTTGACTGTAGGAGACTAATAACAAAGCTTGATATGAGGCAGATGTTGAGATCTCATCATCATGCATTACAAAGTATATATGAGAAAAAACAGCGTGTAGGAGGGTGCTGAAATGTGGCGACTCCAGTCGCCTCAGCTCAGGCGACTCCAGTCGCCACATTTCAGCACCCTCCTACACGCTGTTTTTTCTCATATATACTTTGTAATGCATGATGATGAGATCTCAACATCTGCCTCATATCAAGCTTTGTTATTAGTCTCCTATAATCAACATTGTAAACCTGATGATGGCCTCCGAGTAGGCCGAAACATGTTGTATCATTAACACCCTGCTAATAAACTAGTTGTGTTTGACCTATATTCATTCCAACGCAGTGTTTTAAATTAAGCCGTGAACATTTCCTTCTATACACACTCCAATTAATTACCCAATATTAGAAAGTCATATGATTCTATGTATAGAGCCTGATTTCCTGTCAACGTCTTTAAATAAACCATAAATAAATATAGTGCGTTTTTTCCCCCCGCTAGACCGATAAAAGCAGACCCAAAGCTCTGCCAGACGCTCTGTCAGCGTTGCGTCGTACGCAGCATGTCGGGGAGGCTGAACAGTCGATGACGGGAACTAGACGAACGATGGCAGTGATAATAGCCTTTAGAAAGTCTAATGAAAGTCACTAGAGCGTTGGTCCGGCGCTTGTCGGCCATGTAGAAAAAAAAAACGCTATACATAAGCCCTGTGCCATAGTGAGGCAGGAATTACTTGTGCTTGCACATCTGCAGCCACTCCTCCTAACTAAATGCGTAAGAACACTTGTGAGAATCCGGCCACTCTGATTCTCTTGCTTTTATTTCCGGTGTGGCCTTAGAACAAACTTGTTAGCCCCCACGAAATGACTTTTGAATTCTAATCTTATAGCCCAAGTAAGGGTTATCCACCTGTCTAAGTTAATGACCATGTAGGCTACGCCTCTCAACGCCATCTAGTAGCGATGCGCATCGTACGTTGTGCTATAGTCGTTTGCATATTGATAATGCTCACTTCAGTAGACCTCTTAGTCTCCAATATGTGACCCTATTTTATATGCTAAATAGATATTACCTCTCAGCCATCCACCACACCTTTTAACGGCATTCACACACACACACACACACACAAACACACACATCCCTTTACATACCCAACAACTAACCCCAAGAACAGGAACGAAGTGTCCAATAAGGCCCTATAATATAGGTTTCAGTTTTAGGAATAATTAATTATTTACGTGGAGCTGAGGATGAATCAGAATTAGCGCCTCGTACAAATGACGATGGCACTGAAAGCTTCCGGCCCATCTGGGGTTCTCCATGTCGTGAAAATATCAGCTCGACGCATATTCGAAACCACTAAAGCGATGCTATTAATTATTTCTATGCTACGCACGAGACGTCAAGTTTAAAGGTGCAGAATATTAGAGGCGACGTAGTTAAAAGTGAAATGAAAATAACGGCACCGTTAACGCTCGTGGCATTTTAACATTAACACTTAGCCTATACTCGTATTTAGCCGCAGTGACGAACTGCCTAATAAGCGTCACCGTAAGACAGGACACAGCGTCACAAAATGTTACCGTGGACTTGGACAGAAGAGTGGTGAGTGTCTGTGAGAATGACACCTTGTTTTCGGGTTCCATACAAGGTTGCATTTTAGTGACGAAGGAACTCCATTTTCTGCTGCCAAGAAACTGTACACAGTACACTCTTGCTTGGGTGTTTTTACCTTTTGTACATGTTGTAAAATTCTAATTTGTCTCGTGTGATTTGTTGCTAGTTTTAAGTTGTCTTTTGTGTAATTGTTGTTGGTTTACCGTGTGCATTATTGTAGTAGTCTTGTGTGTGTTTTTATCTTATGTGTATTTGTTGTACTGTGTGGGTATTGCTTTTTTTTTACTTTAGATGCCAGACTGCTGGCTGGAAGTCAGTATTCGGCAGGTTCTGCGACCGGTCATCTCGACACAGGTTTTTCTTGGTTTCCCTGTGCCTAAAGGCAAATGCTGAGATGGTTCCCAAGATTCCAAATTGCCACCACATGCTTCTCATGTAGCCCTCCCTACTTAAATTTAGTAGTAACCAATTTCATGTTTTTTTTTTTACTTGTAAAAAAACCACTGCCACCAGGTAACAACCCAACTGCAGTAAATAATAATAATAATAATAATAATAATAATAATTATTATTATTATTATTATTAAAAATACTGGCTGGTTTTTTTTTCGGGTGTGGGTGCGAATTGAACATTAATATATGGCACTTTCTTTTTAAAGTAATAGTTTATAACGAAAAGGATCTCGGTATTTGGCTTAATATTCAAACATAACTGCTATGCCGATCCTAAATACGTCATTATAATCATTATCACTCAGCAGCCGCATTCTGGTCGTCATCATCGTCGTCATACGGGAGTGAGTAAGAAACGAAGACACAGAATTCTTCGCTCTTCTGCGATATTACACAGCGTCGATTGGTAGTTAGTGACCGACGTTTCGGTACAACATATCGGTCGCATATTGAAAATTTCAAAAGTCGGTAACTAACTAGCAATCTACACTGTGTAGCATCCCGGAAGAGCGACGACCTCACACTGTGGTTGTAGCCTGAAATCACTTGTCGCAGACCCAGCTGTGAAATTACTGACTCCAAGCTAAATATTAACGCGGGTCCTTGACTGCACCCTCCAGCGGATAGGTAAACCAGTGCTAACCTTGGTGGACGATCCTCAAAACATTCACACAGAACCCCGGAGTGACATAACAAAAGTGGATTTGAACGAGTATCGTCCTCAACCAGACACTCCAGTTCTTGTTGACTCGTGGTGACGACAAATAGTCCCAAGTTCCTGAACGCTACTCCGCGGTCATCAGTGCGCAAACGTTTGTTCATGGACGTGAAGTCCCGCCTGGTACAGTGTTTGCACACTGTGAGGGATCTTCTCCATTATTAAGTCAATCGTCTGAAGCTGGACTCCGCAGGAGGAAGGCTGCTCTCAAAGAAACAAAGGTGCAGCTATCCTGCTCGTACCGCACCGTATTTTACCGTACCGATTCTTCTTTTGGAGCCGTGATAGCATAGCCGTTATAGCGACTCGCTACGACCTGGACGGTCCAGGGGTCGAATCCCGGTGGGGGGCGAGGTTTCCGTACCTGCCCAGACCGGCTCTGAGGCCCACCCAGCCACCTATACAATGGGTACCGGGTCTTTGCCGGGGGTAAAGCGGCCAGGGTGTGGCGTTGACCACCCACCCCATCTACGGCCGAGGTTAAAGAAAGAGTAGATATATAATTATATTCTCCTTTTGGGCCTTCGTGGCCTGTTCTAGGGTGCACTTTACCTTTACCTTACCGCTTGTTCTTCACTTTACACTTTTATCAGTTCGACACTAGTACTGGCATACTGCGTTACAGAAGGATGGCTAGGACCAGCAGAGGATGACTTGGCCTGCCGTCGACAAAATAAATATTCTGCGCCGTTTGGGGTTCTCACAGCGGAGTTGAAGATTTCAACTTCCCGGCAAAAAGGCGCTGTGAGTATTGGTACAGAGTTGTCCACGTTTCGGAGAGTATTTCCGCGTGCATCTTCAGGATCCAAGATCTCCTAGACTTCTTAGACTTTGATCGCGGAGCCAGCAAGCCCCTCCACCACCCTACATGGCGTCATATCTCATAAATTTTGAATGTTCAAGAAATAATCCGGTCATTTCTTTGTTGTTCTACAGCGATTTTTTTTGCTTGAGCCGAGTCGGGCGACAGAGACGGAAGCTTGTCCTGTCAAGTCGGGGCGACGCATCACGTGTAAGTTGCCTTCACTGCTGCTCCGCCTAGAAAACTCACTGCAGATTCACTAACATACATCTTATTAAAATCTGATAATGGAAGCCCAAATTAAAGAGTGTTGGCAGTGAGAAAGAAATTTGGTCCACACCAATCTAACACTAGTCTACTTTACATTGACTTCCGATAGAACTTTATCGATACGACCTAAAAACTGTGCAACTGAAAATAATGGTAGGCCCTATATAGCATTAAATAAATAATTCTCCATGACGGGAAAGTGTATTCGAAACATTTGTAGAGGTGGTAAACATTTAAAGAACTACACGGAGAAATAAATGCTTCATTCTATTAATTTATTTCTGTCTGGAATATCTTTAGACTTTAGTCTGCAATAAACGAACATAAAAAAAGAAAGTGTGCTAAAATATAAGGGGGACCGCGGTAGCACAGTGGTTAAGACGCTGTGCTACAAATCGGAAGGTCGCTTGTTCGTTCACAGCTGGTGTCACTGGAATTTTTCATTGACATAAAATCCTGGGGTCGACTCAGCTTCTAACAGAAATGAGTACTAGGAGTATTTCCTGGAGGTAAAGGCGGCCGGTGCGTAAGGCTGACAACCTACCACCATCCTGTGCCGTTGCCATGAAATCTGGGAACCTTAACTTCCTGGAACCCTCTGGGCCACTCCAGGCCTGTAACGGGACTGCTTTACTTTTTTGCTAAAATATAAAAGGATTTGGTGGAGAAATACATTACCTCTATTGAATAAGCTTGTTTGAGAAGCCACCTAAGAAGTTTACAAGATTTGAGTGTCTAATGCCTGTATTGCTGGAGATTCATGTCTACTGGGCCTTACGGCTTGTCGACTGGTACATAGTGAGACCGACGTTTCGAAGGATTGTAACGTGTTCATTTTCAGCGCCAAGCTGCCGACGAACATGGGCACAGGTAAATATTTACCAGGCGACTCTGTGTAACAGCGCATAGGAATTGAATATTTAAGAATAAATTTTATTAAACAGATAAAAAATCTATTACATCCAAACACAAAGATTCAGAACTACTAGCTGTTCCCAACTATAGGTATCTGGGATAGCTCAGTCAGTATAGTGACTGAGCTAGGCCTGGAAAACCCAGAAATACTATTTGGATTCCGGGCAGAAGCCCAAGTTTTTTAAATCATCAAGAACATTTCATTTCTAGTGACAGATTACCGATGCGTTATTAAATATATCTGTATTTACTAACGCTCCTATACTCTTTCTGAGGCCAAACCGGTCCTCTATTCGAATAATGACGCGGATCTTTATCGGGAAGAAATGCGCACGATCATGCAGCTGCACACTCACTTGCATCTTGAACCGATGCAGAGAATGAGTGGAACTTTAACTCCAATTTCTCTTAAGCCTGCAAGCCGTTCACAAGAGAGTTTACTAATTATTAACCCTCTGCATATTTTGATGCCAGAAGAACATATCCAATCTTATGGCAGTGAAAAGACGCGGGACGTGAATTGAAATAATTCAAATGTTGTAGAATTGAACAAATGACGTGGTTGGCTCTGTGCACTCTAAAGATGTGATTCACATGACAAAACTCAATGCCAGTGACGTGAACTGGAGAAAACCGAAACTAGCAGCCACATACCTGGAAGGCTTGCAGATGTGAATTGAGTAATACAAATAATTATAAATTTACTTCAACTATTAACCAACAAAAGCACTTATACAGAGTGTCCCAGGAGGAAAGGACCTAACTTCGGGAGAGTGTTCCTTAGGTCAAACTGTACCGATATAACCCAAAACACCTATATCCAAAGTGCAATGGTTACGGAGATATTGGCCAGAGAAGTTTGAAACTTTGACAGCTATTACTCACTTATTGACTTCCAAATACATATTGAAACTGGCAGGAATATGTGGTTTCTGTAATGTTAATATCTGTAC
>Ga0123357_10013181_pt1 | contig 10710 bp, 9 predicted proteins | sample TergutEmb28metaG_FD_89873 | JGI IMG/M metagenome (GOLD analysis project Ga0123357, IMG submission 89873) | Embiratermes neotenicus P4 segment gut microbial communities from Petit-Saut dam, French Guiana - Emb289 P4 | ecosystem: Host-associated > Arthropoda: Insects > Digestive system > Gut ...
CGCAAAAGTGCTCGTCAGCGGCCAGCAGACCGTAGCCCGGGTGGATCGAGTGGGCGTCGGCAAGCTCGGCAACAGTCAGGATCGCCGACGCGTTCAGGTAGCTTTCCGTGATGCTTGCCGGGCCCACGCAGTAGGCCTCGTCGGCCTCCTGTACATGCGGCGCCTGCCGATCAGGCTCAGAGTAGATGGCAACCGTGGCTACGCCCGCCTTTTTGTAGGCACGGATCAGCTGCGTTGCCACGGGACCGCGGGTCGCGATGAGTACTTTAGAGATCATGAGCGGTTATCACCTGCGCTTTCTGTTGAGCTTCTGGATTGCCGCGCGGAGGCTTCGCCTTCGCTCGCAATGACAATTAGAGAGTATCCACATGGCAAAGTGCCTGCCCCTTTGTCATGGCGCGAGCGGACACCTGACAAAGTACCTGGCCCTTTGTCATGAGACGACCAGCGCAAATGAGAAGTCCGCCTGTACGCAGAGCTCACCGGCGACCGAGCCCGTGCCGGTCGCCCAGTAGAACTGGCCGCGCTGACGCGTGAGCTTGACTTCGGTCTCGAACACGTCTCCTGGACGCACCGGGCGGCGAAACTTCACGTTCGTAAGTCCGGTGTAGACCGGCGTCTGCCCCGCGTCCGACACGCCCCCACCAAGTAAGACGCAGCAGGTCTGGGCCAGGATCTCACACTGGATGACGCCGGGCAACAACGGATTACCTGGGAAGTGCCCCAGCAGGAAGAACTCGTCGCCGCGGATCGCAAGGCTGCCGTGCGCCACACCGTCTGCGTCCAAAGTCACGCTGTCCAGCAGGAGCATCGGGTCGCGGTGCGGCAGCAGCTGCTTGAGCGCCTCGTGATCGTAGGTCACCGGCACGGCTGTCCCCGGGTCGGCAGGAGTAGGCGTCATATGCTCAGTCATGAGTAACCTCCAGGAAAAGCTGCACGTCGTCTGGGATAACAACGGAAAAACCTATCGTCGTATATTCCGCCATCAGAAATCCCCTTTCCTCAGCGCCAGGCAGGCGTTGTGGCCACCAAAGCCAAAGGACGTCGACAGGGCGCCAACCAGCTCGGCCTTGCGACTTACGCCCGGTACGTAATCAAGATCGCAGTCAGGGTCGGGCACGGTAAGCCCGATCGTCGGCGGAACCTCGCCCGCCTCAAGCGCTTTGGCCGCAACAATGGCCTCAAGCCCGCCAGCTGCTCCCAGCATATGGCCGGTCATCGACTTGGTTGAAGAAATCAGCACCTTGTGGGCAACGTCGTCGCCCAGCGCCTTTTTGAAGGCCTTTGTTTCCATGGCGTCATTGAGCGGCGTTCCCGTGCCGTGCGCGTTGATGTAGAGTCGCCTCTCGCCGGCAAGCTGAGCTTCGTCTACCGCCAGCTTGACGGCACGCGCCGCCATTGTGGCTTCCGGATTGGGGGCCGTCAGGTGATAGGCGTCGCAGGTCGTCCCATAGCCGACAACCTCCGCGTAGATATGCGCCCCGCGAGCACGCGCGCGATCGGCGCGCTCCAGAACTACGAGGCCCGCGCCCTCGCCGAGCACAAAGCCCGCGCGCCATGTGTCGAAGGGCAGCGAGGCGCGCTTTGGGTCATCGGTCAGCGCCAGGGCCTGACAGGAGGTAAAGCCCGCAAAGGTCAGCGGCACCAGAGCGGCCTCCGTACCGCCAGCGATGATCGCGTCGGCCTGACCGGCGGCGATGGCTCGATACGCCTCGCCAATCGCGTTAGTCCCCGTGGCGCAGGCGGTCACGATCGGCAGGCAGGGTCCTTGCAAGTTGTGACGCATGGCCACGTGCGCCGCCGCCATATTGGCTATCATATTCGGGATGAAGTGGGGCGAGACGCGCGACGGTCCCCGGTCGCTCAGCAGGTTCACGTTCTCGACAAAAGTCGCCATGCCACCGATGCCAGCGCCCACATAGACTCCAAAGCGTTCCGGCTCGACACCGGTGTTTCCGGCGTCCGCGATAGCCTCGTCAGCCGCCACCAACGCGTACTGCGCAAAACGGTCGGTCTTGCGCAGCAGCGCGCGCTCCAGATATTCGAGCGGATCGAAGTCCTTGAGCTCGCCTGCCACGTGAACCTTCAAGTCGTCATCGTCAAAGTAGGTGATCGGCCCGATACCAAGCGTGCCTTTGAGCATCCGATTCCAGGTAGTGGGGACGTCGTTGCCCAGAGGGCTGAGCGCGCCTACGCCGGTTATTACTACTCGTTGCATGTTCTTACTCGTCCTTCTTTCGTTTGCCTCTTGACTGGATTGCCGCGCTCAGGCTTCGCCCTCGCTCGCAATGACAGAAAGAGATTGGTTGCTCCCTCTCTTGTCATTGCACGCAAAACGAAGCAATCCAGTCGTCATATTCCCCGTGGCAGAGAGAGACGGGGTGCTCCCTCTCTTGTCATTGCGAGCGTAGCGAAGCAATCCAGTCGTCATATTCCCATGCCGCCGTCGATGCTCAATACCGTGCCCGTGATGTAGGCGGCCTGGTCGGAGGCGAGCCAGACGATGGCGCGCGCGATGTCTTCTGGTTGGCCCAGACGTTTGAGCGGGATGCTTGCCAACAGCTCCTCGCGCACTTTTTCTGAGAGGCCCGCCGTCATGTCCGTATCGATGAATCCAGGAGCGACCGCACAGCAACGCACGCCGCGCCCACCCAGCTCCTTTGCGACAGACTTCGTCAGCCCGATGAGCCCGGCCTTTGCCGCCGCGTAGTTACTCTGCCCCGCGTTGCCATGTAGGCCGACCACCGATGAAACGTTGATGATGACGCCTGAGCGCGCGCGGATCATCCTTGACGCAGCCGCCTTGGCCACATTAAACGCCCCTTTGAGGTTCGTGGCGATGACCGCATCGAAGTCCTCCTCTGAAGTCGCGATCAGGAGCTTGTCGCGCGTGATGCCCGCGTTGTTGACGACCACGTCGATCTGGTTGAAGTCCTCTGTGACCGACGTGATCGTGTGCGTAACCTGCGCGCTGTCCGCCACGTCACAGGCATAGGCGCGCGCCACCGCTCCCAGCGCTTGCGCCTCGGCAAGCACAGCCTGGGCCTCGTCTGTCTGCGCCCGATAAACAAGAGCAACCTGCGCGCCCTGCGCGGCCGCCTCAAGAACGGTCGCCTTGCCAATGCCGCGCGACCCTCCGGTCACAAGTACTACTTTTCCTTCAAGAAGCTTCATGCTATCTGGCTCCTTTCGCCTTACTTGTTTGTTCCGTGTGCTGAGCTGAACACAGGAGGTCGGGTACGCTGTGTTCACGCAGCTCCGTAGCAAGTTCACGGGCTGCCGGGGCGCTTTGGACCGAGCGACAGTACGCTTGCGGAAGTGTTTTCTTGACCAGTCCTGTCAGCACCGAACCCGGACCAACTTCGATGAAGTGAGTAATGCCCGCCGCCTGCAGGTTACGCAGAGTCGTCGTCCAGCGCACCGGGCTTTCGATCTGGCGCGCAAGGATTTCTTTGGCCCGTCGATCCTCCTCCGGGCTCAGTTGCCCTTCTTGAGACGCAAGCAGAGGATAGGGCTCTCCGGTGAGATTCGCGTACACGGGCATACGTAGCGCAGCGAAAGGAACCTGCGTCAACGCCGTGGAAAAATCCCGGGCGGCGCTGTGCATAAAGCTGCTGTGAAAAGCTCCGCTGACCGCCAGGGGAACCGAACGAACCCGCCGCAGCCCCAGAAAGTCAGCAAACGCTTCGACCTGCGTAGCGGCGCCCGAAACAACGATCTGCGTGGGCGCGTTGAAGTTGACGAGCTCAAGGCGATCCAAACAGCTCTCTTCAAGCAGCGCCCGCAGTTCCTCTTCCGTTTTGCCCAGTACCGCGCGCATGGCTCCCGGCGAGGCCTGGGCCGCCTCTTCCATTACGTGCGCGCGAACATTGATGAGCGTAAACGCGCAAAGATCATCAAAGGCTCCGGCAAAAGCAAGAGCGCCGACCTCTCCCAGAGAAAAGCCCGCAACCGCTGCCGGTACGACTCCTGCTTCCTCAAGCGCGCGAGCGCAGGCGAGATCTGTCGCAAGCACGGTTGGCTGCGTGACCGTCGTGCGCGCCAGCTCCCCTGACAGGGCCGCGCAGCAGCGCTCGTAGGTACCCGGACAGGCAACGTCCGCGGCGGCGAACACCTCGGCTGCCGCGGGGCTCTGTTGCACAAAGCCGATACCCATGCCAGGATACTGCGCGCCCTGGCCCGCGAACAGAAAGGCCACCTTGAGCGGAACAGACGGCGCGGCAAGAGCGTCGGGTGCAACCGTATTCTGGATTGCTTCGCTCCGCTCGCAAGGATCAGGGGAGGCAGTGATTGCTTGGTCTGTCATTGCGAGGCGCGCAGCGCCGTGGCAATACAGGGAGGTTGGCTCGCTCACGCGCGCACCAGCTCCTGGGCGCGCCCAGTAAGCAGCGCCTCGGCCTCACAGAAGAGCTCAGTTACGATTTCTGCGGCGCTCTGCTCACGCGTGATCAGGCCCGCGATCTCGCCGGACATAAAACAACCCTGCTCCAGATCCCCTTCGATGGCCGCCTTGCGCAATGCGCCAACCCCCAGGCGCTCCAGCTCTTCGGCGCTCACGCTTTGATCTTGCTCTTTGGCGGCCAGATCGCGCGAGAAGGGAGTTTTCAGGCAGCGTACCGGGTGGCCCAGGCGCTTGCCCGTGGTGATCGTTTCACGGTCTTTGGCGGCAAGGATCTTCTGCTTGTAGTTGGGGTGCACATTGCACTCGGCCGCCACAAGAAAGCGCGTGCCCATCTGGACGCCTTCTGCGCCCAGCATGAAAGCAGCGGCCACGCCGCGTCCGTCGCCGATGCCACCAGCCGCCAGCACCGGGATGTCAACGGCGTCGACCACCTGCGGCACAAGCGCCATCGTATTAAGCTCGCCGATGTGGCCGCCCGACTCTCCGCCTTCTGCGATGATCGCGGCAACGCCTTCCTTCTCCATGCGCCGGGCAAGCGCAACCGACGCCACGACCGGGATCACCTTTGTCCCTGCCTCGTTCCAACGCGCTATGTACTTGCCTGCGTTGCCCGCGCCCGTCGTGATAACCGCAACAGGATCGGCGGTGAGCAGGTCCGCTACTTCATCCACATAGTGGCTGAACAGCGCAACGTTTACGCCAAAGGGCTTATCCGTCAGCTCACGCGCGCGCGCTATCTGCTCACGCACCCAAGAGGTCGGCGCATTGCCGCCCGCGATGATGCCGATGCCGCCCGCGTTTGAGACCGCCGCCGCCAGTTCTCCGTCAGAGATCCAGGCCATCGCGCCCTGAAAGATCGGATACTGGATGCCCAGCAGGTCGGTCAGTTTTGTTGCGATCATAGAGTTTGTCCTTCCCATTTCAGTACCATGGCGCCGCTGATCAGCCCTGCGCCAAAGGCCGCGCAGGCAAGCAGCGAACCCGGAGTGATTGTGCCCGCGCGTACCAGCTCGTCCAGCAGCAGCGGCACGCTGACCGCCGAGGTGTTTCCGTAGCGCTCGATATTGGTGGGGAACTTCTCCGCGGGCTGTGCCAAGCGCTCGCGCGCGGCCTCGATAATGCGCTTGTTGGCCTGGTGTACCAGAAAGTAATCGATGTCTGCCGGCCTGAGCTTTGCCTGCGCAAGCACGTCAGCCAGGTCATTGCACATGTTGGTGACCGCGAACTTGAAGACCTCGCGCCCGTTCATCTCTATGCAGGGATGCTGCGCCGGGTGCTGGTCATAGGGGGAGTTGCCCGACGGCGCCAGCGCGTGCAGGGGCGCAGGATTTCCTTGCGCATGCAAACAGACCGCGCGCAGGCTGTCGCCCGGCGTCAAAACCACGGCAGCCGCCCCATCGCCAAAGAGCACGCAGGTCGCCCGGTCCGTCCAGTCGACATAGCGGGTCAAGGCCTCGGCGCAGATGATGAGCGCAGCACTTGCCCGGCCCGTTGCAAAGTACTGCGACGCCACGTCAAGCGCGCCGATAAAGCCCGTGCAGCCAAAGTTCACGTCGAAGGCGGGCGCGCCGGCAACACCCAGCTCACCCTGCACTACACAGGCAAGCGAGGGAACCTGATAGTCGTGCTTCGTGGTCGCGCCGATGATCAGATCAAGCTCGCCTGCCGCAAGCCCAGCGGCCGCAAGAGCACGACGGGCGGCGCTGACAGCCAGCTCCGTCAGGGTCTCGGTGGAAAGCACATGGCGCGTTGATATCCCTGTGCGCGAAGTGACCCACTCGTCATCGGTCTCAACAAAGCGCGCCAGATCGGCATTGGAGACTGCCAGTTGAGGGGTGGCGCTCCCAGTACCCGCTATCTTAAAGTTCATAGGCCGTCTCGTCTACCGCGAGATCCTGGAAGAAGTCGTTCAATTTGATTACCCCCTGTAAAAGCACGCCCTTTTCCTGCATGCTGAAATTGCGCGAGATCGCCGCCACCATACGCTGATGAAAGAGCGTATGGTACTCGTTGACGGCCTCGCCTAAATCCGTCAGCGCCACATAGACCTTGCGCGCGTCGCTGGTGGCGCGCACCTTCGCCACGTAGCCCTTAGCCTGGAGCTTATTGACCGCAACGGTGACTGACGGCAAGGTGATCTGGAGATACTCAGCCAGATCGCTGACTGTGGCCTTTGCGTGCTGCAGCAAAGAGACCGCCTCTATCAGGTGCATCTCGCTCATGGTCAGGTCGGTACTCCCGCTCTCCTGCAGCGCGCGCTCCTCAACCCGCAATATCGAGCGAAAGGTGCTTACGATAAGTTCATTAAGACGTTCGCCAAAATCATCTGGCCCCATGGTCTGCCTTCTTCCCTGGCGGCTCACGCCACCTAATTGCTTAGTTTGACTAAGTAATTATACGGAGTGCATCGGGCGGATGCAAGTGCATGGGGGAAATGAGCGCCCACCAATGCGTCGGACAAAGAGGATGCTGAGCAGCGTTGCGGCTATCTGCTGAGAGAGGCCTGCGGAAGCAAGTCTTGGCGGGGTCCTGTTGCATTTAGTTCCACCATGTTGCCCCAGAAGCGTTTGGGGAGGAGATTCTGACGCAAATGAGGATTGAGGCGCTCCTTAATGGCGATCGCATCATAGAAGGTGCGCCAGAGCGCTTGGTAACGGGCCTCTTCAGCGCTGGCCTCGGGCAAGTGAAGCTCGCCAGTCTGAGCCAGGTACCACTGCGTGCGATCGTAGATACCCGCCAGATGGTGACGCTCGTCGTAGATGACGAAAGGCTGTATGTTGAAGCGCGCCGCAAAGTGGTCCATGATAAGCGGCACTACAGAATCAATCGGGTTGATCTTGGCAAACCACACGCCGTTTTCTTGCTGAGAGAAGCGTGCGAACTGGATCATCTGGTTTTGCTCGCGGGCGATGCGGCGATAGAGCGCCTCGACGGGCTCGCCCACCTCGCTCGTGATGTCGTTATAGATGCGCTTGCCCACCGTAAAGCCCTTCATGAGCCAGCGGCAGAGTTTGATCGCCTTGTCGGGATCGGAGGTGAGAAATACGCCGCGCACTTTGGTGAGCGCCCCTGCTCCCATACGCTTCTTGATCCCCTGCCATACGCGGTCGGCCTGGGCCAGATCGGTCGCGATCGAGACGCGCTGTTGATCGAGGCGAAGCTGGAAATAATCGGCCTCCACGATCTCGTCAGGGACTTCGTGGCGCGTATAGAGCGCAAAGATACAACAGAGGAAGCCCTCCAGTGTGCCGTCGTAGACGTAAGTCAACATGTTGGCCTCGAATGTTTGTGCCTCGTACCGCTGGATTGCCGCGTCGCGCTTACGGCGCTCCTCGCAATGACAGAAGGGGAGGCAATGCCCCAGCGCATCAGAACTGCCCCGTCAAGGCCTTGTGAGCTTCGGTAGCCGGGAGCGCATCCGCCCCAAAAAGACTTGGCTGGGTCACGCCGGGCGGTAGTTGCTTACTGCGCGAACGCGAGAGGGTCATCGTGAGCGCCTGATAAATCTCGGTCCCATCAAAGCGCAGTCCCGCGCGATAGGCGCCCTTGCAGGTGATAAAATACTGCGCGCGCCGATACACCACCTTAAGCAGTTTCAAGTCGTCAAAGCTCAGCCGCGCCGCGCGCCGAGCCCGCACAATCTTGCGCGCGCCAAAGACCCCGATGCCCGGTACGCGCACGAGCTCTTCAAGCGAGGCCGTGTTGACCTCAACCGGGAAAAAGTCCAGATGGCGCAAGGCCCACTGACACTTAGGGTCCAGCAGAGGATCCAGATCGGGATGCGCCTCGTCGACGATCTCGTCAACGCCAAAGCCATACTGGCGCATGAGCCAGTCGGCCTGGTAGAGCCGGTGCTCACGCGCAAGCGGCGTCGGGACTCCCTGTGGCAACAGATCGCTCGTACCCACGGGGATGTAGGCTGAGAAGAATACCCGGCGCAGCTCATAGGTCTGATAAAGCGAGCTTGACAGTCGCAGTATCTGGAAGTCCGTGTCCGCCGTCGCGCCGATGATCATCTGAGTGCTCTGCCCCGCTGGCGCAAAGCGCGGCGCACCCCGGTAGCGGGCCAACTCCTTAGTCTCGGTCACCCCGTCGCGGATCTGCGCCATCGGCCCAAAGATCGCCTTACGCGCCTTATTGGGAGCAAGCAGCTTCAAGCTGCGCTCACTGGGCAGCTCAACATTAACGCTCAGCCGGTCAACCAAAAGCCCGAGCTTCTGAAGTAACTCCGGCGAAGTACCCGGGATCGCCTTTGCGTGGATGTAGCCACGAAAGCCATAGGAGCCGCGCAACAACTGGATAGCTTCACACATCTGCTCCGTCGCATGATCTGGACTGCGGTCGACCCCGGAGCTTAGGAACAGGCCCTCGATGTAATTGCGCCGGTAGAAGTTGATCGTCAGGTCAGCGAGCTCCTGCGGCGTAAAACTTGCCCGCGGTCGCTCATTGCTGCTGCGATTCGTGCAGTAAGCGCAGTCATAGATGCACTCGTTGGTCATGAGCACTTTGAGCAGTGAGATACAGCGCCCGTCTGCCGCAAAGCTGTGGCAGATACCCGCGCACGAGGTCGAGCCGAGCATACCCGGCTTGCCACTCCGGTCCACCCCGCTTGACGTGCAAGCGACGTCGTACTTCGCCGCATCCGTCAGTATCTCTAGTTTCTCGTTGAGCTCCATCCCATTCCCTGCGTCAACACCAAACAATCGACAGCGCACCAAAGCGCCCGGCCTTGCGTTCTAATCAAAACCTATCTCTCAGTATACTCGTACATACGTCCGCTGTCAAAGAAAATGCAAACATTTATACGACTATTTGAAGTGTTGTGAGGTCGTCCATATGGTCAGTGCCGCCCTTGCTCTTTGACGACCCAAAGGCCGTCGTTGAACGAAGAGGCTGTCTTGCCAAGATGGCCTCTCTTGTTATGAAAGAGCGGGTAGCCCAAAGGCTGCCCGCTCTTGTCGTTATTTGTTCGCGCTTCCCTTCCGCGACCCCGCCCGCCTACACAACGGACGGGGCCTGGTGAAAGGAGAGTAAGTCACATAAGTACTGCTCCGCGCTCTCGGCATAGCTTAAGGCGCGTAGGTGATCGTATTACCGTTTAGGTGATAGTCCTGATTGGTAAATGTCCTTCCAGCCGCACCTGTAATCGTAACGGCGCCGTTGTACTGGAAGCGGAAACCTGTGCCAACAAGAGCCGGCGTATTGGTAATATCAAAAGCTGAAGCCTGCATAGGAGTCGCCATGTTGCCATAAGCATAGAGACTTGAAAGCGAAGTACAGCCGGAAACATTAACGCTAGTCAAATTCGCGCAATTATAGATCCATACATCTTGAAGGTTCGTGAGTCCACTAACGTCAAATGCGATGAGCGTAGGATTACGCTGCAAAAAAAGAGTCTGCAAAGCGGCGCAATGAGACAACCCAACAACAGCCGTATTGCTAGCAGTAACATCAAGGTACGTCAGGTTCGTAAGATTAGTCACATCAACTGAAGAAAGATTATCGTTTGAAGTAACTCGTAGCAATTCCAAGTTAGTATTCTTTGATAAATCAAGTGTGGTCAATTGAGGAATACCTGAGACTATCAATGTTTGCAACTGCGGCTCATTGGCAACATCAAGAGAAGTAAGCGCCTTTTGGTTCCCTACGACTATCGTTGTTAAGTTCGCTAACTGATTTATTATCGTCATATCAGAAATTTGATTAGTCGAGACTTCCAAGTCAGCGAGATTAGTGAATAATTGCAAACCTTGCAGAGAAGCAACCAGCGGAATTTTCTGATCAAAAGATCCACCCGTAGGAGTCGCTGCCAGATAAATCTTTGTCACGGCGTCAAGTTCAGACTGTGACAACGCACCATCCTGATTGCTATCGATAGCGTCAATATGTCCTAAATTGCTCCCAAACAGACCATTGATCTGGTATCCAGAATCCCAGCCGCCTGCCTGGCCAATCAGCGCCCGCAGATACGGATCAGGGAAGTTCACACCATCAATGAGAACGTTACCATTCGAATCAACAACTACCGGGGTGCCATTGCTTTCACCAAATCCAGCCGCGTCGCCAGAAGGAAGGCCTGAGGGGTAGGTTTTGGTAAGCCTGCTTACAAAGCTCGAGTCTACCGAGATCTCATCGCCAGAAAGTGTTGAGTCATCTTTAACGCTGCCATCAGGATCTACCAGATACTCTTTAGGACGCGCAGACTTGCCGTTGTCATCCAGTACTTCATAGAGTCCTGGGTATCCCGGGACAGGCTTCAGGTTAAGCAGTTGATCAGAGCCTGAGTCAAACTTATCCTGCGGGTTAGC
>Ga0123357_10013182_pt1 | contig 10709 bp, 4 predicted proteins | sample TergutEmb28metaG_FD_89873 | JGI IMG/M metagenome (GOLD analysis project Ga0123357, IMG submission 89873) | Embiratermes neotenicus P4 segment gut microbial communities from Petit-Saut dam, French Guiana - Emb289 P4 | ecosystem: Host-associated > Arthropoda: Insects > Digestive system > Gut ...
CCAGAGATGCTACGTAGCGTGTGGCAAGAGACTGACTACAGGTGGGACGTCTGCCGCATTACCAATGGAAGTCACATTGAACCATAACTATCCGAGGTAAAACTCGGTGTGTACTGCTACATTTTGACAGTTCAAAACGTTGTGTATGTCCTCTGTATAAATTTCTATACGCTTTCAAAGTTGTAAAGCTCTTTTTGAAACACCCTGTACATTTTCACCATAATTTCATAGCACATTCTTCCCATAGCAGGATACTTTACAATTTTTGGGGAATCCTATCACATCTCTTTAGTCAACACTTTTCATGAACATATCTTGTATACTGATACATGTACTGTACCAACGATGAAATATAATTTTGACTCTGACATGAATAAAGCATAGAACACGTATGTATCATCACCAAACAACTTTCTCTTTGCACTCCTGCAGTATCTTTTGACATAAATTTATAAGGGAAATTTATTCCAAGAGACATTTAAATATATATTTTATTTTGGACTGTTTTGGACAGGGCTGTCACTTTTCTTGGAGACCAGGCAAATGTTTATATTGTACCAAGGTGTCACTACACATTCCTCCTGCAAGTCTGTATGACCCATACATAAAGTGCAAGTTTGGTTCACACCATGTGCCTTGAGAAATCACTGGATTTCATGTTATATAGAGGTATGGGAAGTTAAATGTGCAAAGAGTACACTACCTAGCTACACCTCCACATCCTTCACTACAAAAACTTGCACAAAACTGACAAGTCTACATGAGAGACACAAGCAATGGAACTAAACACACTGCTAGGAGGTACTGCTGGTGCCTTAATATGTCATGACCAAGCATTCAGTCTGTTAACCACTGACGTGTGTCAACAACTCAAATGAACTGACAAGGCCCACCAAAATCTAACATGTTGCATATATGCCAAGAGACAGCACAACCACGCAAAATACTGAATTTTCAACAAAGGTATCTCAGAATTATTGTTTTTTGACAGATTCTACCAATTCTCCCACAGTTTCATCACTTGGGCTGGCAGTGAACGGGTTAAAGTTAAATTAACAAACTTGAATGTCGCTGCATACAGTCCACTGTTGAGAAATGACAAAATATAAAGCCCTTACCTTAGATTTCCTCTCCTGTTCATCCCACCAATTTTCAAATGACTTAAATGCAGTATTCTCTATCATCTTTTTGTTGAAATCCCGTTTTAATATTTGCTTCAGCTCGGAGATTACCCTGTCAATCACACCACTAAAAAAAAATATATATATTTTTGTAAATGTAAGTCACTAAATTCACTGTTTTCTATATTAAATATTACATCAAGTAAATGAAGGGCTACCTGAATAATCCTGCAAGTATGAAAAACTCTGCATGTTTTGCAAACATCTTTCAACTCTGGAACCTAGAAAGTTTATAATATGGGAAATAATGGAAAATTAATTTTTGTTTTATGGATTTTCACCTCACAGGTGGTTTTTGAGACACAAATTAAGCCTGTAAACTGAGGTAATTTTTTTTTTAAATGTTTGCAATCCCAAAGTTTTTAACACATATAAAAAGGTAGTGTTCTCGTTACAGGCCCGGTGTGGCCCAGAGGGTGGGTAGAGTTATAGCTCTACTCTTCCATGACCGCGGCACTAGAAGGGTGTGAGTGGTCAGCAGCACGCACCGGCCACACTTTACCCCTGGGAAAGACCCAATACCCATTTTACAGGAGGCTGGGTGGGCCCCAGGGCCGGTCTGGAGGGGCAGAAAATCTCGTCCCCACTGGCATTTGATACCGGACCGTCCAGCCCGTAGTCAGTCACTATACCGACTGAGCTACCCGGCCCACGTTTAACACATATATGAATGTATAATGTATCAGTCAAACACAACAACTTTCATTATGTTATTTTATTGTTTAGGGCAGCATGTTTCTACCCTTACTGGGTCAAGAAGATGGTCCAGTAAGGGTAGAAACATGTTGCCCTAAACAATAAAATAACATAATGAAAGTTGTTGTGTTTGATACATTATACAGTCATATATTAGGTAATAATGTAATATTCTGATATACAACTGTAAGATAGTACTGTAATATTTTGACATAATACACCTGCCAAATATATAATATTTAGATATGTATTGTTAAAAGTACTTACTTAATAGTTGGTGCTTGTGGATCAGTACTCTCATATGGAACTTGTCCTTGTGTCTGTGGAAACCTGGGGTGAAAGCTTGGATATCCATAGTGCACGGGTGTTACCAATGGAGCTATTCCTGGAGGGTACTGAGTGTTTGGGAGATAACCTGGTGGCGGTGGAAGATGATACAGCGTCGGTGGATAAGGGTAGTTACTCCCAGGTGGGGGTCGGGTCCACGCATACATCTCAGATGCACCAGGATACATTGGTGCTGGTGGTGGGTGGTAGTATGGGGGAGGAGGGTATGGATGCGGTGGATATGCTGTGTATGGTGGAGGGGCAGGATACATGGTGACAGGTGGCTGAGCTGCTACCTCTATCTTCTCATCTCCAGAGCTCAGACTCGAAAGTGACATGCGATCATCATCTCTATGTTCATCCTGCAATGGAGTGGATTTTCGGCTGCTGCCAGCTTCAGGATCCACCCCTGGTGGCAAATCCAACGATGCTGGTGGGTGTGCTGCTTCATCTGAATCCTCATCACTGCTTTCTAATTGTCTCTGTTGATGCTGCGGACTAAAATATTCAGACTGTGTCACCCCACTTTTATCAATGTGTGTGGCTGTCAATGTCTCATCCTCACTACTGCTAATAATGCTGCCTAGGTCATCATTGTCAATGACAGGTTTATTCAGATTCACACTCTCCAACAGACCTGTGGTCTCTTCTTGTTCTTTCTCCCGAGCTTTTCGAGCCTGTTCGATCCCAATTTCATGCCACTTCAAGTATATTTCAGCAGACAGGAATGGTGAAGGAGGCGTAGATAAGGGTTCATCTTGGTCTCCTCCATCAGACGGGGGAGGAGGGGGTAATGGATCATCAACACCTGGTGGTGGAGGGAGAGCGAGAGGAAGAGGAGGTAATGCAGTTCCATCTGTATCAGAACTACTAGAAGATCGAGATGGTTGCTGAGATCTGTCCAAGTGACGACATGATGATGAATGATGATGTCTAGTAGATCCACGCTTTGATGAACTTCCTGATGAACGCCTTGAAGATATTTTACCAATAGCCTTTACAGGGGTATCCTCATCAGAATCACTACTGATTCCTAGCTGAAGAAATGGTGGAGCCAAACCACCAGCTCCCTTACCTTTCAGTAGCATTTCAATTCTTGTATCCAAATCTAAAACTTTTGGTGGCTCTGGACTTAAACTTTCACTAGATTTTTGGGAAACACTCCCTTTTCCACTTGGTTTCACGTCTTTCTTCCCACTACCTCTTTCTGGTGAAAAAACAATATTTCGTCCATCCCCAGCAACAGGCGTCCATGTTGGCGTGGCATTAGCTGGAGGCAGTGTGGTTACTGTACCAGTATGCACTGGGATATGACGCAATGCTGACTGCTGAATGGGCCGTGCTGACTGTTCCCAGAGAGGCAGCATCTGCTGTGAATCACTCCAAGGTGGTTGCCACTGCTGGGAACCTGAGTGTATTGGTGGAACTAAGGGATGAGTGTGGTGGATTGGTGGAGGTGGCATATGAGTCTGTAATGTATGGGGTGGAGGGTGTATCTGATGACCATACGGTGGTGGTGCAATGGGAGGTCGGGTATGGTGTTGGCTAGTTTGTGCATGATATGGCGGATAGTGAGTAGAATGAGGAGGAGGGGGAGGGGGAGGAGGAGGAGGAGGAGCAGGAGGGTAATGATTGTGGTAATCATAGCTAACAGGAGTGCTACGAGATGAATGGTTGGATGGTGTTGAACCATGGTAGCCATAGTCTTTACTACTAGCATAGCTTCTGTCCGAGTAGCTTCCTGCTTCACTTGGGGCTGTGCCATAGTCACTTGTACTGGAACCCGGTGTAGGATAATCACGATGTCTTGTCACGGGGAATGTTCGATGGTCTGTTGGTGTACCATAGTCTCTATTATCATGATGAGCAAATGACATATGCTCTTTCTTTTGATTAACAACACCACGAGACAACTCCTCCTTATCTGGCCATGAATGGTCCAAATCATCTGAAATCTGATCTGGAGGAGCAATTCCAACTTTCTTTGGCAACTGTTTTTTCACAAGCACATCTTCTTTGTCTGTAGCACCTGAAGATGTCTCGTCCAGTCCCACATCAGGTGCTGCTTCCTTCTCCAACTTCTTATCTTGAGTCTTCTCTTGGAAAATCTTTCGACACTCCTCACCTTAGAAAGTGAAGACAAAGTAACAGATACAATAAGCTGATAACAGTACGATAAAAAACAAGACTTCCATAAACAATAACAAGACATTACCAAATGCATCAAGGAAGACATGAACAACTTTCCCCATGACAGACGTGTTGTTGAGTTTTTCAACACAAGCTGCGGCTGACTTTATTGCCTCAAAAACCACTCTGGCTAAGCCTAAGTGTTTATTAGAAATAGGATGGTAGTAGATAAATAATTCTTCTACAGGGCCAAATTTCTGAACCTGGAAAAAAAAAAAAAAGTGTTTTGTAAGAGACACCAAAAAAAAACCACACACACACAGTAAATAAAAAACTGCAAGATTTGGTCAGAGCTTATTTTGTTATACAAACTATGTCCTTACCATATCTGAGAGAAAAGCTTTGTCAATATTGTCATTCAAGTTACAAATTGTTACTTCTAGTGGTGGTGGAATCCCTACATAATTTCCATCAATCTGTAACAGAAATATTAAAAAATTAATGAAATGCAACATCCAATGAAGTAACCTGCAAAAAGATACTTTTGTTTCACTTTATGAACAACTTAAACAGTATGAACCTAACCTTAAATCTAGGTAAAGGTATATCAAGTGGGTCAGGTCTTCCCCATATTTTTGGAGGCGGTTTTCGTGGATCCCGAAGTTGTACTGGAGGGTATGTCGGGTCATTTGGTACATTTCCGTCATATCTATACAACTTTGATGCACCTTTAACCAGAAAGGGGTCAACTACAAGCTTGTAGTTTCTAGGCTTATGATGGTGATGATGATGTGATCCAGAGCGGCTGCCAGAATGAGAGGACTCCATCATACCATTCATAGCTGAAACGAAACAAAAAAACTGAAAACATTATCGGTGTAAGTCACGAACAAAGTATCACGAGGAAAAATATTTATGGGCAGTGCAGTTGTGAGCACAACAATCAATGGTTTTTCATGAAATTAAAATCAATAAATGCAAACATGTGATAACTATATGACATATTAATGTTATATTTGATTAAGAGTTAAAAGTTTGTATCGATATAAGCTCTGTCACATTGTAAAATTATTAGTAAACAACACTTTTATACCCGCGATGCTCACTTTTTTTGAACACGGTAAGCGGTGGGTAGACTATAGAAAAGGTTTTACAGACAAATACACTAACCCTTTACTCAAATACATGTCACTAGGACAATGACTGATAAGTCAGTTTTCGTCTATATCAATCCCCAATATTCAAACACATCTTAAGTAGATTCATTCAACACAATTGCGAAGAGCAAGATACCCTCTTCTCCATCGTCGTTTCTCAGTCCTAACCTCTATCAACTTCACACCCAATTTCAGTATCCAACCGTAGTTGTATAACTTTAATATGTATAGGGAAAGTAAATTATTCCTTTATAAGAATTTTTGCATAACTCATTATAGAATATTCATACACATTGTGGCTGAAGTAATTAATTGAAGCATGTTTAAGAGGTACTTGAGGTGACTCCTATTGTAGGTGATTTAAAACCTCCTCATTCATTGGTCAAAATATTGTAGGGGATAATGGCTGGGCCAATTGCAATGCCAAATACATTGTATTATAGGCGCATTAGAATCTGTGTAAGGAGTAGGAAGGTTGCTGCATTTATTCAGAATGGTATCATTTTCATTCTTTCTCCTTTATAGGCACTTTTCATTGGCGATGTCTGTTGTCTAATGAATCTTTGGTGAACCCCTTTAAGTGGTTTTTATTTTAATTTTTAGGGGAACACGGTATCGTTGAAGCCAGGCATCCCAAGCGTAAAAGCGCAAGACGAGGATTTGGTGGACCCTCAACAAACTCTTCGGGTACTATGCTCTATTTTCTGTAATCGATCGTTGGGTAGGGCATATAAACGAATGTGGTAACTGTATATAATTGTTAAATTTCTCCGCCATTCCCTTTTTTAAGAAATCACCAAGTACTGTATTATGACTACAAAACTGGCAGACATGGATTTATTGGTTTCATGGATTGTATACGTTCCTTGAGCATAAAATTACTTTGCGTAAGCCCAATTCCAATACTCCAATTGGCGAGAATTGACACGGTTACTTAAATAAAGGGGTTGAAATTCTATTCTCTTTCTTTAGGAACAATGTCACGAGTTACCAAAATGCACGGCACTTTACGAAAAGTATACTGGGTGCAATGACAGAGTCAACTCAAGAAAGAAGACTGCAGAAGTCTGCAGTGAAGAACTTTTTGACTACTTGCATTGTGTGGATGCTTGTGTTAGTAAAACTTTGTTCTCTCATCTTAAATAGAGTTGGTGAATGTACTTAAAGAGTACTGTACAGTGTTAAAAGTTTGTATTTTGTAGAATGTTTTAGAGCGTGTATGTTATGTTCACTCATATTAAACAAAACCAAAAACTGAAAGTGAGAAGTTCTTGGAATGATAGTTGTTAAGGTCATGTGAAAGTATGTGTCTCAGAATACTGAGGTCATCCCAGATATTTGTGTATGACAGGTTGGGTATTTGCCTTGTATTAGCATGTGCCAGTGTGTGTTGGATACCGTGAATTTTTAAGACTTTGAACTGGGCGTGGGGGACATATATTCAACTGGTTAAAAGGTTAAACAGGAGTGGAGATAAACTTCAGTGCGCCATATATCTTCATGGCATACACATGGTCAGATTTATCTTTTTGACACAATATTATGGTAATGTACATGGTTATAAATTACAAATTAAGCTGAATTTCAACCACTACACAAGTTAATAGAGGCAAGTAATTTTTTACTTGGAAACATACTGTAAAAATCAAATAAATAAAATATAACATACATGTATGATACAAAAAAATGTGTGCTGGAATGAGAGCGACCTGTGCAAGATTTCAGGCTTCTGCCGCGAAGCACATGAGAACTGCACTCTTCTGGGTTATTACTCAGCAAGTAGTGGAGTTCTCAAGAATGACCTCTATTCATTTTGGAAGTGCCACATTATTTCCAATTTCCAACTGTAGTTTGTTCATATATTGTACATTTGAATTCCTTTATTCACCACCATTTCCATAACAACCTTGTTCTGCGTTACTGAAAATTAAGTTGGTGTCTCTGTGTTATTAGAAACTTGTTTTTTATTCAAGATTCTCTGTAATTATTTGATATGTGGGATGTTATTCCAGTTATATGCATGTAAGCCACATTTGTGATCCCTAAAGTGAGGACTTCACTTTGATGGTACTTCCTCCTTGTTGAAGGCATATTTTTCCAGGTGAGAGGGCTTCTGTGCATTGTTGAACTCGGAAACTTTGCCAGCAGAAGTCTAGCTGCTGGTAGGGCCAATGCCAGACATGGTTTGCTTGAGCTGCTAGAGGGTGGGGGTTTGGTCCATGAGGCCTAGAATTCCATACCCGTAAAAAATGAACATTGAGAATCCTGAAACCAACCAACTTAGATGGCCTACCACATACAATGATATGAAGATAAGAGCACTAGACAGGAAGCAACGGAGAAGCATAATTGAGGTGGTCATGTCCTGAATCAGGCTGAACTACCAGAGAATAAGAAAGGAAGGACTTTGTCTGCATCGCTAACACCGCAAAAGTCTCTTCATCCTTTATTACAATGGCATTATTTGTGTTACTCCACACTGCACTATTACATTTTTAATACATATGATATAAACACTTTTTTGTTTTGTTGAATTACACTTGTTGATTGTAAAGGCATTGGTCTGGATTTGCAGAGGAAGACTGTGAAGGAATGAGTACACCAAAGTATATAATACAAAGAAAAAAGTTCAACTATGTATGAAATGATTGTGAAGCTTTGGTTATGTTCATCGCAAAATTAAGAGCAGCCCAGAAGGTTAGGAGCGATTTTACATATTAGTGTCACAAACCATATTAAATACAACTGAGTTTACCACCAGATTCTTAACTTAGTAATGGAATGGTTCATTAAATAATGTTAAATTTAAAAACCTAAAAAGTCATACCTTTGATGTCACATTTTATTTTTTTGTAAAATAATTTTGTAAGGTAATATTTCAATTTTGAAAACCATGATAAACCATTTTTGAGGACTAGGAAGGTAATGGAAGTAGGGCCTATCTAATGTCCATGGTATTGTCCCTGTACTTAACACCAGACAATAAGGGTGTATGGGAGATGATGAGTTAATCTTGACACTAAATGGATGTGGTCCATTTCATGTCCAGGATGCATTACCCCTGGGAGAAGAGCCTCTGGTACCCACTGAACAGGAGGCTGTGTTGACACCACAGTTGCTCTGTGCGTGTTGGAGAACAGAAAAATGTCCCAGCCAGGGACTGAACCACAATTCCTTGTTATCCAATCTCGTCTCAGGTATTCCATCTGCAAAAACTTCTTGGTAATAAAAGGCTGTAAGAGTTCAAATAATCCAACAAAGTTCACTACTGCATGTAATAATCATTTCAAGAGTGCAGTTCTCCTAATCCAACTCGTCTCGGGGTTTTAAGTAGCTGTGTCCTACTTTTCTCCCACATTTCCTGTTTTTTCCACAACATACATCCATTCCATCTCTCCTTAATTTAACTTGTAATGTACAGACTTTTAAATGTTGGGTTTCTGCTGCAGCTGGAGCACTGTTCAATTTAAATTCCCACTGTAGGGACAGTATTTTTTTTTTGACAAAAAATGAACATTTAATGGGACTGCGTGTTTGCCCATTAAAGGTTAAATACTATACCTTCTTGAGTTCCATAAATTAATCAAATTCTTTTTACAGAACTGAATGTATCAGTTTCCTTCTTGGGGAATTATCAGCTAGTCAGTAAATTACATGTTTTTTACAGAATCCAAAGGTTCCACACCTCACTCACAAAAGCCCACCATTTGTCCCTGTCATAAGCCAGTCGAACCCAATCTGTTCTCACTTATCTTTTTTTAACATCCATATAGATTTTTTTTTTAAATCTCCAACTATCAAGAACATCTGAATATGGGACATTGATGTACCTGTCAAGGGAAGTGTTGAAGGTATCCTGTGTCCTACAATGAGTGCAATATTCTTGTTCTTTCTGTTTAGGCATCTCTACCACATTTTCTTACCACATTCTTCCTTTGGTCGAAACCTTACCTGATCCATTGTTTCTACCTTGATTTCAGTTTCCCTCCTCCTCAAGTCTGACCCCCCCCCACCTCCCCATTCATGTTGTAGGACAGGGACTTCATCAGAGTTGGGGAACTCTTGAACAAGTGAAGTCCAGCCTTTGAGGCAGCTATGGTAAAAGAGGTGCAACAAATGGATAGTGCATTTGGAAACTCCTTTCCAGAAACAATGTAACCTTCAAACACCTTTGTTAACATATCGTAATCTCTCCATTGCTGAATGGACTGTATGAGGAATGCAAACAAATCAAAATGCTGTTATTTTGCAAACAATTTATTGTATTACAAAGAGATTCAGAGTACATAAAAATTGAGGATTCCTTCATGGACCAGTTATCATATAGATCCAACATTTCAATGTGATTTGGTCCCTAACAGGCGGTTTCAACTGGATCTGGCTCAACAGATGTTATTGGGGTTCTGGAAATAAAGGTCAAGTCTACTTCCTAAGTACAGTAAAATATTTTGTGCACAGCATGTTTCATAAGAATTCATCATATTAGCAAATCATGTGCCAAGATGTTGTAACAGTAAAAATTTGTCACATCTAAAAACAGAATGAACGGATGTTAGCAAAATGGTAACTAATACTGTGCTTACATTATCACTAATACCAACACAGTTAATGCCCTCAGTATTGAAATAGGAATCATTTAGTTGTATATAAGAACTTCTTTTTTAGATGATCTTATTTATATTTTGAGTTGACTAAAATGAAACAAATTTGTTTGTTCATGCTGGTAAGCATAACATTTATCCTTACCCATGGAAGTTCCAAAATTATTTATTTCTTGACTTCAGAACTTACATACATACATGTTGCCCCCACAGCATACATTGTCTTTGGGCTCTGAAAATAAAAGATGCATACTTACTTATTACTCACTCCATGGTGCAGAGTCCTTCTTGAGAAGCTAACTGGTTTGCAGCTAGTCAAGAAATTCATTACCACACTCACAAGCGTCCGCCACCTGTCTCTATCCTGGGCCAGCCCAATCCAGTCCATATACCCACATCCCACCTCCTGGAGATCCATTCTAATATTATCCCTACATCTACGCCTAGGTCTCCCCAGTTGTTTCCTCTCCGGTTTCCCCACCAAGACCCTATACATTTCCCTCTCCTCACCCATACATGCCACATGCCCAGCCCATCTCATTCTTCTCAATTTTATCACCCGCACAATATTGGGTGAGGAGTACAAGTCATTTAGCTCCTCGTTATGCAGTCTCCTC
>Ga0123357_10013183_pt1 | contig 10709 bp, 8 predicted proteins | sample TergutEmb28metaG_FD_89873 | JGI IMG/M metagenome (GOLD analysis project Ga0123357, IMG submission 89873) | Embiratermes neotenicus P4 segment gut microbial communities from Petit-Saut dam, French Guiana - Emb289 P4 | ecosystem: Host-associated > Arthropoda: Insects > Digestive system > Gut ...
CTCCGCCGGCGGCGTCTGGCACCTCTCCGACCGCCTCTCCCTCTTCGCCAACACCTCCACCAACCGCGCCGCCGACGACCCCACCGGCAACCCCATCCTCCCCTACGGCAACTCCCCCCCCGCCTCCTCCGGCAAATCCGTCGACTACGGCGTCATGTTCGACCTCCTCGGCAACAACGCCCTCTTCCTCCGCGTCACCCACTTCGACATGACCCAGAAAAACGCCATCGGCGCCACCAACCAACCCAACATCAACGGCACCGCCGCCGAACTCGTCACCATCTACAACGCCTTTCACTCCGCCGGCCTCCTCATGGACGAAACCGCCCCCAGCTACTCCTCCGTCCTCACCTCCAACTACTCCCGCGGCTACGACGCCGAACTCACCGCCAACCTCAGCAAAAACTTCACCCTCCGCTTCGCCGCCTCCTACACCCAGCGCGCCCGCGAAAACTGGGGCGACGAACTCTTCGCCTACTACAACGGCAAAATCCCCCAATGGATGAACCTCGCCGACCCCACCAAAAACGGCGGCAAAGACTATTACGTCCAGGACCCCAACGGCACCGCCGTCACCCTCTACAGCCTCCTCCTCAGCCAACTCTACGCCGTCGGCGGCGACAGCAACGGCAGCCAAGGCGTCAGCGTCCGCGACAACCTCGGCAACGTCATCCTCCAGCAATCCGGCGGCCTCGCCGCCCGCCCCTTCAAAGTCAACATCACCGCCAAGTATAACTTCCGCGATTCCGGCAACATCTGGCTCAAAGGCCTCACCCTCGGCGCCGCCTTCCGCTACCAAGGCCCCAATTACATGCCCGACCCCGCCCGCGTCCTCCCCAACCTCCAACCCGTCACCGAGGAAGACCACCCCACCAGCCTCATCATCAACCCCGCCTATTATTTCGACTACGCCACCATGATCAAAGGCGCCTCCCTCAACTTCTGGGACATCTTTGCCTACTACAAAATGAAAGTCCTCCACGGCCGCACCAACATGACCCTCCAACTCAACATCAAGAACATCTTCAACACCGACATCATCACTGAAGGCCAGTATCGCAAAGACAATTCCGGCGCCGCCTTCCTCCGCCGCGTCTTCGTCAACGAACCCCGCTCCTTCCGCCTCACCGCCACCTTCGACTTCTAACCCCCTTCAAGGTAGCACAGACATTCCTGTCTGTGCCCCCCTCCCACTCTTCAAAAACAGCATCTCCCATATCTCCCATATCTCCCATTCCACCCATTCCACCCATCTCTCACATTTCATCATGAAAACCACCCGCGCCACCGCCCACCGCCTTCAGCCTTCAGCCTTTCAGTCCTTCAGGCTTTCAGCCCTTTTCCTCGCCGCCCTCTGTCTTCTAACCTCTGTCCTCCCCGCACCCGAAGCGCACGCCGCGAAAGCCAACAACTCCGGCGCCGCCTCCCGCCGCGTCAACGACCGCGCCCAGCAAAACCTCAACCGCACCAACCAACTCGCCCGCCGCAACACCGACAAAAACGCCGCCGACGCCCTCATCCCCGAAAACATCGACGAAAACTGGTATCTCGAATTCACCCCCGGCTACGCCACCAGTGGCGGCTACGATGCCGGCTCCTTCTCCGGCGCCACCCTCTCCCTCGGCTACCGCCTCTCCGAAAACGACAAAATCCAACTCGAAATCGGCTACTATCAATCCGGCAACTACTCCGCCCCCTTCTCCTACAAAGACCCCTTCACCTACACCGCCACCGTTGCCGGCCAGCCCATCCCCAACACCACCGCCACCGCCACCATGGACGCCACCGCCATCAGGAAAACCGGCTCCGTCAAAGTCATCCCCCTGCTCCTCTCCTACAGCTACATCCTCCGCCTCGACGCCCCCGGCCGCTACGAAGTCCGCTTCACCCCCGCCCTCGGCGTCCTCGACGTCTCCAACAGCTCCTGGAGCATTGACAACATCACCGGCTCCTACAACGCCAACAAAGGCGCGACCATCACCGACATCACCTCGACCGACGGCTCCTTTACCCCCGCCAACATCTTCCCCGATGCCGATGGAAACCCCGGACGCATTGTGGCCAAGAACGGCGCCAGTCTTTCCGGCCCAGGCTCGAGCAACAACATCCCCCTTGCGATGGCCATAGGCATAGGCTTCACATGGAATTTCGCCCCCCGAGTCTATGTGGACGCCGGCTACCGCTACCTCTGGACGACGAAAGTTGCCAACCGCCCCAACAACGGCCCTGCCTGGAACGGCTCCAGTGTATGGAACGGCATGAACCTGAGCTTCCTCACCCTGACCCTAGGCTGGAAATTCTGACCACGCCGCCCCTTGGTCGGCGTCCGAAAATAAGGCATGCAAACCCCGCGCCCTGAAGGGGCGCAACCACGCGCCCCTGTTGCGCCCCTTATAACCCAACGCCTCCTTCCTCCCTCCTACTTCCTCCTTCCTCTTTCTTCCTTTTTCCTTCTTCCTTCTTCCTTTCTTCCATGACCTCCGATTCCATCAAGGAAATCCTCAAGCAAGTGAAATACCCGGGCTTCAGCCGCGACATAGTCTCGTTCGGCCTGGTGCGCGCCGCGGAGTTCGCCGACGGCGTGGCGAAAGTCTCGCTCGCCCTCACGGCCTTCGACCCGAAAATCCCCCAACACATCAAAACCGAGGTGGACAAATGCCTGCGCGCCCAACCCGGCGTGCGCGACACAATTATCGAAATCGCCCCCGCCCCCGCAAACCCCGCCGGCGCGCCCCCGCCCTCCGCCCCCTCCGCCCCCGCCGGCGTCAAACGCTCCATCGCCATCGCCTCCGGCAAAGGCGGCGTGGGCAAGTCCACATTCTCCGTCAACCTCGCCTGCGCCCTCGCCCAGCTCCTCGCCTCGCAAGGCCGCGCCGGCCGCGTCGGCCTGCTCGATTGCGACATCTACGGCCCCTCCGTTCCCCTGATGATGGGCATCACCGGACGCCCCTTTGCCGAGGATGAGAACACCATCATCCCCCTCGAAAACCACGGCGTGAAAGTGATGAGCATGGGCTTTCTCGTCGACGCTGGCACGCCCGTTGTCTGGCGCGGCCCGATGGTGATGCGCGCCATCCGGCAATTCGTGCAAAACGTGAAATGGGGCGAGCTGGACATCCTGCTCATCGACCTGCCCCCCGGCACGGGCGACGCGCAACTCTCCCTCGTGCAAACGCTCCCGCTCGACGGCGCGCTGCTGGTGACGACCCCGCAACTCGCCGCCACGCAAGTCGCGTTGCGCGGCGGCCTGATGTTCCAGAAAGTGAACGTCCCCATTCTTGGTGTCGCGGAAAACATGAGCTGGTTCACCGACCCCGCGGGCAACCGCCACGCGCTCTTTGGCTCTGGAGGCGGCGCGGCAACCGCCGCCGCGCTTGCCGCGCCCCTGCTTGGCCAGGTGCCGCTCCAACCTGAAATCCGCGAAGGCGGCGACGCCGGCGCGCCGGTAGTGGTGGCCGCCCCGCGCGGCGAGCCTGCCGCGACCTTCCGCCAAATCGCCGCCGCGCTGCTCGCGCGGCTCGGTGAAAAACAAACCTGAACCCCGTGATTCGTCCGCGGATTACGCGGATAACACGGATTGCGCATATCGCCGCACGCCGCCGCTGGGATGGTTTTTGCGCGCGGCGCCGCTGGGAGCGCGGCCAGCCTTGGCCGCGAAAATCGCGCTGGGAGCGCGGCCAGCCTTGGCCGCGAAAGTCATGCGCGCAATCCGGTGCGTTCGTTTCGCGGCCAAGCTGGCCGCGCTCCCGGCGAAAAACCTCGCGCGCCCGCTTGCGCCCCTCCCGCGCCCTACCTGGCCGCGCCGGCCGCGCCCATCGCTTTGATTTCCTCGCGTATGAAAAGGCGCTCGACAACGCCGTTGTAAGGAAGCGCGTCTTGCGCCTCGAGCAGCTTGCGCGCCGTTTCCGCGTCGCGTTTGACATAGCGATAATAACCGGCGGCAAAAAAAGCCGCCTCGGTCGTGTAACGTTCTTTTGTGGGCGCGTCGGCCTGCGCGCTTGAAATCGCGGCGGGCAGCTCCGTCCATTGCAGCGCGCCTTGATACAATTTCAACATGGCTTCGTGGAAGGGCGTGCCGACGTTGAGGGAATTGGCGAGCGTTTCAAGGGCGACCGTGGAGCGCATGCCGTCCTCGGCGCGCATTCTCGCGGTGAGCCAGAGGCGCCAGAGCGCGGCGCGGTCAGTCCTCGCGTCGGCGCCGCCGCGCGCATAAATGAGCGTGAACAGCGACATCGCCTTTCCATACTGGCCGAGAAACACGCAATTGATGGCGGAGTTTTCATCGAGCGTGTTTGAGAGGGCGACGAGGCGCATGTCGGCGGCGGCGGGCTTGGGGGGCGTCTCGCCGGCTTTGCGCGCCTTGGCGTAGGATTGCCAGGTGTTTTGAACACGGACTTGGAGCGCGCCGTATATCCGGAGCGCGGCGGCGTGGTCGCCGTCGTGGTCGAGGGCGGCGGCGGTGGCGAGTTGGAGGTCGGGGTCGTCGGGCGGGGCGGTGCGCGCGGCGTCGCGCAGGAGGGCGAGGGCTTCGGGGAAGCGTCCGAGGTTGTCGAGCGCGGCCGCTTTCGCGAGTGGCGTGGCGGCGGCGGCGAGTTCGTTTTCGTGCTGCTCGCGGAGCGTGGCCGCGTTTTGCGCGGGGAGCGCGTTTTGCGCATGGAGCGCGAGTGGCGCGAATGGCGCGAGGAACACGGCGATGGCTGCGAGGACGATTTTCATCATGAGTGGAAATGGAGACAGGATTGGGTGACTAAGGGAAACTTCTATTTTTTATCCAAGGGGCGCGGTTTTTTGGAGGGCGGTGGCAGAGCGACCGGCGACACCGCTTTGAGCGGCACGCAAACCAGGGCGGGCGTGAATCGCTCAAAAGCGGTGTCGCCGCTTCGCCCTGCCACCGCACTCCAAAAAAGGTTCCCCGCTGTTTTCGATGGCTTGGAAAGCCGGTTTTCATGCTGAAGGCATGAGCTTGGAACCCCAACGGGGTTCCGCCCTCCAGCCCAAGGTTGCCCGAGTCCGCGAGGGCTACCTTGGGTTTCCGAAAACAAAACCATCAACCCCAACGGGGTTGTGGCCTCTGCCTCACCGCACGAGGCCGCAACCCCGTTGGCGTTGATTTCGCCGCCAGACATCGAAAACAGCGGGGAACTCCAAAAAAGGTCAGAGCGCGGCGATTTTCGCGGCGAAGGCGGCGCGGTCCTCGGCGGCGTAGAAGGAGGTGCCGGCAACGAAAGTGTCGGCGCCGGCGGCGCGGCATTCGGCGGCGGTGGCCAGGTCGATGCCGCCGTCGACTTCCAGCCGGAAGTCGAGCGCGCGTTCGCGGCGCCAGGCTTCGATTTGCGCGATTTTCGGGAGCATGTCGCGGCGGAAACTCTGGCCGCCAAAACCGGGCTGCACCGTCATCACGAGCACGAGGTCGACGGCGGCAAGGTGCGCTTCGATGGCGGCGGCGGGCGTGCCGGGGTTGAGCACGATGCCGTTTTTGCGGCCGAGCGCGCGGATGCGCGCGAGCGCGGCGGCGTGGTCGTAGCGCGGTTCGATATGGATGCTGATGAGGTCGGCGCCGGCTTTCGCGAAGGGTTCGATGTAGCGGTGCGGTTCGTCGAGCATGAGGTGCGTGTCGAAAAACAGGCGCGGGGCGGGAGGCGCGGGCGCGCGTTTGCGGAGCGCGGCGACGGTTTGCGGGCCGAACGAGAGGTTCGGCACGAAATGCCCGTCCATGATGTCGAGGTGCAGCCACGCGAGCGCGGGCGCTCGCGCGAGGTTTTCCACGATGGCCGCGCCCGCGCCGAGGTCGGCGTGGTCGGCGGCGAGGAGTGAGGGTGCGAGGATTGCGGGGAGCATGATGAAAGTTTCCAGTTTCCAGTTCCAGTTTTCAGTCTCAATTTTCAGTTGTTCATTTCGCGGAAATCACCGCGTGCAACTGCGCGCGATGCGCCGAGGGCGAGCAGCCTTCGAGTTTGCGGAACACGCGGTTGAATTGCGAGAGCGACTGGAAGCCCGCCTCGAACGCCGCCTCGCTCACGCGCTTGTGCGGGTTGAGCAGGAGGTTCTTCACCCGCTCCACGCGCACGCGCGCAAGGTAGTCGGTGAACGTCATGCCCATGAATTTCCTGAACATCTTGCAAAAATAAAACGCGCTCGTGTTCACCGAGTGCGCGACTTGCGCGAGCGTCAGGTCGTCGTCGTGGTGCTCGTTGATGAAGGCGCGCGCGCGCGCGATGACCGGCGATTCGTGGTGCTCTTCCTGCACCATCAACTGGTTGCCCAGCGAGGCGAGGTGGCGCGCGAAAACCGAGAGCAGCCGCAGCGCCGCGTCGTATTGTTTTCGCGTGATCACGCGGCCCTTGAACCAGGCGTCCTCCAGCGTTTTTCCGTCGACTTCGGCGCCCCACTTGAGCAATTGCCTGGCGAGTTTGCTGAATTGCGCGCGCGCGGGTTTCTCGAAAAAAACCTGTCCCGTCTCCAAAAACGCCACGATGCTCTCGCCCATGCGCACCGGCACGGCGGAGTCGCTCAGGCCCGCGTAACACGTGACGGTCTCCTGCGCGTCGCGCGCTTGCCGCTCGAGTTCGCCGCGGAGTTGCGCGCACGCCGCGCAGCTCCGCGCGGCGCCCAGCATCAACGCGCAAAACGGATTCCGGTTCGGGTCGTCGCCGCGCGGCAGGTCGGGCGCCTCGACGGGCCGCAGCTCGAGCGTCAGCCCCGTGGCCTCGCGAAACGCCTGCTCGTAATCGCGGTAAAGCGATGACTGCTTGAAGTGCGCGACGAGCGAGCGACTGCGTTTTGCCGGGTTGTCGAGGCCATTGGAATCCATGGAAAAATTGAGAAAAACCGGCTCGCGGATTTTGCGGACATGCGAGCCACTGCGCATAAACTGCGCTCTGCTCCCGCCCGTTGAAAAGCAAAATATGCACAAACCGCCGGGGAAAAATCCTTTGGATTGATGCACGCCGGTTTACGTCGGTTTAAAATGGTTTCCCGCGGGTTTCGGATTTTCTTTTGCGCGCAAATGCGTTCTGGTTTCGCGCATGTTGCGCATCCTTGACCACCCGCTCGCCCTGCACCTCGTCACGCATCTGCGCGACAAAACCACCAGCCCGGCGACGTTTCGCCCGCTCTGCCACCATTTGTCCGTGCTGCTCGCGCTGGAGGCGACGCGCGACCTGGCCACGCGCGAAATCGCCGTGGACACGCCGCTGGAGCCGTGCATCGGGCGCGTGCTGGCGCGCCCGCTCGTGGTCGTGCCGATTTTGCGCGCGGGGCTGGGCATGGTGGAGGCGGTCGTCTCTTTGTTCCCGGACGTGGGCGTCGGCTACATCGGCTTGGAGCGCGACCACGCGACGGCCAGGGCGCGCAGTTATTATTGCAAGCTGCCGCCGCTCGCGGGCGCGCGCGTGCTGCTGGTCGACCCGATGCTGGCGACGGGCGGCTCGGCGGCGCAGGCGCTCGATGTCATCAAGCGGCAAGGCGGCGTCGAGATTCGCATGCTCAATGTCGTTGCCGCGCCGGAGGGCGTGCGCGCCGTCGAGGCGGCGCATCCGGACGTGGCGATTTTCGCCGGCGCGCTCGACCGCGGGTTGAACGCCCAAAAATACATCCTTCCCGGCCTCGGCGATTTCGGCGACAGGCTCTACGGGACGTGAAAAATCCCAAATCCCAAAATCCCAGGGTAACGCGGGCGTCCCGCCTGCTGACGGGGTGCGTCCCGCACCCCGCCACGCGCTTGGCGAGGGTCGGGACGACCCTCGTCTGCAGGCGGGACGCCCGCGTTACCCTGGAATTTCCGCCGAAGGCGGCTCACCACGTCAGTATCAACCGCGCGTAGTAGGTGGTGTCGAGGCGCTTGAGGCGTTGCGCGGGAATGATGGTGCTGAAGGGCGGCAGGCTGTTGTAACTGTTGGTCATGCCGACACGGAATTTCCAGTGCGGATCGGCCAGGGGCAGCTCGATGTAGGATTCGTGCGCGATTTGATAGTTGCCGGCGAAATCCTCGAACGCGGGGGTGTAGGTGAGGCGGTTGACCATCGACCAGGTTTGCATCGTGAGCGTGTGAACCAGCCCCATGTCGAGGCCGACCGCGCTGAGGTTGTCCGTGCCCGAGGCGGGGGCGTATTTCTCGTAGCGATACGAGAGACCGAGGCGGAAGGTCAGCGAGTCGACCTTGGTTTTCACCGCGTCATAACCGAGACCGGTGGCGCCGTAATTGTAGAGCCGCACGTTGCGGATGTGGTCAAAGCCCGCCTCGTCGCGCGCATACCACGAGAGGTGGCCGTAGAAATTATCCTGGTAATCGGCGCCGGCGCGGAACTGGTCGACGGAGGTCACGTTGCCGTTGCCGTCGTTGTTGTTGGTGACTTGGCGGTTGTAGCCGGTGTAGAGCTGGAGGGTGTCGTAGCTGGATTGGAGCGTGGCGCGAAGGGAGAGCGAGGTGCCCAGTTGCTTGGTGTTGCCGCTCGCGCCGGTGATGTCCATGCCGGCCTCGTATTTCCAGTGGCGCTCGTGCCTGGCTACCGCGGGGTCTTTCGCGCCGGCCGCCCACGTCTCGGAAATGTCGCCCAGGGCGACGTTGACCGGGCCTTTGTCCGTGGCGAGCACGAGCGCGCCGGCCGCGTTCATGCTGGCGGCGCCGCTCGCGACATCGCCGTTGGCCTGGCGCACGTTCATGGGCGTGTCGGTCGCCAGCGAGACGATGTCCGCGGTCTTGATTTTTATGTCGCCCGCGAAACCGGAGGAAATGACGACGCTGCCGCCGTCGATTTGCGTTATTTTCCCGACGAGCTTGGAGCCGTCCTTGGTTACGACAGTGTCGGCGAAAGACAGGCTTGTTCCCAGTGTGAGCGCCGCGAAAACGGCAAGTATGCTGAATTTCTTCATAAGCGTTTTTTCAAGATGTAAGACGCTAGCAAAACAGCAAAAATTGCGCCTTTGCAAATGTTCTTCGCGCGTCCCATGATTTTTCCACCATGGAAAACTTCACCTATCACAATCCAACCCGCATCCATTTCGGACGCGGCCAAATCGCGAAAATCAACCGCGAGCTTCCCGCCGCCGCGCGCGTGCTCCTCCTCGCCGGCGGCGGCTCCATCAAGACCAACGGCGTTTACGACCAGGTGAAAACCGCGCTCGGCGTGCGCGTCACGCACGAGTTTTTCGGCGTCGAGGCAAACCCCGATTTCGACACGCTCATGCGCGCCACCGACCTCGCCCGCCGCGAAAAAACCGACTGGATTCTCGCCGTGGGCGGCGGCTCCGTGATTGACGGCGCGAAACTCGTCGCCGCCGCCGTCGCGCACCGCGGCGACGCCTGGCAAATCCCCCTCACGCACGGCTCGGTCATCAGCGCCCCGCTGCTCCCCATCGGCGCCGTGCTCACGCTCCCCGCCACCGGCTCCGAGGCCAACGGCAACGCCGTCATCTCCCGCCGCGCCCTCAAGGAAAAACGCGCCTTCTTCCACCGCGACGCCTACCCGCGCTTCTCCGTGCTCGACCCCGAGACGACCTTTTCCCTGCCCGAACGCCAGGTGGCCAACGGCATCGGCGACGCCTTCTGCCACGTCCTTGAGCAATACCTCACGTATCCCGCGAACGCCGAAATCCAGGACCGCTTTGCCGAGTCGGTCATGAAAACGCTCGTCGCCATCGCGCCGAAAACCCTCGCCAACCCGCGCGATTACGACGCGCGCGCCAACCTCGTCTGGGCCGCCACCTGGGCGCTCAACGGCTCTCTCAGCGCCGGCGTCCCCGGCGACTGGTCGACTCACGCCATCGGCCACGAACTGACCGCGCTGCACGGCATCGACCACGCGCGCACGCTGGCGATTGTGCTGCCCAGCCTCATGCAAGCGCAACGCGACGTGAAACGCGAAAAACTCCTCCAATACGCCGCCCGCGTCTGGCACATCATCGAAGGAAGCGACGACGCGCGCATCGACGCCGCGATGGAAAAAACGCGCGCCTTCTATGAAAGCATCGGCCTGAAAACGCGCCTGCGCGACTACAACCTGATCGCGGACACGGCCTCCGAAGTCGCGCGCCGCCTCGCCGCGCGAGGCGAGACCGCCATCGGCGAGCGCGGCGACATCACGCCCGCGAAAGTTGAGCAAATCCTGCGGATGGCCGTGTGACATCCCGCGTCACGAGCCATCCCGCGTCGCGAGGAAACTTGCTTGCGCCGCCCGCGCCGCTCTACGCTCTCCTCCATGTCCACCGCTCCCGCACTCGCTCCCGCTCCCGCGCCCGCCAACCTCGCGCAACTCGTCACCGCCATCGCCCAGCGCGCCCGCGCCGCCTCCCTCGCGCTCGCCACCGCGCCCACCGCCGCGAAAAACGCCGCGCTCACGCGCCTCGCCGAATTGCTCGCCACCCCGCAAAACACCGCCACCCTCCTCGCCGCCAACGCCCGCGACCTCGACGCCGCCCGCGCCAACGCCCTCACCCCAGCCCAAATCGACCGCCTCACCCTCACCCCCGCGCGCCTCGCCCACCTCGTCGAAAGCGTCCGCCAAGTCGCCTCGCTCCCCGACCCCGTCGGCGAAATCCTCGAAGACACCACGCGCCCCAACGGCCTGCGCATCCGCCGCGTGCGCGTCCCCATCGGCGTCATCGGCATCATCTACGAAGCGCGCCCCAACGTCACCATCGACTGCGCCATCCTCTGCCTCAAAAGCGGCAACGCCTCCATCCTCCGCGGCGGCAGCGAAATCTTCCACACC
>Ga0123357_10013185_pt1 | contig 10709 bp, 4 predicted proteins | sample TergutEmb28metaG_FD_89873 | JGI IMG/M metagenome (GOLD analysis project Ga0123357, IMG submission 89873) | Embiratermes neotenicus P4 segment gut microbial communities from Petit-Saut dam, French Guiana - Emb289 P4 | ecosystem: Host-associated > Arthropoda: Insects > Digestive system > Gut ...
AAAAAAGTAGCGGCTCCAGGTTCAGAAAACAGAGATTAACGGCCGTGAGGACTCGTTGCGCTAACCACGTGACACCCCTCTATCCGCAAAAGTTGGCACTAACTTCGCCTACCGGCGGCGGCCTCTCTGTCGGTAAGGTTCGCTCGCGGACTAAAGCCACGGAGTTTAGTTTAGTTTAGTATTTTTGACAGAAACATACTTGCCCAGTGAATGGAGGCAGGCAAAATAGTAACAGAATTTTGCAAAAAATGGTTATAATTTACCCAAACATAAGCTTCTTCCTAAGGAAATATGAACCGTACCCCTTGCGACGCAACGTGTTTGATGTTCGGTGACAAAGGATTAATTTAGAATTGCAAATTCCTAAGTCATGATATAATATTAGAAGTTAAACAATGATATTTCGTATCTGAAGTTTCATTTTATTCACTGTCGTTTACTTTCTGCTCTATTGCAGTGAATGTACTTTCAAAAACTTAGAACATTACTGTTTGAGATGACCCCTTGAAATTTATTAAAAAAAAACTGATTTATGTTTACTTCAATATAAAACTGAGCTTGCTGTTAGAAAAGAGTATCGTATATACCAGTGCTTCTTGAATGTCAAGAAGGACAGGAGTCTCTTTGAAAGCAAAGGTGAAGGCGTCTTTCTACGGACTACACAATACACAATAGAGGAAAACGAGGGAGTATAGTTACAGATCCGGACTTTCTTACTTCAGCACTAGGTGGGTGTGAGTGGTCCGCTTCACGTCACAGTCGCTTTTACACCCGCCAAAAATCAGTCAGTGCCCGTCGTGTAAATGTTTTGCTTGCTCCTAACAGGGCGCTTTCGAGATGAGAAGGGTCTATATTAAACCTTTGACGCCTAACGACGCCTATAGGGGTCGTACCGCACCGCTAACCTCTGAACGTTGCATTTTATATATTTATTCAACAAATATAGGTACTGAATATTTTAAACATGGCATATACTCTCCGTTTCGTTCTCTTCAAAATGCAGTTTGTTTCATAATTCAAATATATTTGGTTCCTGTTTTATTCACATTTTATATACAGAGTGTGCCAAAATTAAAAAAAAAAATAATTCCGGCGCCAAACGGTTAATATCTGTCCACCGAGATGCAACACAAAACGGCATATTTATTATTATGCAAGTTCACTCTACATGTTTCGGGTGTCAATCACACCCATCATCAGGAGTACACAAAACTGTAACTACAGCCACCAGTACTGGTGATATTTTTTTTTTTTTGTGCAGCTACCTCCCTCCAATCTGGCCAAGCTAGCTTGGCCATATTGGAGGAAGTACCAGTACCAGAGGCTGTAGTTACAGTTTTGTGTACTCCTGATGATGTGTGTGGTTGATACTCGAAACATGTAGAGTGAACTTGCAGAATAATAAATAGATTGCTTTGTGTTGCATCTCTTTGGAAAATTATTAATATAGATCAGCGATGCATGGAACCATAAACATAAAATGAGAAGTGTCGTTTGCTTCTGCTGGATATTCTGTCACGATCTTGCTCTTAATCTAGTTAATAGTAACTGAGCTTGTTAGCAAGAATCAGTTATATATTAATTAAAACTTCTCATACCTAGTTACTAGTATATTAATATCTTCAAAAGTTTCTATGACTCGCTTTGACATAGACCCCTTACAGTTACTGACATTCATAGGTGAATATCTGGCGCTAGTCGGCATAAGGAAGGGGCTAGGGGCGCAACTTATATGCTATCTGCAAGAGAGTACCGTTATGTTGCTCGTTTATACCTGAATTATATCCACTCTGTATAAAGAAGTAGTTTATTTTCCTTTTCCCTAAAATCCAACTAGCGTTCACAAGGACGAACCTGATAGTATGTTTACGTAATTCACATCAGTTCCGATCAAACACAAATGCCTCCAGCTTCATTTCGGATGCAGTTGCTACAATTGAAACACACGTCTTCTGAGTCCGAATGGTTTCCATTGCATTGCGCATTGTCCTGGATTCATCCCATGTAGCCTGCATCTATGTTAGCACATAAAACCAGTCTCTATTCATGAACTGCAGCGTATGCAGTGATGTCTCCAAATTCAGCCAGGTGCGTATGTTGACTGCATGAATTTTAATAAATCATGGATTTATAGTTCATTCCCATTTGTACAAAAGATGGAATGGCTCATTCGGTAGAGTTAGTATGCTTAAAGCTGGATGAACGAGGAGAGCGTCCTAACCGACTCGACTGTCGTCCTTCCATTAGTCAGTTCTTAAGTCTAGCTTCATAAATTATTGACACCGCAATCCGTTGGTTGATTCTTACTTTATGTAAGGACATTTTGTCAATAAAGTAAGTCCTTAAATATGGTCAAGAAGAAGACCTAAAGGTTTATTTTGTGCGGATAGTTCGCCTAGTTCAGAATATTTGGTGTCGCAGCAAAGATTCGAAAATGTTTTCTCGAAAAAGAAAATAGGCATGTTTTCCAGAAAATCATATTTGGATTATTATTATTATTATTATTATTATTATTGCTGCTGCTGTTTCTACAGTTATATACAATAAATAATGTTTTTCACAAACAATTTGTGACAGCTGCGTTAAACAGTATGTCTGCGTTTTGTTATCGTCCGTCTCTCTCTCTCTTGTTTTCGTTTCGACCTCTTCTCGTCTTTTCCTAAGGGTTGCAGGGTGATGAACGGCCTTCTCTATGGGACATTAACCACTCTAATTGCAGACATTACGCACGTCCGTCCTGCTTGCCGCCAGTACAGTGCCCAGAATCCAAAACTCGTCATGTCTAGCGTTCCAGGACGATGCTTTGAACCTGTCGAGGGAGCAGTCCACAAGTTCGAGAATTTTTTGTGTGTCTGATTTTCCTCTTCGTTTGGCGCTTTCGTTTTGAACGGAAGTTCAATTTGGAGAAGTGACTTCTGTTGCTGCATAAATTAACTAAGTCCCTACAGATAAATTGAAAAACGTGAAGCCAGCTTTTAGGCAAAGCTGTCGAAATTCTAAATATGGGCATTTTTAATGAATGCTGTAGCTAACGCTTCTGTAGCTCTTTTTTTTTTGTATTGCTGTTTGCGTTTTATGTAGGGTTCACATTTCATGTAGGGTTCCACTTGTAGCTTGCTATTTAACTACTTTTCTTGAAAGACTACATCTTCTTCTGCGTCTCGCATAGACAAGCCTCATACCTCAGTGCCTAGACATGGGGTATTCAACGTCTGGATTTACATACTGCTGCACGTTTTGTGACGCCCCAAACAGTACAGTGGGAACGGAATTTGATATCATAGAGAGGCGAATATAAATTCAAAGTGCAGTCTTGACGATGCTCTATGTTCACTAAAATTGTAGTCTTTATGTTTGATATTGTGGCATGGATTTGAGTGACTAATGGAATGGTAGATTGGTTTAGTAGGGTGATCAGATGAATGAGAGTAAGATGGGACGGTCATGTGACACGTATGGTTTTTGTGGGAGACCTGAAGGAAATGTACCAATTGGACGAGTTAATTGTAGCTGGGAGGATATTGCTAAAATGTGTGTTATGGACATAAGATGATATAGTATGTACTGGACTGATCTGGGTCAGGATAGAGCAAGTATTGAGTTCTTGTGTACTCGGTAACAAATCAAGTTTCACAACATGAGGGGAATTTTGTGCCTATTTGAGGAACATACTGCTTGTCAGGAAGGATTCTGCTCTGTGGAGTTAGTTAGTTATTTGTGGTCGAGTATGTTGTGTAAAGTATAGCGTTTCTTTTAAACAAATCTCTCTCTCTCCCCCCTCTCTCTCTCAATCTCTCTCTCCCTGATTTGTGACGAATACAATTCCACGGCAGAGACATTTCTGTGGCTGTTCAGTCCCAGTTAATTTAGTATTCTCATTTTAAATTTCCTCCATACTTGAGACAAGATAAACTAAACCAAATATATAATACATAACTGAACTAAGACTTTAGCTGGCAGTGATGATCACGTGTACAACGAGCTTTGACATCGAAGAACTCCGGATTTTATTCAGAGAAATTATTTCGTAACTGATGTTGGCTCTCAAAATAAAGACTTCGAACGATAATTTTCTTGAACGTCATTAGTAGAATTTACTTTTAAGAGCTGTGTCTCATGAACCCTGCATGGTAGAAACAACGTGTTGCAAATTGTTCAGATTATATGCGCCCCTTCAGGAGTTCAAACAAGGATTTAACTTTTCGTACCTCGGTCTACCATGAGTAACGGCTAATAAATGTTGGTGCCAAGTTGCTTCAATCTCTGACTTTGCGGAGAACTGACATAGAAAAGCCAACAGACTGGCATGGCGATACAATTATTCCTTAGTTTGTTTGAAAATGTAATTATTACAGCGAACTGGCCTATATAGATCTGTTTCTCATTAATATTTATAACTTCGTCCGAAACGGTGGGCTAGAATTTAGTGTCTCAGTTGGACCTGAACTCATCAACGCAAGCTTGGTTTGTGTTGGTTCTGGGATAGTCGACCACGCTTTTACCTTCTGAGGTAACAAATTAGTGAGATGCGGCTGCATTCTGCAGTCTTGTAAACCGTATAGAAAGAGTAGAATGCTCTTAATTTTTGACGCCCGAAACAGATTGAAGCCCTTTTATAACGCTGACTCTTCTGTTCCAAATACTGCCCGATATGGAGGTGTTTCAACTTTAAAGTGCCCTAAATTGCACACAGGCAGTAAGGTGCACAAAGGTTGTCGACGTGTGAGAAATAAAGGTACATATGCAGGCGTTAAATGGTTAAGAATTCATTTTCTACTTCACAGAAATGATACTGCCGATCTGTTACAAGGACCAGCCTATTATTTAGGGACAAAGGTCTAAATTCCTTTATCTTGAGAGCCATTACAAAAGTAATAACATGTTTTCAGGATACGTATGGTTTTATATTAAGAGCGGTTGGTACGTAATATACATATAGTAAACACACTGTTAATTTCTGCCGACCACCAACAGATTTTAATCGTGTGAGCACTTTCGTTTCCAGGTTTGTAAATGCAACCCAAGGAGCTGTGTGAGGTACTAGGCAGTGTGAGAAGCGTTCTCTGGGGGAAAGTGGAGTTCAGCATAGCGGAGGTCTACCTTCAGAACTGCGTGGCTGTCCACAGAGTCGGGGCAGACATAATCACCAAGAAACCCCTATGTGACAGTGAATGATTCTCCCAACTGCTTACCTCGGGTTTATTACTGCCGTCTAAGCTTGATGTTGTTATTACTAACTCCGGTCTGTTTAATACACCCGTAACCACGCCATCTTATGGGAAGATTAAACGCTGTATGAAAGTGTGGAATGTTTTTGTAAACGACTTTCACGAAAACTTTGCAATTACTTATTGGCGAAATACTTATTTTTCCTTAGAATTTTTTAATTCCGGGATTTTGAATTATAAGGCTCATGGGCAATAATTTTGCCATCATTTGTTTTGTGCTCTTCTGGACGTGATCTCTTACTCTGTGTAGACAAGGTAAATTAATAGGCGTTTAAATAAAAATTACCAGAGAAATCTGTGTGTACAAACATTGGATACGATTTGCTGCAAGCTGACTTAATGTTTATGTTGTTCTCTGCCTTAAAAGCTGGTCTGTACGTGGTCTTCACTTGTACATGCTTTCATCCATAGCAGACTGTCTGTGTCTGACAGATGGCGTTAATCTCGACAGATACGTGTGTATGTAATGTGTAAATGGTTGGACGCCCGAGTTTGACCCCAGGGCAGTCCATGTGGGATTTGTTGTGGACGACGCTACACTGTGACAGGTTTTTATCCTATAACTTCGATATCCCCGTACGTAACTCTCTCCACCATTTGTCCGTACTCGGACTTAATTAACCTAACACCGATGCCGTTTTGTCGTATCAGTTGACAGCATCACACATTAAAACAAAAAACTGTTGGTCCTTAGAAGTTGGACGGAAAATTTCTTATTAGACATCCGTATTACTCACAATAAAGTTGAATAAATTAGGTGTTTTTTCTCTGAACTTATAAATTATTTTTGTTGAGATTGTTGTGCGCATGGCTAACAACAACTGATATTAGCCTATTATATTTGTATTCTCTGAAGTTCAAAATCAGTTAATAGCATAACAAACTATTTGTTTTATAAATCATGAAAATTAACAAGAATCGAAACTTGCTCGAATTTGGGATAATGAAGTCAATAAATATTCAGCTGTCTTTTACATAAATTTGTTTCTAATGGAACCCTAATATTTGGACTGTCACAGCTTATTTGACGATGATATTAGAACTATAACGATTCCGATTTTTATCGACCTATTAGAGGTTACAGATATCTGTCTAGCAACAGACGAACTGCTTTACTTTGACGATATTCATGAATGGACTCTGTGCATTCCGGAAGTGTCTCACGGTTTTAGTAAGAGATCAGACCTGCTATTTCTCTGTGAAACCTGCGATTATTGGAATCACACATTTTCCTGAAATCTGTTTTAATACGATAAATTACAGTTTTCAGTGATTTTCTAAATTGGTCATTCTAAATTTCTTGGAAGAAAGCTTCCCTTGCTAATTGCGTCTACACATGCTAATTGCGTCTCCACGGCAGTCCTGTTGACTTGTTTATTTTGCTTGTCTTTTCTGCTATCAAACTAATTATTTTACCTTATAAGTGTACTAACTAATGTAGAGAAATGCATTTTATTGGCATGCTAACCTGAACATTCTTTCTGTAGTCTGTCAGTGCCTGCCATTAGTTTTGTCGGTGTCGTAAAATGATACGTTCTTCAGATATTAACTGCTTCTGCAGCCGCTGAGTTCCATGTGGACAGACATGTTTAATTCGATAAGCTGCCGCTAACTTTCCAAGTTTCGTAATGTCTTTCTGTGTAAAGAGCAGCAAATGGACCTTCTCAAGACTCATTTTGTCTCTAGTTCTCTACGCTATTCTATCAGGAATGATGGCCCTAAGAACTACTTTTGCTGTCCCAGCAAGTGTTTCTGTTATGGCTTGTACTCTCCGAGCTTAGAGAAAGTACCCCTTTCTTATGTAGTGCAATAAATAGTCTTGTAGACTTTGGGGTTTATTTATCCTCTATCATTTGTTCTTATTTCTTCTTATATTATTTCATGGTTAATACTTTCTTTTATTTCTCTGTTTCACCTTTTGTTTTATATATTTCTTAGTCACTTTCAAAGTGGTCTATCTTTCTGTGTGTCGAATTCTACATTTTGTTATCTACCTATCTGTTTTTACTCCTGATACACAAGTCCTGCAAATCTACACCACGTCTCCAAAATTTGCATTCGTCTGTAAAAATAATATTCAGATTGGTTACATTTTAATCGCTGATATCTGAATGCAAATGCGCCTGCAAAATAATCATTTACGTTTTCATTATTACTGTTTGTGAGGAAGGTAAATTTACATTTTGTTACTCATGAAAATGGTAAGCTATGAAGCGGAGGAAATTATTTTGTGAAATTGCTGTGATCATTCTGTGTTGCTGTTAGAAGACTGCACGGAGGAGTAGCGTGGCTCGTGTTGCCTGGAGTGCCAAAGCGTCCTCTGTTAATGCTATTGTTTAACTCCGTGCTCTGAATATTCTACTCTGTGCTGTGTATGAACATCCATTGTGGAAGGACCTAGGTCAGCGTTGGTTATATTCGAAGTTCATTAAGATTTTATTTTTGTGTGCCTTGAATCAACATTCTGTCCTTCTGCGTTTAAATAACCTACAATTCTGGTCGGAAATGCCGCTGCATCTCTGCATGTATATTTTTGAAGCTCGTGTAACTCTCGTGATGACAGGACTCATACATATTTTTAGTCAGCAATTACGAATAAATGTCTTTCATAATAAAGGTTTATTAGAAGAAATCAAAACTGGAAATATGACTGAATAATTGAATATTGAAAACCATGGACATTCTTTTGATATGCGGAGAACTTCGGATTCTTCTTTCTTTCGAGTAATAGCACAGAATCTTGGAAGATTTGCGACTTCTGTACTTGTGTGGTTCTATCTATCTTTCATCATAAAATGTAATCTCATTCACAACCGATTATTTTAGGCGAGATCTTATGAGAAATGACGCCACGTAAGCTGATAGATACTTACCGACATTTTGCAGTAACCTACTGCCTACGTTTTCCGAGTAGGAAAGTTAAGCAGTACAATCACACAAAACATCAGTAAACTTCTACCAGTCCATACGACGTCACATCCAATAAAACATCAACCTACGTAGTCGCCCCCTATGATAACCTCAAAACTCGCAATTTTTTTCAGCTTTAATGTAAGAATGAATGTTAGGTAAACGATCTCATTTGTGTAAGAAACAGTATTTTATGTGCATTTTTCAGCTTCTCGGTTCCGCATCAGCTAATCCATTTCCTGACGTCATGTAACAATATAGGCGAGTCTTGCTTTGTTTTTGCACGACTGTTCTTCTATTTTAGCTCTCCCCATCACTTACGCCATCTTGAATCACGAAACATTGATGACTTAGCTACTCCAGCCACCATCCTTCAGCAAGATCTGGCCCCATTCATAATTAACACAATTTGAATTTTGTATTGTCCTTTATACTTTTGTTTTTTACTTGTTCTGAGATATGATTCCGTGTAGACTGGTGCATAGGTACCAAAGCTTTGGCAGAGTAGGTTTCCCCCATCTTCAGAGTAGCCTTATCCTCGTGTTTATTTTTTAATGGTTGTTTCGAATTCTGTTCATTTATTTACACCTTTTTATCTTAGGGAGAATGAAAAATACTCCTGGGTGTATAAATGATTAATTTTATTTTAAAATCTCGAAGACTTTCCGTTTCGAAAACACGAAAATTTTTCTTATATGTTGCGGGTTTCCCGTCTCACTCTTCGTTTATACAAGTTGCGATTTTCAGGGCAGCAGCATTCAACTATAACCCATTTTGATAACACAGATTATGCTAGTATTAATTATGTCTTCTTCTGAAATGTATAATTCAGTTTTAGTTTGGTTTTAAACGAGTAATATCGATCATTACTTTGCATGAAATGTAAGTATAATATTTTACTGTTTCGATAAATACTGAATAACGTTTATGGAATTTGTTCAGTCTCGTAACCCTGTTGTGTTTGTCGTGTTACAAGAATGTTCCGTTATGTGCATTAGTTTTATGCATTGCATATTTTTCATTGGGAAATACACTGAACTACTGCTGGACGGGTCTTTAAGGGCGATGAGTTTATTTGGAGATACATTTGATGTCACGCTCAATTATTAATATTTACCTATATTCTCGAATCTAATCCCCACCCGAATCTAATCCGCACTAGTTTTTGGCGATTTCTTAAACAAAAAATAAAGTTAGCTCGCGGTTCTTATCCGCACCTTTCCTTCAACCGCCACTTGTCTACAAGGCAGACTGATTGACGATTAAGTAATGAGTGATGACGGCGAGTCTGGTGAATAATAAATCATAAATATTTTATAATATGTTACATAATATTATAAATAAAATTATAAATTATTGTATTGTATTAATCTTACGGCACGTACAGCAGCTCTATAATTTTTCCAAAATCTAGCTCACTATAGCGAATCTAATCCGCATGGGAGTCTAATCCGTATCTGATTTTTTAGCTCTCTGAAACTGTAAAAAGGATGCGGATTAGATTCGAGAATATGCTGTATATGATGTTTTGTGGTGATGTAATGTTTATTTTTATCGTGCAGCACATTCTATATATGATTTGTGTCTTGAAATGTAAATAATTGTGCATTAGAAGTATCCAATTACCGTTATTCTGACTCATGCAGTGAAAGTCGCCTGACATTTTTATTGTACTCACCAGCCTCCAATCTCAGTGATTTTAAGTTTCCAAATTCCGGTGCTAAGAATGTTTGTAACTTCCTGGTTTCTTGTTATCACTTAATTTTGACCTGTAAATAAATGCAACGACGTTAATATTGTTTTAATATTTAATGACTCATCTGTGGTTGTGTTGATTGCACAAGTGGTTTAATTTCTTGTGAACACAAGAAAGTATTTAGGTTTCGTCTTTTGCTCCTGTCCTATGTAATTAAGCTGCCTAGCAGGTTTCGCTCAGTACCGCTGCATTTATTACAGAATGGGATCGAAAATATCTGTGTTGTTTTGTACATGCAGTCTGTTAAGACGAATGCCTGCTCGTGCCTTTAAACAGACTTTGAATCCTTTCACCAATTTTTTTTTTAATGTTTTACTGACCGTGCATCTCAGTGTAAGACTAGTGCGTAGGTTATTCGGCATGTAAGTACCGTCTGCGCATATCTCTCGCGAATCTCCAAGACTGTCACTTTGCACATGTGCAATGACTTTCTCTATCAGTTGAGAAGCCACAGACGCCATTTCGTGAAATTCGTATTATGTTTATGTTTGTTCTTGTGTGTTAAACTTGTTTAAGACAATTGAAGGGGCCGCCGACTGCGAAATACGGTCTGTAATTCGTTTTTTGAACGCTAGGAATGTGCTACCAAGTGAGATTCATCACCAAATCTGTCAACTGTATGGTGACAATGCTATGAGCGATGGTATGGTTAGGAAATGGGTTCGGATGTTCAATGAAGGGCGAGAGAACGTGCATGATGAGGCGCGAAGTGGGTGTCCATCTTTGGTGAATGATGATTTGGTGCGTAAGGTCAACGAAAGAGTGCGTGACGACAGACGTTTCACAATTTCTGATCTGTTCCTGCACTTTCCTCA
>Ga0123357_10013187_pt1 | contig 10708 bp, 6 predicted proteins | sample TergutEmb28metaG_FD_89873 | JGI IMG/M metagenome (GOLD analysis project Ga0123357, IMG submission 89873) | Embiratermes neotenicus P4 segment gut microbial communities from Petit-Saut dam, French Guiana - Emb289 P4 | ecosystem: Host-associated > Arthropoda: Insects > Digestive system > Gut ...
ACCAACTTGATGCACAAAATCTTGTTTTATAATAAGTTTATTAAGTGCCTCTACATGTTTCGAGCACTATGTGCTCATCATCAGGAGGTCAAAATTGTATTATACAGCATCTGGTATCATCACACCTGTAGGTGGCCGTCCGGGGCACAGGTTGAGAGAAGTCTTCTCTCAACCTGTGCCCCTGACGGCCACCTACAGGTGTGACGACACCAGATGCTGTATAATACAATTTTGACCTCCTGATGATGAGCACATAGTGCTCGAAACATGTAGAGGCACTTAATAAACTTATTATAAAACAAGATTTTGTGCATCAAGTTGGTTAATTACTAGGAACATGTTATGATAACAATATGCACACTAAGTTTTGCTGCCTTCTAAAGATAGCGCTATCAATTTAGGCGACAAAATGAACACACCATTCCGAATCAAGCGTAGCCACCTGCCAACTTATGCATCTATCAATTACTTCTGCCGCATGCAACAACAGACTGGCAAGTGTTGCTTCTTTTTTACACACCCTATAAGAGATTTTTTGCGCAGCCAACAGGCAAGGAGGTTGTTAAACGTATTTTGTGTAACGTGTCATGAACACTGGGGTGATTATGGCAACATAAAACGCCTCTTCACCTTTTTCCTCCCGTAACTTGACACACAAATACGCAATTTCCTCTTTATTGTTTCAAACTACATTCCTGGCCTAACTCAAAGATTTTACTAATTCTTAAGCAAGTGATATTGTTCTGGTCAGATTATGGAAGCTGACAAGGCAGGGCGAGCATCTTGCGTGGAGAAAAGCAAAGTTTTATTGACGAAACCTGAAAGGAAGAAATTATTTCAGAACCCTAAGCTTAGGTGAGAGAATGATATAAAACAGGTGGTGAGATTGACCGTAGGGGTGTGAATTTGGGTGCACGTGGCTCGCAATTGGGTACTGTGAAATTCAGCGATGAGCTGATGTGTTAGAGGAAAGGCTGGGAAAGTTTGGCGAGGTGAGCAGCTGTTAGTTTCTGAAGAAGGATTCTCCTGTCTGTGCAGGTTAGCCTTCAATAAAGGTAGCAGATTGCGCACTTTAATGGGAAAATATGTCTGAATAAATGTTCATATATATGTTTCTAAAATATATAGGATTGGTTCGATCTTGTCGATTAAGAATTGTAACAATATATGCGGAAACACATGTTCTGAATTATGAACAAACACACAAAGAACATTAACAATGTAAACCCAGTGGCTACTATATATACTACGAGTTTAACTTTCAACAATACTACCTTCTGTCCACACAGTGTATTTATATGTCTTGTGTGGATCTGAGAGCAAACAACGATAATTTCCCTATACAGTATTGACTGACTGGCTTTTATAACCGAGATTTGACCCTCTAAAGCCCAATGGTTACTATACCTACCACCAGTTTAACATTCAACAATTCTACATTCTGTCCACACAGTGTATTTATGTGTTTTGTGTGGATCTGAGAATAAAAAACGATTATTTCCCTATATAGCATTGATTGATTGGCTTTTATAACCGAGATTTGACCCTCTAAAGCCCAGTGGTTACTATATGTACCGCCAGTTTAACATTCAACAATGCTACGTTCTGCCCACACATTGTATTTATGTGTTTGTGTGGATCTGAGCACAAACAACGATTATTTCCCTATACAACATTAACTGACTGGTTGTTATAACCGAAACGAAGTGTGTTTGCTGCACGGTAGGGACTGGGTCTTTATGTATATAATTTAGTTTACTGGCAGTCAGTCTTCTGATGGCTGCTGTAGTCCATCTACCCTGATAGTGAAATGCAGACTTAACAACCTGAAATCACTTACCATTGACTTCCTAAGGCTCACCTTTGTTTCTGACAGCAGCCAGTTTTGCCATGCAGTCATTTCGCGCCTGGCCACAACGTGACAGCGGTCTGCCGCTTCCATCAAAGCAAATAGCAATTCGCCCGGTGTGCTCTGACCCCGGGAGTGCGTTTTGACTTACAAGTTGTTTAATTACGCTGCTTTCACCCACGTGCTGAGCCCGACGTGGTTTCCTGTGCGTGTTACAATATTGGTTAGCTTAGTATCTGGAATATCACAGTTTCAAATCTTGGTCCAGTGCCCATTTATCCAGACAGAAGGCCCTCCCGTGGTTTTCGTCAGTTCCTCCAGTAAAAGACAGAGACGGTATCTCACGTGACGTCACGGTCGCTTCCTTTTATATGCATTCCAATACATTTACTAGTTGGTATACGAAAATGTGACGTGAGCCGCTAAGTTAGTCGTTAAAGAACTGACACAGAATCCAGAGCGTTCAAGTTGCGTCCTAAATTTACATCAGTTTGATATTTTGACTATTTTCGCAGTATTGAAAATCTTGTGACTTAAGTCACCCTGTTTTGTGGCGGGGGTGGAGTGTTGGAGGGTCCTACGACAGAAGGGTAGATGAAACACGAAAACGATATAATGCTGAAGAAAGGAAGAAAAAGAGCAATTAGTGAATGAAGAAGAGAGGATGAAAAAAAAGCAATAAGAAGTTTTGGAAGGAGAAGAAGAATGCAAAAGTAAGAAGATGAGTAAAAAAAATATTCTTAATTTTCTATTTTCGTCACGGGTCAGTTTCTCGCAACCTTCGGGCGGAAAGAGAGAAAACAGTAAAAGAAAAACGAATGTAAAGAGCATGAGAATAGTTAATAGTCACCTTTTATCTTGTCGCGCCGGTTAATGAAGGATCGGACAGAAGCCGGTGCGGCTAGGTGACAAATCTTGAAACTGTTGTCCCTGCAGCTTTTCCCGAAACGCCCGTATCCATCTCTGAAACTATATGTCATCACATCCTAGAAGATCATAATCTTGTTTATTCTGTTCGTGAAACATGGCCTTTAGCGACGTAAGAGTCGTTTCCACAAGGAAAGTGCACTTGATGTAGACGAAACAGCGCCGTGGCCAGCGTCGGTCAATGCAACAGGCTCCCCAAGATGGATGGAACCAGAGGGAGGCTGGTTTATAAGATTTCAGTTGAGCCTGTTCAGTGTGACCCAATTAGGGGCTGCGGCTCACTGCCTCCGGAAGCTTTAAAGTGGATGAGCACTTTTGGAATTGCCTTAGGGCACGCAGTGTGCGCAATGTCTGCGTAAATCCGCAGTTTCGGACCATTTCGAGTTTCGCTGTGGAAGCGCCATTTCTTCTGGCTGCAACACCAGCAGCTTCTGAGTAACACTGCTGAACACTTCGTGTAAACCTCTCAACCGCAGTGGCAACTCTTTGCAGAGCGTCCTCCATAGCTCTGTCGGTACAGTGCACACCCTCTCTGGAGCGCACCGTGTCTCCCAACGATGGGTGTCTGGTGTTTACAGCCTGCAAAATGTTGAACAATATATCCCAGTAATAGTCAGTAGAGAGATGATGAAAAAATGTATACCCTGATGGCAGGGCCTGGATAGCGCCGTCGGTATAGCGAATCGCTACTGGCTGGACGGTCCTGGGATGGAATCCCAGTAGGGGCGAGATTTTCCGCAAACGTCCAGAACGGCCCTGGAGCCTACCCAGCCTCCTATACAATGGGTACCGTGGGTAAAGCGGCGCGGGTGTGGCGTTGACCATCCACCCCATCTAACGCCGACGCTGGAGGAAGAGTAGAGCTATATATCTACTCCCCTATGATCCTTCGTTGCCTGTTCTAGGGTAACCTTTACCTTTACACCCTGATGGCATTCAGGGAGCTCAACTAGGTGAACCAATTTTAATGACGTGCAGAGAACATGTGACACTAAAGGACATTTGGCACGTGTCTAGCCTTCGTTGACGAGCACTTGGGGGAAAAATAACTGTGGATGGGAGAGTAATGTTAAAAAGGATATTAGAGGAAGGGATTGTGATGCTTAGGATTGGATTATTTGGTTCAAGATTAGATCAAGTGTTGGGACGACAGTAATGAATTTCTGCCTTATAAATTCGGGGATGTTGGAATTTAGTTAATGGAATCAGATTTTTACTTGAGCCCGAGTGTTTGTGAGTGAGTACAGTTCGAAATGTCTGTGGCAACAAATTGACATACACGTAGCAATATTTCGGACTGTGTCTTCCGGACAGAAGTTCGAAATCCAAATGTAATACTCTCGTCATATGTAATAACAAATCCTGCTCCGTAGGTTCAATTGGATGGAACTAATATCTAGTTACAGATGGATTATCTCCATCTAAAGGACATAACAACGCAGGGTTTAAAATCGACCCTAAAGACAGAGGCAGAATCAGCTTCCAAAGTACCTTGTTTCTTTACGTAGGTTTTCACACTTTTTATAGGCCACAAAGGCCCTTCGGGTGAGTAGAGGTATAGCTATACCATTTCTAGGACCTCGGCACTAGATGGGATGGGTGGAAGGGTCAGCCCCACGCCCCGACCGCCTTTACCCCCGGGAAAGACCCGTTACTCATTGTACAGGAGGCTGGGTGGGCCCCAGGGCTGGTCTGGAAGGGCGGAAAATCTCATCCCCACCGGGATTCGATCCCGGACCGTCCAGCCCGTAGTCAGTCGCTATACTGACTGAGCTACCGGGCCCACCTCTTGTTTCTTTAACTGAAAGGGAAAGACAAAAAAATTTAAAAATTATAGGGCAGTCGGTCGAGAAACTACAAAACGAGGAACTCAATGTGAGGCTAGGGAACCGGAGGAACATGGTGGGATTAGCAAGTTTCAAACTGTGGGGAGCTACAGACAGACAGACTGCTATCATACATACAGATGTCTCAGCACTGCTTTACCAAAATAACTGACTGCATTCTTAAGGCGGCTCTGCTGTGTCATTTACCGTTGTTGGCAAACTTTCATTATCTCTTTCCTCCATCTACAAACGGTGGGATAATTAGCAAATAATGACTTATAAAGTCTGTAAGGGGAAACCGTCTTGGGCTATTTTCAAAATTGTGTTCCGATGACTGCCTTCAATGAGTGAGGAGAATAAATACATTTTGCTGTACGGATATCCGGTGTTCTGGGCGATATTCAAACCCGCGTCTTCCAGGAAACGAATAAGAATGATAATCAAGCGCACAAGACTGTCCTATGGTCGTAAAATGATCAGGAATATGGAAGGCTTTGACTTCTATGTCGTTATTTACCTTTGAAGATACGGAAGTGTTTGAACTTCGACCTATAACAGCTAGCTATCTGCCTGCGGTAGAAACACTCGAACTCCCAACGATCGGTAAAGCAATCTGCTGAATTAAAATGTCTGCTACAAACTTCCTGGTATTCCTACATTTGTTCTGACAACACTTGATCTCTGTTACTCGCAGATATGCAGTTGGCGCAGCACGTCGACATGTGTTTCTTTTAACAGCCGTCAGATCTCGCTCTGTAATGCCAATTACGCAAAAACTTTTATTTTGCACTGCGCATTCGAACAGTCACCTGTGATCATTCGTCAGCCCGAACTAACTTGCACTCTTTAAAGCACAGTACTAACCGTATTGATTTAAAGTACAACACTAACTGTATGACGTGCCACATGATTTAAAGTACAGTACTAAATGTATGATGTGCCGCATGATTTAAAGTACAGTACTAAATGTATGATGTGCCGCATGATTTAAAGTAAAGTAATAACTGTATGATGTGCCACATGTTATAAAGTACAGTACTAACTGCATGATGTGCCGCATGATTTAAAGTAAAATAATGACTGTATGATGTGCCACATGATTTAAAGTACAGTACTAACAGTATGATGTGCCGCATGATTTAAAGTAAAGTAATGACTGTATGATGTGCCACATGATTTAAAGTACAATTCTAACTGTATGATGTGCCACACGATTTAAAGTAGAATACTAACTGTATGATGTGCCCCATGATTTAAAGTACAGTAATAACTGTATGATGTGCCGCGTGATTTAAAGTAAAGTAATGGCTGTATGATGTGCTGCATGATTTAAAGTAAAGTAATGACTGTATGATGTGCCACATGATATAAAGTACAGTACTAACTCTATGATATGCCGCATGATTTAAAGTAAAGTAATGGCTGTATGATGTGCCACATGATTTAAAGTAAAGTAGTGACTGTATGATGTGCCGCATGGTTTAGTGTACAATACTAACTGTATGATGTGTCGCATGATTTAAAGTACAGTAATAACAGTATGATGTGCCACATGATATAAAGTACCGTACTAACAGTATGATGTGCCGCATGATTTAAAGTAAAGTAATGACTGTATGATGTGCCACATGATTTAAAGTACAGTAATGACTGTATGATGTGCCGCATGATTTAAATTACAGCAATAACTGTATGATGTGCCACTTGATTTAAAGTTCAGTACTAACTGTATAATGTGCCACTTGATTTAACGTAAAGTAATAATTCTATGATGTGCCACTTGATTTAAAGTACAATACTAACTGTATGATGTGCCACATGATTTAAAGTACAGTACTAAATGTATGATGTGCCACATTATCTAAAGTACAGTACTAACTGTATGAGCCTCCTTTACGATGGGTACCGGGTTTTTCCCGGGGGTAAATTGCGACCGGGGCGTGCTGCTGACCACTCACCCCCTTCTAGTGGCGCGGTCACGGAAGAGTAGAGCTATACCTGTACCCACCCTCTGGGCAACACCGGGCCTTTGACTGGATCACTTTACCTTTACCTTTCAATAACTGTATGATTTTCCATTTGATTTAAAGTGTACTACCAACTGTATTTCGTTCAGTCGGTATAGCGACTGACTACGGGTTGGACGGACCGGGTTCGAATCCCGGTGGGAATCAGATTTTCCGCCCCTCCAGACCGGCCCTGGGGCCCACCCAGCCTCCTGTACAATGGGTACTGGGTCTTTCCCGGGGGTAAAGGTGGCCGGGGTGTGGGGCTGCCCCTTCCACCCCCATCTAGTCCCGAGGTCCTAGAAAAGAGTAGAGCTATAGCTCGACTCTCCCTAAGGGCTTTCGTGGCCTATAAAAATGGTGAAAACCTACTGCATTATGTGCGACTTGATATGTTTCCATTTCTAAACTTCAGTTGCTACCTCAAAATGTACAGTCGCGGATTATTTTGAGTATAAACAAACCGCATACTTACACATTGATATAGGCTTTAGTGTTCACTGTAAGGTACGAACTGGCTATGTGTAAGTTATTTACACGAATTTTGAGCACTAAATTCCGTGACTAACCCATGCGGTTATTCGCCGGCCTCTTACCGCGGAGGCCTCACGTTCTTTCCCGGTCAGTCCCTGTAAGATTTAAGGTAGACACAATGATACTGTACCGGGTTTTTCCCCCAATATTTCGTTTTCTCCTGTCAGTATCATTCCAACAAAGCTCCACACGAGTCGTCATCTACTTGCAACATATTTCAGAAGGGCAAGCGGAAAAATCCTGGAAACTCTCATATAATTGAACGTACTTTCATTATTCGCTGTGCATCGTGCAGAACGGGCCCTTTAAAGTGTTGAACAGTTCTGCGATTGCTGTTATGCCGTTTTGTGCAGATGAGCGTGCTTCCGTTTTTACCGACCATGAATACATTAGGCTAATGCTATCGGAACAGTTTTATATGTACTCTACATTCAAAAGAAACCTTGTGCTTTGAGTAGCATTGAATAATGTCAGCCGCCCTTAAAGAATCACTTCTATCTGTCCCACTCACACTGGCATGAGTTCCTTATTATTGTCAAAAATAGTCAGATATTAATAAATACTTATGGCGTGACACTGAATACTTAAGCTGACTGAGTCAAGGAGGATGAGATTGACTGGGTATGTGGCACGTGTGGGGAGATGGGAACACTCAGGGTGTTGGCAACGAAAAGTTGAAAGATAGGGCTGAGTTGTGGATGGTAGGATACTATTAAAAGGGATTTTGAAAAATACAACGAAAGAATGTGGACTGGAATAACTTAGCTCAGGGTAGAGACAAACGGCGAACCCACGTTGACACAGTAATGGATAGCTGAGGAACAATTCGCTTTTGAAAAAGGACTTTTGTACTTGTAGTTAGTTAGTCAGTTGGTTGGTTGGTTAGAGGTAGAAAAAGGAAGTTTCAACTAATGTAAATTTCCAAGAGAGGACAGCAGAACGACAAGTGGTCAAATACAAGAAGCAGCGCCTCGACGATCGAAGACCTCGACGCGCAGACTCGCGTGCGGTTGGTCCAGTCGCTGTCACCTGTTGACAGACAGTCTCGCACTGAGTGTGCCTTCGGAAGCACGGGTCGAGCGGGCTGCGACCACATCATCGGCTCACGGGAGATCGCGAACGGTACACTCACATGGACCTGCCTCAACTTGGATAACCAACTGTAAGGCATAGTGGTCTGGTCCATGCAAAAGTGGAAAGTGCCACACAACTCGCACTGTCGCTGTTTATAACACAGTACCATAGTTCTGGGTTTATTTGAAACTTAAAAGCAGCAAAGTGGTCTGAAACATGGCGGTGGAAACTTAGTTTGTTTCAGTTCCTTTGTTTGTCCCCGTTTGTAAATTGAATGTTTACGTTGCAATGTACGCTTTTGGTATGAAATTTATGTTATTTTTGCCATAGCGCTAGGATCGGTACGTGTATGAACACGTTTTATCTGTGTAAATCCGCAATGAAAGCATCCTAATGGTAGATTAGCTACAGAAATTATTTAGCCCTTTGAAGATCTACTTTCGTCTAAATAACAATTAAAGCACAGTTCGTGCCTCACAGAAAACACTCAAATTCAGCATTACAGAGGACCGGTTAGTGTTTTGTAGTGAAATAATCGCTGTTTATTATGGTAATCTTAAGGAATACAGAAATGTACCGTGCAGGCGGAATACAGGGTTCTGATAGTAGCCAACTGTTGGCACAAGTAACGACCACTGTTCACTGTAAGTACGTTTGAGTGACGGTGGATGTCAAGTTTGGAAACAGAGGTTGAGGACAGAGTTTGGTGTAAAGTAGCAGTAAGTTGGTTACAATCAGGGGGAAGATCACGGCAGATCCAACGAAACGAATATCCAAGTAAATATATTTACTTTGTTGAAGAATAAAAGACCAACTTGATGTTACTTGCTATTTTATTTCAGTTCTTATGTGATCAACATGTTTCGGACGTCAATATATCCATCATCAGGATCTCGCGACTAGTCTGTTGAATTACCACCTGGTCGTATTGTTCTTGGTTCGATGTGTGTTAGAGTTTCGGTGTGGTTGGGTTGGAGTGGTATCCGTGTTGGTTAACAGTACAGAATAATAAAAGGTGTACGGTACAAGTGTTAAGATAATCTGCTACATGTTTCGATTACTCCGAACTATCATCAGGCACTTCTTTTGTTAGAGCTGAACAGCATAAGTACATTTGAAACACGCAGTTTTTCCGTTAGTGAGCTCTCGGTAATTTATGATTGGTTATTAAAATAATAATTGACCGGAATATGTAGCACATCTTATGTTTATAGGACCGTGCATCATTGTGATAGTTGAAGAATAAAAGACCAACTTGATGTCACTTGCTGTTTTATTTCACTTCTTATGTGCTCAACATGTTTCGGACGTTAATACATCCATCATCAGGAGCTTGCGACTATTCTGTTGAATTACAATATTGGTCGTCTTATTCTTGGTTCGGTGTGTGTTGGAGTTTCGGTGTGGTTGGGTTGGAGTGGTATCCGTGTTGCAGGCTGCAACACGGATACCACTCCAACCCAATCACATGTAATTCAACAGAATAGTCGCAAGCTCCTGATGATGGATATATTAACGTCCGAAACATGTTGAGCCATAAGAAGTGAAATAAAATAGCAAGTGACATCAAGTTGGTTTTTTATTCTTCAACTATCACAATGATGTACGGTCCAATAAACATAATATATACTTTGTATAAGCATGTGCTGTTCCCGGTTTGTACAGCCCCACACCACACCTAAATTTGTCGAATAGTGAAGGAAAATGTTTTTCTTCAGGTGGTTGAAATTTCTTTTAAGAATTTAACTTGAGAGAGCTATAGAAATTATCTCATCGTTCTCCGTTAAACAGCAGTGTCCGGTGACCCGTGAACAGTATTGCCTTATCCCCAACATTTCAGCACCGCGTCGCTCTACCTGCGGTCAACAGGACAAGAAAATTATGAACGGTATTGTGATACGGGATTTTGGATGGTGACGGAGTGTAACATTGTGGGTGGCAACTGGCGTTTCGGGGCAATATGCTGCTCTCGTCTTCAGGACAGCGAGGCGGCAGATTCTACTGAAATACTCTTGAGTGTAAGCCGTAGAATCAGAGTCTGAACTGTCACAGACATGCTACCAAAATTCATCATCACATTGCCAGTGGCCACCATAGATTTTTTCCGGCAGTGCATGAGGAAAAGCTTTTGTTTTAGGTGGTACATAATGCCGTGAAAAAGAAATATATATATATGTAGGTCAGTGGCTTACCGAGGGGGGCGGGGTTAAACAAGGGGGTTAAATTCCGAAGGCCGTCCAAAATCCTTCCAAACTCAACCCCATTGTGAAAACTGTTAAAAATTGCTGAATTTAGGAGGCCAACACACCAAGATGTTCGGAAAAAAGGCAATAAAATTCTACAACTTCCTAGGGTTGCAATTGTTTTATATTAGCAATGACAAATAAATTGGTTGTCATCATAAATAGTCTTAAAGTACCAAAAATTAAGAAAATTTTACTATATGAAATGAAATTTCTTGTACCAAATTACAACTGCCTCCAGAACCCCTG
>Ga0123357_10013188_pt1 | contig 10708 bp, 5 predicted proteins | sample TergutEmb28metaG_FD_89873 | JGI IMG/M metagenome (GOLD analysis project Ga0123357, IMG submission 89873) | Embiratermes neotenicus P4 segment gut microbial communities from Petit-Saut dam, French Guiana - Emb289 P4 | ecosystem: Host-associated > Arthropoda: Insects > Digestive system > Gut ...
AAGATATTTATTCACTGCAAAACTACTCCACATGTTTCGGGTGTCACAGCACCCATCATCAGGAGTATTAAAAACTGTACCCGCAGCCTCCGGCACAGGTCATACTACTTGTACCGCTACACCCTCCAACGTGGTCTGATCGGGACTGGTTTGTGCGAGTCATACGCGACTCGCACAAACCAGTCGCACGCGACTCGCACAAACCAGTCCCGATCAGACCACGTTGGAGGGGACTAGCGGTACAAGTAATATGACCTGTACCGGAGGCTGCGGGTACAGTTTTTAATACTCTTGATGATGGGTGCTGTGACACCCGAAACATGTAGAGTAGTTTTGCAGTGAATAAATATCTTCATGCTGTTGCATCTGTTGGATTTTTATTCACGTTGAATTACGATGCACGGAACCACGAGCTAAAAAAAAAAAATGTTAAAGGAATTTGTTTTGCGTTGCGGTACCCTGTCAAGCAGATATATTGATGTTGCAATAGACATGAACTTCATCTTGTTTCAGGTCCTTTGTATCAGTTGTCAGTGCGTTAAGTCATCGACTTTCGGAGGAAACTGATGCTCCAAACTTCAGGATCGAGGTGAGGAGGGAAGAAAAAGTGAAAGTAATTTTCTGTCCAGGGCTGTACGATTTTCGAAAGATTATTGCATTTTGGAAGGTTTCCAGGCTTTGTCCGTTTGTCCTTCGAGCAAGAACAACTTGTAAATTAAGACGAGTGTGGAACATTCGTGTAATATTATTGACAGGTTAAAACCGAAGAACAGGGGGCAAAACCTCTCCCACTGTCACATAGCCCACCATACATATCACATGGGCTGACCTGGGGTCGAATGCTGGTCTCCGCAGTGTGATGCGGGCGACTAACCGTCGAGGAGACAAAAAGTGTTCTTAGGTTATGCAGACAGGCGATCTGTCGGGCCCACGGGAAGGGGAGTTAGAGTGAGTTCACGGTCTGGCCGATAGCTGTGAATAATGAAAGCGACACGGGAGGGCGTGTGTAACCTAAACACTTACTGTCTACTCATTTTGACCATGAAGATGAAGGTAGTGTAAGTTTCTCTGAAACTGCGGCAACGTAATCCAATTACACGCGATGCAGGTACCCCAGAACATTGTCAACATTAACATCGAAACAACCGCCAAAGCTTAAAACAAGTTAGTAAACCCGATATTCCGGACTTCCGTCTGGGAAGTACTTGTTTCGAATCTTGGACCGAGTTTGCTTTCCTATTCAAGATATTGTATATTGTACTCAGTAATGTAATTAGTACTTGGTCCCTCACATTCAGGGAGGAACGTAAGCTGAGGATGTTTTAGAATAGGGTGCTGGGGAGAATATTTGGGCCTAAGAGGGACGAGGTAACAGGGGAGGGGACAAAACTACATGATGAGGAGCTTAATGATTTCTACTCCTCACCCATTATTTTTCAGGTAATAAAATTTAGAAGAATGAAATTGGCGGGGCATGTAGCACGTATGGGGAGAGTAGAGGTTTAGACAGGGTTTTGGTGCGGAAACCTGACGGAAAGAATCACCTGGAAGACCCAGGCGCAGATGGGAGGATAATATTAAGATTGACCTTCAGGAAGTGGGATGTGGGGGCATGGATTGGATTGATCTGGCGCAGGATAAGGAAAGGTGGGGGGCACTTGTAAATGCGGTAATGATCCTTCGGGTTCCATGAAATGCGGAGAATTTTTTGATTGGGTTATCTTCCGAAGAAGGACTCTGCACCATGGAGTAAGTACCGTAAGGAATCAAGTAAGTAAGGAAGTAAGCAAACACTTTATAATCATGTCACTGTTGCTTCCTGCTCACTGCACGAGTTCATCTTTCTGTCTTTGCCGAAGGTCGCGGCCGAACGGAGGGCATTCTTGCTTGTTTGCGTGGTCCCGGTTTCGGATTTCTGTCGGAGACCGGTTGTCCTGACTGTCGTTTTCTCTTTTCTCAGTACGTGTGTGGCGTACACATTAAACAGCGACCTTCTCCTTCAAAGGTAAAGGTAAATCAGTCGCATTACCGGCCCGAGGTGCCCAGAGGATTCCAGGAAATTAAGGCTCCCAGATTAAGTGACAATGGCCAAGAATGGTGGTAAGGTTGTCGGCCTTACACACCGGCTGTTTTTACCCCCAGGAAATACTCCTGGTACTAATTTCTGTTAGAGGCTGAGTCGACTCCAGGGCCATAGTGCGTTCGGAAGGATTATGTCAATGAAAAATTCCAATGACACTATCTGGGATCGAACCAACGACTTTCCGATTTGTAGCGCAGCACCTTAACCACTGCGCTACCGCGGTCCCCCACTTCCTCCTTCACAATTTCTAATTTACGTTTAAGAGCCGGCAGTGGACATTTAAATTTTAGCACGCGTATATGTAAAACACGAATAATATAACATTTTGTGGGAAAAATAAAGCAGAGTGTTCAGCATGTTTTAAAAATACAATAAGTGTCCTTGTTGCATAGACACGTGAAATACAGTTGGCCATTCCGTGCATTTTTATATCAAATTTCACCGCTTATTAAACAATTAAATGCAAGTATTAATGAATACAAGTATTAAAAACTCATCTCCAACGTGTTTCGTTACAACTAACCCATCTTCATGGAGAACAAAATGACAGTTAAAAAAAACTGCTACTGGAAGTCTGTTATTTATTAGAGCAGCTTTCCAGTAGCAATTTATTTTATAAAAACTGGCGTTTTGTTCTCCCTGAATATGGGACAGCTGTACCAAAACACGTTGGAGATGCGCCCTCAATATTTGCGTTAATTAAGGCCGTGCATTCGTTGATGTAACAGACGGTGTACTGTGGTATAAAATTGTGTGTTTTGAGGTACTGCTGTACGCTAGTCCCGCAGGTGGGACGCCAAGCCTTTAAAAGGTTCACCTGTCAATGATGGTAACAATAATCTACGCTCTATTGCGTGTTATGATTTACCGACTACGTTTTAACATAAACAATAAATAGAGTCTGTCTATCTCACGCGCTGTTTTGTAACATTTGCACTTGATATATCGTTGTTATAAATCCAAAGTACCAGTCATTCACGTGGATTAATTCGGAAATCAATCGTCTTCCTGTCACGATAAGCCTTATCGCAGGTCGATCCAAGGACGGTCAGTGCTAAGCTCAGTTCATTGCTTTCCGATATTACTGTGATTTTGCATGCAGGCTCACATGTTGATTGCCTATATGTAGGTGAGAACTCTGGAATTCAGAGAATCAAATGCGCATAGCGACGTGACTGCTTCTAGGCGTGTCTATCTGACGGACACTACGTTGGAAGTATTGGCATTTCCCAGCTATTTCCTCACTGATCGCCTGGGTCGGCCGGGTGAAGAGGCGGGTCGCTCAGATCTATGAAAGAATATTGCTTTCTGTAACACCGTGAGGTTATAGCAGAAGATGTGAACTGAAGGCAAATATCGAAAGTCTCTTGATCAAAAAGGAAGGCAATGTTTTGAATATTATGACTGGTAGGTCTCAAATATTAGATCCGTGTTTTTAAACAATTCTTTAGCTGCGACAAACCTGTCTCCCCCCCCTCTCTCACTCTCTCTCTCTCTTCGTTCCAAACATTTCATGGGCGAAGGACAGAACATTATTTACGAAACTAATATTTGAAATCGTAGTTTTTCGGATGTGATGTTTTGACGTCTGTGAAGGTTGCTGCTTTCCGGGTTGTGACACCGTGTATAAAGATTAAAAAGATTTGCTCCGTTATTGTAGTACTGAAAATTGCCATCTGTCTTCTTTGCGTCTCATTCACACAGGCTAAGTGCTTACTGTTTACAGACGGTGTTTCAGCAGAGCATGACATGTATTACGACTATATAAAAAGGAAACATCATAGAAACAGAAAAGTAAAGCACATTTCTAATTGGTAGTCTGTGAAAATGCCTGTGGGATAGAGTATAATCCGTTTACGGTCTTATTATATTAGTACTCTGTACAAGTGTGTGTGTGTGTATGTGTGTGTGTGCGTGTGTGTGTGTGTGCGCGCGCGTGATTAGTGTTGTAGTTAATAACAGTGCCAGTTGCGTGTTATCAGGCTCCCGCCGTAGTGCAATTGAGATCTTCTATCATCTGGAATTTTAAGCAGCGCCGATTGATAATTACCATCGTTTCGGGACGACCTATCGGTCCCATTCTCAAAGTTCAATTAAAGATGGGGCCGATAAATTGTCCCGAAACGTCGGTAAGTAAAAATACACGCTGTCTAATGTCGCAGAACAGCGAAGATCTAACTGAAAATTGTTAAGTTTGCATATTGTCGGTTTTAGATGATTCAAATAAGAGCTTGGAGTACTGGTGGAATGTCCCTGACTGGTGAAATCGAATTACTCAGGGTAAAATCTTTCCCCGTGCCACTGTACCCGCCCCTTGCTGTGTATTACATGGACTGGCCTTGCATAAGCTGTGTAAGAGGTTAATGTTGCTAGAAGTCTAGATGGCTTGCAAAATTTATGCGAAGATCTGTCGTATCGAATTTCAACAAAGTATGCTTAATAGTTTATAACGTGCAGAAAAAAAAACGATTTAGACTTAAACGTGAATTGGGCCTTTATGGACCAGTTTTTGAGAATCTCGGAATCAAACAGCAACTTTAGTTCTTCTAAGCTTCTGGTATAGAAACGGTTGATGCGATAAATTCTCATGGCCTTATATAAAACGGGCTTCGTATTCGATTCATGATTGTAATATAAAAGAGACTCGTTAAGTTTAAAAAATTTCTGCTATAATTTGTTCAAGAAAATGTGAATAAATTTTGCGATACGCTAATAAATTTTGTTTGTGACTGTCTGTAAAACGTGCTTTGTAATCAGTACATATGATAAATTCGAAATGACCAATCAACTTTATGCATAGAGTTCTCATATCGAATTTCACGAAAAGTTTATTAACGGTTGTGTGATATGAATGAACGGTTTAGTTTTGTTTTGTTTGAAGTGGGCTTTGTTGTGAGTAAATATGGTTTAGAATCTCAGTTGGAAGAAACATCTAGTAGAAGGCTGCAGTTTCGAGTTTAGAAAGCGATCTGTCCCACGGTAGAAGCCATCTTAGTACGTCACAGACGGACATATGATTTCTGCTGAAGGCGTTCCTTCCTAATTTTTTTGTGATAAAGGCCTAGACGACCACACGACTTACGCAGGCCTTGGCAGTAAAGAGTGCAAACTGTAATTATGCAGCTGTGGTAATGCGTGTTGGAGGTGGAAAGTGTTACTAAAATTGGGGCGTGACGTGCAATGAACTAGACTACGTTCGAGTTCAGGTGGAAGAGTATTTAATGATTGTTTTCAACTTTTAATTTGTGTGTCAAGTCACGCAATAATCTGTAACACTGAAATGTAACCATCTGAAATTTGGCATACCGAAGTTTATCGTTGAATTCTTTTAAGATTAAACAGCGTGGAGCTCCATGTTATATGGATGTCCAAAAGTAATTAGAGATGCATGTTTACGAATGGAGAGTAAACGGAAGGTCACGCAACCCACTAGGAAAATTGCTATAAAAGGAATAATATAAACAACCAACTAGATGCAACAATAATAATTTTATTATTAATAATTTCAATCATCTCAACATGTTTCGGGCGATTATTTCGCCCATCCTCAGAAGTACTAGCCTGTGTTTACACCTTGTGGTGTAAAGCACCAGCGATGTTGCCTGCTGGTGACCAGGATGAGGTGGAACTCTAGATTTCCACCTCATCCTGGTCACAAGCAGGCAGCATCGTCGGTGCTTTATACAACAAGCTCTAAACACAGTCTAGTGCTCCTGATGTTGGACGAAATTATCGCCCGAAATATGTTGAGCAGATTGAAATTATTAATAATCTAATTATTATTGTTGCATCTAGTTGGCTGTTTATATTATTGTTCAATGATGCAAGGTCACACGAACATCAAATGCTAGACAAGGCTTAAAATTGTCTGTTGTGCATAACCCCTGGAATATTGCAAATATTCTGAAATGTCCGTAGCTTGCGTCAGCTTTGTATTAGCAGCAGAGACATCTTGAATGTCGGTTTTCCGATTCTTCTCTGCCAGACGACTGACAATGCTCCATTTAATAAAAGGTTTCCAAGATACATGAAGTGTGAATGATAAGAAGGTTTCCGGTTGGCTGTCAGTTGCCGCGTGATGAATCTGTGGGAAGTGAAGTTTGGTGCGATATCCACGAAAGTTTCAGAAAGACTTCGCCGGAACATGTATTGTTGTATAGATGTATGCCTGCATACACGGCAGGAAGAAACAGGAGCAGCATCACAAGTCATCAGCTGAGAGATCGAACTGTTGCAAGAATTCTTTGCAGATCGCTTAACTCACTGAAGACTAACATTAACCAAAATTATATTTAAAGTTTCAGTTCGTATCGCGCAGTAAACATTCTCCTTCTGTTTGGATATTGGCCAACTAATTGCACTGTTATATGTGTTTAAAAATATTTATTTGCAATTAACACTTTAAAACATATCACTTTGTTTAAAATTCGTCGTTACTCCTACATGTTTCGGTCCTTCTGGACCATCCTCAGGGAGTGTTAAGTTCCTAGTATTGAAGTTGCTAGTATTCTATATTTGGTGTTGTGACGGCATGCGTCTGGGTGTTCAGGTTAGGTCTGCGTGCCTTGTCGATGTCATCGACAAGGCACAAGAAACCGGTCATTTAATGCTGTATAGGGAAATAGGTGTGTTGTTCTGAGACCCGTACAAAAACACATAAACGCAATCAGTGTGCAAAATGTACAATTTCTGAAAGAAACAGATAGGCAAAGTGGTATAACGCAACATTGAGGCGCGTTCGCGTAACCGTTTTTGCCTTTGGAGATCAATCAGTATTACATATTCTGATTATTTATATGCAGCTGTTATCCAGCATGAAAAGCGCATGCGCCATATTCTTTTGTCACGTGTGGCCTGTCCGACTGTGCAGTATGTTTCCACATTATTCAATGAATGCATGATTTTTCGGGACAAAAAATTGATTGAATATAAAATGTTTTTCTCTCTCCACAAATTTGTCTAGAATATTTCTCATTCAGAGAATAATTAGGCGTTATGGTGTCATAAATGCAATTAGGGCTTCACGTAAAACATCCGCTTTTCTATACCTCGGCAGATTTTCGAAAAAAGTACTCCAAATCAGATTTCATGAACATCCGTCCAATGGGAGCCGAGTTAATTCTTACGGATGGACGGACGGGCGGACAGACACATATGATGAAACTAAGAGTAGCTTTTTGCAATTTTGCGAACGCGCATAACAACCGTTGTGCATTAAGTAACCGTTGGTTGTAAACACTTAGATATATCTTCGTCCTTTCGAATAAAATTTGCCGACAAGAGCGTGCGTTACCGAGGGCACTGGTCATTTACAGAGTTTCTGTACTTATAATTGTAACTTCAGTGAAAATAACACTGAATCGGTATGGTAACTGTACGTATACAAATACCACATTAGGCCGAATATAAGGCAGCGGGGGTAATTAGAAAAAAAGTGCTGAGTCAGATGGTACAACGCTACAGCATACATTTGTTTGTCTCTTTGCACTAGGTAATGACATGTCCTGACGAGTTGTTAGGAAATTTCCTAAGGCCTCTTTTAAATGACGACCCCTACTTCTCTGTGCTGCTGTTTTCGAAAAAATCTCGCCTTGTTTTTAGGCTTGTACGATTAATCCGTCTCAGTGTTGATTAGCCTGCGTTTTCGATCGCCCGTGTTCAGGCGTTGTAGTTGGACAAATTTTGCAGACACTTATGTTTATTGGAGCGTGCATCATCTTGATAGTTGAGTAAAGAGAAAACCAATAGAATAGAATAAAATAATAAAATAAGTGGCATCAAGTTGGTTTTCTCTTTACGTTACAGACACATTTCTAAACATTTATGAGATAAATGTTTTGTCTTATGTGAATCGCCTTTCCATTTCGTCTATGACGCTACGGCCCCTTCTGGTCCCTGGCCTCCCTCACAACATGCCTCCTTTCTTCCGTGTCTGCTGCTCCTCTCCTCCATACTCGTATTCCTAGTATCTGTGGTGAGTCCCTCCGGACGACGTTGGATTGCCTGTATGCAATCTTTTTTTTTAGGTAGAATGACAGTCAAAATATAACCCAATTTTCTTTCGTATATGAACACGCATGTTTGCGGTATGGCGTGGTCTTTGTCGGTCGTACGTAGCCTTCTTTATCCTGATGATCCACGGTATAAGATCGCCGCCTGCCGTTTCCCATTCGATGTGCTGTACGATCTGGATGTTACAAGATATGTGCTCGTAGATTGCAGTGCAACCGATCGACTAAAGACTTTCTTCTGCCAGATCCATAGTCCGAAATTTTAGTGCCTTCTTAGTGTTTGTCAAAGCTTGCAGATAATAATTTAGGTAAAATTTATATACACTTTTCCGATATCGAAACTTCCCAAATTTAATTATTGGCACTAATTAAAAAACACATCTTCCGTTCAACGGCAGGTTGATGTTTGTAGATATTACAAGATTTTCAGAAACTCCATGTCATATATTACGCCAACTGCGGGTTTATGCGTTACGTCAATTTTATATTTCTACTTTAAAGCGTGACGGTCGATCGGAAACTAAGATTACATAACAAATATTTGATTATTAAGCAAATTTGTATTAACAATAATATTCCTCACGAAAAAAAAACAGAACAATAATCTGTTTTTCCACATAGTCACCCTGAGGGTTCAGGTACTTGTCACAACGTGTTATCAGTGGATATATATATATATATATATATATATATGCCTTCATCTTAGAATTGTGGGCACGTGGTTGCGTGTAGGGTAAGTGAAATGGAAAACTGATATTCTGTGAATGGTCCGAAAAATTAGTTAAATAATAAAATGCTGTTCTAATTCATTAAAAAGCAACAATTTGTTATTCTCAATTTTTCCCACATACTATTACGGATTAGATTGAAGAGTTTTGTTGCACGTACGTAGTAAATAGAAAATTGTGGCACAAAAGGAGGGCGCGGTTTTAGTAAAGTGGCAGTCTGGGGACTGATGCTTGACATCTCCCAGGTGAAGTCTGGGGTTACATAATGCTGTAGGTGTCGAATATCTTGACAATGCGAGTGGCTGTTAGCTTCTCAACAGCCTCATCAGCACGGAACTATTTAGTTTCAAAACATTTTCCACAGTTTGACAATATCGACTAAAATAGTTGGAGAAAGTCTTAATGTGTTGTAATAAGCGCAAGTCCAAACACATATTGTACCAAGCTAAAGTAGGTTACCAGTTTCTAAAATATATTAGTTACCTGTTCTTTTACGTTTTTAGCAATTGGCTTTCCAAAGAATCTATCCAGGAATCGAAACAACCATAGCATTTCACACGTATCCTTTGTAAAGGTCACCGCATGACATGCTTATGCTGGCATAGAGGGAAGGCGGAGGAATGTATCCAACCCTTTAGCGACCCGGCACTAAAATGAGGTAGCTGGTCAACACCATGTTCCGGCCGCTTTACCCCTGGAAAGATCTGGAACCGACTGCAAAGGGGAGTGGTTAGGCCTGAAGGCCGGTCTGAACGGCACAGAAAATCTCCACCGGGCTTCGATTCTTGGACCGTCCAGTTCCTCGCGATTCGCTATACCGCTGGAGCTATCCCGGCCCACACATACCCTCCTTGTAATGTAATATGTTCAGAAAACATGCATGCAAAGAACTACTCATCGCTTTATAGGACTGACTTTTTTTAGTTTTGAGAAATGTGCAGAATTAGCTCACTTTGTGAATGGAAACCAAACGCACCGGACGAGAGGGCTGTGTAAGAAAGTGATAGGACTGCGTCTCACATTCTGTCTTTACGGTTTTCCGACTGTGGAATAGTCTTAAGCCAATAGAGATTAAGATATTAAACTAGAGATTAACAAAAGCTGTTAACGCATCAACATCCACGAATTTATGTCTGTCTCCGTGAAAGCAGGAGAAAAGGAGATAAATTGTTCTACAGTATATAAACCAGTGAGTCGGTATTCAGATGAAAGTGAGTGCGTCTGATGTGAATGCAGGGAATGTTTGGAAGGACAGAAATGATTAATGCTATCAGCAAAGATTAATATAGGTGTTAAATCCGCTTTATTGTTCCGAGCGAAACTCATACAACGTACTTTCCTATTGAAGAGACTGCCAGTCCTACAAATCTTGTATTGTTGTCATAGTTAGGTAATGCAAGTTGATGATCGAACAATGAAATGCAATTTGGCTAATGAGTTAGCATGATGAACTCGTGCCCGGACGGACGGTGAAAGTCGAGGCCACTTCAAGATACTTCATTGTTTGGAGTCTTAAAAAGTCCCGAAATGGTCTGACTGTTGTTAGCGATTGATATTTAATATCACTTACCAACTAACCAAGCGGTGATATCAGATTCCAAAGATGAATCACGAATATCAGCCGTAAAAGGAATAAATTTATTTAGAGCTACGGATAAAATTTTAAACGGGAAAATAAAAAGTAAAATATATGGCGGAGAATACATTACAAGTAAACTTCAGTCTTCTTCATGGCTACACTGTGCATCAATGATATAAAGTACTTTATTATCCAAATAATGAATTAAAATATATAAAAACATTAAATAGTTAAAACCACTTTATAAGTTTAATTGGTTCTTAACTATTTAATGTTTTTATATATTTGAGTGCATTATTTGGATAAA
>Ga0123357_10013189_pt1 | contig 10707 bp, 5 predicted proteins | sample TergutEmb28metaG_FD_89873 | JGI IMG/M metagenome (GOLD analysis project Ga0123357, IMG submission 89873) | Embiratermes neotenicus P4 segment gut microbial communities from Petit-Saut dam, French Guiana - Emb289 P4 | ecosystem: Host-associated > Arthropoda: Insects > Digestive system > Gut ...
ATTCACCTGCCTATGAAGATGGAACCGATAGTGAGTTCCGAAACGTCGGCAATTAGAACTCAGACGCTGGGGAATTACCCAAAAAGGAATAAATTACGATATCAGTACAGTTTGGCAGTGACTTTTACTGGCTTGCTTGTCGCGCAAAATGCGTGGGTAATATTGCCATGTAAAATTTTTTTTTTTAATTATCTGCTAATACTATTATATACGTGAATATTAATACAATAAGTGTATTGGGGTGGCCTTTCGGACCATGTGTGCATGTTCTTGTGTCGCAGACAGCTTTACTTTCAGCGTGTGACAGCCTTAAGCACAGTTCGTCCACAGTATATACATACGTCCAAATGTGAAGGTTTCTCAATATAAAGCTAACGTTTTTAATATTCGCGTGTGATTTTAATAGTAACTTTCGCAATTAGATAACGAGTATAGTTCTTGATTGAATGGCAAGAAGTGGAATATGAATGATAGTTTGCAATTCAAGAGCTAAAATAAATGACTCCACACCGCGTACTTTAGAAATATACGTACTCAGAAGATGTACTTACATTGGTCCGAACCAAATGTACACAGCTTGCCAATGACGTATCGTTTGTAGTCAACCGCTAAAACGTAAACTCTTGCATTCCATTCTGCTGCAAATTCGAGTAAATCAGTATTATTTTACGAAACGGTGCTTTATACTCTAGAACACAGACATCAATTTTATGATATGTGCAGGAATCATAGCGCTATTTAGAGTTTTTTTTCAATTTATCGATAATGTAACACCTACTAATATGTGAAAATGATAATGTTTCATAATCGGAAGTATGTTTGAAAGAAGGAGTTTAAAAAGTACAATTGTTATTGTAACGTGGGATTTAGGAAAGCAACAAGAAATATCAAATATCTTCCGTTTTTCTGGAAAGGATCATCTTTATTTACAAGTGTCAAAAATCTCACGAGATTTAATTATATTCGTCTAAAAGTCGAAATCTAATTACTCCTTGATGCAGTGTCATATGCCAGAAAAATGGGATATTCTACTTGGTCTCTCAGAAAATAGAAAAAATCGTGATGAATTTTATGTCTGCAAAGGACTAGAGCTGAAGTTAACAACACCAGGAAAGGAATTATATCCAAATCGTTTGGTTAAATTGTGTGTCTTATTACAACAGTCAATGGAGGAAGAGTATCTTTCTATTTCATTACGTTTAAGGACTAAATGTTACATATAAATATATATATATATAAAATAAACATGCTGATAACAAGACCGTTTCGAAACATGTAGCAATTGTAAAAGGACAAATTTATGTAAAATTATGTAACCAAAAAAACATATTCACAAGAATAAAGTATGTTTTTGTAACATATTATTAATTAGCAACATGTTTCGCTCGCTTTTGTTATCATAATGACCCTAGGTTAAAAATTTCTTTAATGCAAGTCTATGGGACAAAAGAAGTTTGAGAAATATTGCATTTATGGAGGCCACAATTCTCTGATTCATTAAATATTTGATAACTTTATCTAAGTACAAGGAAAACGCGGTAGCACAGTGGTTAAAGTACGGTGCTACAAATCGGAAGATCGCTGGTTCGATTTCAGATGGTGCCAATGGAATTTTTCATTGACATAATTATTCAGATCGCACTGTGGCCCTGGGGTCGACTCAGCCTGTAACAGAAATGAGTGCCAGGAATATTTCCTTGGAGTAAAAGGCGTCCGCTGAGTAAGGCTGACAACCTTACCACTATTCTGTGCCATTGTCACGTAATCTGGGAACATTACGTTCCTGGTAACACCTGAGCAACTCGAGCCTGTAGTGGGACTGGTTTACTTTCTTATCTAAGTACAGAAAGAAAGAATAGAGTGAGGAATCAACTAATGCTTATATCTTGCACTATATTACCCAGTTCAAAACCCAACCTGCCAGTTCCCAAAACTATTCACAATATTATTACCATAAGCACATTCGTTTCGCAAAACCATATGTTCAAACACATCGTACGCCTTATCTGTACTTTTTCCAACATAACATACACAACAACAACATCAAAAATCTCCTTTCTTCATTAGTTCATCCTAAAATGGATATAAATTTGTATATATTGTGAAGTTATTGTACGGAACATATTTATAGTCTTATGTTAAAATATAACTTTTATTTAAAAGATTTTGCTTCGTTTATTTAATCACAAAGATGTACGGTTGTGTGGACAAAATCTCAACGCATTTTGCCATGGGCGTTAGTTGAAATTGCCCACACATCTCGATTCATAAGGCGTTTAAGTCTCTACAGACAATCCCCAGTAAACAGAGAATAAACAGTTAGTTGAACCCGAGGGCTGATGTTTATTCTGCGGAAATAATAAAATCACGGACACCTCAAGAACCGAAAACCGGTTCGTCAGTAGTTCTAATAATGCAGGGTTAAATCTATTTCAAAAGAAACTTATATGATTAAAACCATCAGAAATTTGTGGCAATTTATTTAGATGATTCAAAATTGTTTTGTAACAGGATTTAAATTTATTATTTCCTGCATTGTGTACGTGAGTGTGCCAAGGATATCACTAACGTTACAATGATTGTCTTAAAGAGGAAGACAAAAACTACGAAAAGCATCGACCATCGCAACGTCTGCCTCAACATATATACAGCAAAGAGAGTAGTGAAAAGAGTTAAGGATGATTGAAAGGAAAATCAAGGATGTCTTTGGAGGGGAGCAGTTTGAATTGAGAAGGGGAAAAGAAAATCGATATACAGTTGGAATACTGAGAATAATATCAAAACAAACTTTGGAAACAAGTGACTAACTGTGTGCGTGCTGCATAGATTTGCAGAAGGCATTTGACCGTCTAAACTGGATCAAGTAATACAGCCTGTAAGCAAACTGGTGTCGATAGAGAAAGAGAGGGAGAATATTGATCAGCTGATTTATATAGATCAGATTTTTAAAAAGAAACTAGCCTAAGGTAACACAAGATGTGTGAAGATAGGAAGACTGTTTAGACGAGGATTCATTTTGTTTCTAGTTCTTTACAAATTTTAAGGCGAATACATATCCAAGGAAATTATTGAAGGGAGTTATGAGATTTCAAAATTAAAATATGCAGACGAATTTTACTAGTGACTAAGGAAAGATCTGTGCTACCTTACTAGATTGAGGACTAGTTGAAATGAGGTGATGTTGAATGGAATTGAATGTCGAAAAAATAAGATAATAAGAATCTCAAGGCACCTCCCTCAGCGCATACTACGTTAGAACAAAAACGGCTACAGAAATTCTAATATTTCCATTACTTGAGTAAAATGATAACAAATGATACAAGAAGTACACGAGGCATTAAATTTAGAATTTCCATGAAAAAACAGGTTTCAACAAGAAGAAGGCCTTTCGCCAGCAACTTGGAATTAAATTTAAGGAAGGAACTAGTAAATTGCTAATTCGGAAGATAGCTTTGTGTGGTGGGGAAACTTGGACACTGCGGAAAGTAGATCAGAAATTCTTGGTACGTTTTGAAATGTGGTGATGTAGAAGGATGGAAAAGATCTTTGTGAGAAATGAAGTGTTACAAAGAGTCAAGGAGGAGAGGAATATCCTACATACCATAAAATGAAGGAAGGTTAAATGTGTTGTTCATATGCTGCGTGGGGAATGCCCTCTAAAACACGTTACTTATGGAAAGATACAGGGAAGAATTGAAGTGACGGAAAGAAAAAAGGAGACGTAAATAACTTCTAGAAGAACTTACAGAAAAGAGAGAATACAGGAAATTTAGAGATAAACACTAGATGGCACGCTTTGGAGACCTGACAGTGGGAGAATTTATTTGCCTGTCATAGACGGACCACAAGATGAATTAGTTTAGTAAGAGATGAATGCGTGTAGTACGTGATGCTGTATTGTGAAACTTTTCAGTCCATACTTACATTGTGAATCGTATATTAGGCTGAATCCTGTTTTGTTCCAGTCGACAAGAAAACCTGTGGACACAATTACTCTTCTTTGCCTGGTAAAAAATAAGGTTACATATAAATACATTACACACAAATAACCAGCTAAGAATTTCTCTAACAGCATACGAATGTTGGGAAATATTCTTTATTTCTGTCACCAAAATTTGAGACCTACCGACAAATGTGTTGAATGTGCTTGTATTATAAATTTTTAATTTTTTTTAATACAGAGTTAGAAATATTTAGTTCGAAATTCGTTAGACCAAACTCCGTCAAATATAAGCAGTTTTCTTTTCTTTCACCTGTTTTTAATATTATTAATTTTGAACGCGTCCTAATCTTTCGTGATTTTTAGACTGCATCTGATATAAATTTTTTGCAGCGAAACATACAAAATCCGAAAAACTACGCAACGACTTATCTGTCGTTACTAATTTCTAGGAAAATTGTACGTCAAAAGAAGACCATGAGCACTTTCTTTTGTTTCAGTTTTATAAGTAACAAGTGAACATTATTGTTATTACTTTTGTTATAATCTCTTTCAAAAACCGTTACGTATAATTCGCATTATTGCCGGTGACATAAATTTACCGTATAGGCATGGTTATGCAACGCTCAACATTTTTGTATATCAGACAGTGACATGCAGCTCAACAAAAACACACACAAGATTTTGTTGTGCTACGAACTACAAAATGGTTACGACAACTCGCCAAGGTATTAAATTATATCTTCTTTGCCTAACTTCTTTAAACTGTAATCTTAAAAAAAATCACTCCGAACACGTGGCTAGGAAAAGTAAGTAATAATAACTCTTTCCATTGTCGTAAAAGCAGCGTTGCCCAGTACAGGATGATAGCGCTTAAAAATTACGTAAATTAATTTAATAAGACTTGAATTTACTTTTGTACTTATTTAATTATGGAGACTATTCATAACTTGGCACTGACATGCACCTATATATTATTTTTACACTAATAGGATTTATGGGGAAAAAAACTCTCCATACATGTCTCCGCAATAAGTACAAAAAATTCGCCATTTTGTTCAAACTTACTTGAATCCGAGCTGTACGCCATCATGTGTGTCTACAATGAAATGCCCAAGCGGAGCTACAGACAATACAGGTTTTTTAGGAAGTTAGTTTGACTAGTCTCTTAATGTTGGATGCTATATCGAACTTCGTATTGGTTGGTGTCTTGTGTGGCGAACTGTTAGTTCCAGCAATAGAACTATAACTGTAAACAGGTGCATTGTGAATTGTACATTGCGTTTAAAGAACGAGGTACATGTTTTGTAAAATTAGGTACTTTTATTTTAATTTCAGTCGCACGATGATAGATTCGACCTGTTGGAGTACTTAGAAACTCTCAGTTTCTGGCGAACAGAGTAGGTATCAATAAATTAAAAGTGATGAAGCTATATAAAACAGTGATTTCCATTTCCGAACACACCTTTTTAGATACACAAATGACATCATTCTGCTGCTGTCATTAGCAGGAACGACATAAATGTCGGTAGGACATTCAAAGTTGTCGTATTCTTCACCGGGATTATGGTACAGGAAGTACCAAGTACCTGGAAACTGTGAGAACAGGAGACATTTTGAGACACATCAACTGTAAATATTTCTTTTAATCTTTATGTCTTGTAAGATTAGCAATTTTAGCTTTAAAAACTACATCATATTATCCACTTCATGTCCTAGTTCCGAAAGTGCTTTCCATTAATGACTGTAAAGTATGTGTGCAGAATGTTTGCTTGCAGCACCTGCATTTTGTGTGGTGCTGCTGTGTGAACTGATTGCTGCGTCAGTGTGAAAGCTGCCTAGGCTTCTTAGTTGAGGGACATTTTGTCAATGAGAAGTAACCTTGCCTAATTCTGTCACTAGTGGTAAACTGTCTTCTAACGGCATCAGCCTGACTTTCTACAAAAGTTCCAATGCAATGAACGACACAAATAGTGCCTACATTTTTATATAGGTGGAAAATTTCCAATCTAAACCGCCATCGTACAGTAGCAGAATCTCCGCTTTCAAACATATTTTTTGCCTATGGTGGACAGTTTATCGATATTTGAACTTTCATAAGACGGACAAGGCACTCTATTCGCTGTAAACACTGTGTAACTGACACAACTTTCACGAAGATGGCTGATTTCCTGTCTGAGTTTTCAAATGGAGTCCTGCAGAATTCCCTGTTTGACTTGAAATATTCGATTAGCATAAGAGACTTTTGATTGTGAGTTTGAATTCACAGGTTCGAAACTCGGAGATGAGTGGGGACAGCGATTATTTTCGTGTTCTGATTACAGAATAAGTAGAATATTTTCCCCATTCGCATCAACAAATATTTTTAATAAATTCAGTGCATTTCCTTTGTCGCTGGAATGAGATCAGAACAACATATGATAAATGATAAACCAAAACAAGTTAATAAATTTAAAATGAAGGTGAAGTCACATATAAGAAGGGTACATAATAATTCTGTATTCCGCTCATAAGGTTAATTTCATGAAATCCGATCACACATATCATATCGACCACGCATCTATATGTTTCAACTTGACCAACCGGTATAAACCACGGGGTGTTTCAGAAACTTCATTTTTAGCATAAAAACTATTGCAAAATCAATTCTGATTTCTTTCTCTGTTTAGTCCATATTTTACAAGAACTATTTTTCCACACTTGGAATAACATGTAACTTACAATATACTATATTCACTCCTTGTTTTGTGTTGATCTGTTCCTAAAATAAAATTCTTTTACGCATTTTTAAATCTATGTGATGTTCGCCGTACAATCCAGCCTAAGCACTTCAATTTATCAACCAACGAATGCACATATAATTTCACATCAAACAATTTTAAAACACTTTAAAACAATCCGACATGTTTCGATCTTGTCAGATCATCATCAGGGAGCTTTGTTTCTTGCTAAATTTGTATTACAATATTCACAATTCAATTCGTATATGCAAACCACTTGTTGTGGCAACATATAGAATTTTGAATACTGTAATATAATTTTAGCAAGGAACAAAGTTCCCTGATGATCTGACAAGATCTAGACATGTCGGAGAGTTTTAAAGAGTTCTAAAGTGTGTTAAAATTGTTTTATGTGAAATTATATGTGCATTCGTCGGTTGATAATTTGAAGTGATTCTACGAAAATGCACGGTGTTACAATAAGATTTACAGCCTAAACATGTCACAGCATAATACACTCAAATCGTGATATTTATAGTGTTCTGTTACTCGAAATGTATGGTTCATCTTAATTTGATAACTTGACACGTTGTGATATCTGAAGTAGAAGAAAGCCTGATTTAAAATTTTATACGATTACAAGCATCTAGCTGTTTAACTTTTAATTACTGATCCATGATGACGTCATTGTACTGTGAATGGCCAGATGTACTGAAAGTGTTTTTGAACACACCACAAATTGAACTTAATATCAAAGAAATTTCGCAGTTACTGCTTGATACAGGAAGCACTTCAGCATATCAGAGCTTACCTTATTAAAATCAAAATCCTGTACAGTTTTCCCCACGTCACAGTTGCCGTAAACTGACCCTAATTTAGCGATTAGACCCAAAACGATAATCAGATGCATGTTGATTTTAATTCCTGTAATTCATAAGAACAAATTATAATTTATAGTTCTCTGCATTTTTTCTCTTTTTGCAGTGATTTTTGAACGCAAAATTATAATAGCATATCTGATGTAATTGTCCAATGGAATGTTTCCTGAGATTGCGGTTTCGAATCCCGATGAACGCATGCGTAAGTAACACTTGTGTTCGATTTGCGTGTGTGTGTGTATTGTGCACGTAGCGGGTTCTGTGATTTGCTGGTCACCCGTTTGGTAGAATTCTAACGATTGTGTCTCTAACTGTGTGTGATATAGAAACCTCAACAATCACCCTAACCCTCAGCTAGGCTCCAGCACCACATGAAGAAAGTAACATAAATTTTACTTACAGACACTCGAACTGAAGTAGGCGTCTTCTTCCTGCTCCTCAACTCAGTGTTTGTTTCAGTCGTGTAGACTATATTATAAGGCGCATTTCAGAATACGCTGCACATGTCGAGGACAAACATGTCGTCACAGGAACACCTGACAGATGCAGTAGTTCTTTGTTTCGTTGTAAGGTTTTTAAAACATTGACGCATGACATTCGCACGTCTTTGCCTGTCCTATACCGCACTGGGTAAACGAGATCAGTGTGATAAGAAAACTTTGAATATTGAAATTATCAATTAACTTCGTCTTCAAACAACGAATTTCTGAATTAACATTTTAAATTGCGTATATACATTCACTCCTTTCCGTTGACATGGTCACTAATTTACAATAACATAAGATTTGACTTTTTATCCGTAGGACTAAGAGAAGCTGCTGAATTCAGCTATTATTCATTTTTAGCCCTATCATACTTCTATAGATATTTGTCCTAATACAAGTCACAAGGACACAAGTGTGAGAATAGTCTGTGGTTTTGAGCGTGTTGTTTCTATTCTGATAATTTGTACGGACCGTGTTTCGTGTTTATCACGGAATGTGTGTTAGATAATACAGATGTGGAGGGGACTCCTTCAATTGAATAGCGGCACGTATCAGGCGTTCGTACACTTCGATCGGTAAAATTGTGGCTAAACCTCTAAACCGCCAATTTTGAAGTAATGGTTCCCGCAGCAATGGTGTTGTTACAATCGTTGTTTACAGTTCCACGGCCTTAAAAATTAGACACACCAAGAATGAACAAACTAATGGAAACAGGAACAATATATATTTAAATTTACGCAACATTGCTGGCAACTAAATATGATTCATACATGCTGTAAATCAGTATTTCGAATTTCAGCTTCCGTATGGTAATATATAACAAACCGCATTGATTATACATTGAAGTACATTCAGGCCCGTTTATAACTATATCGTTTTATGGGATACCACATTTATAACGTTAGATGATGCGTGGTACCAATTAATTCCTCGCTGCTCTTCGTAAAATTGTACTCTGCAGTTGCCACACCACTCAGTTAAACAAAACATTCCTTTTAATCCAGTCCGACTGTAGGTAAAAAACACGTGACCGTTTGTTCTGCAGCCTTACGTAATGCACGTTAATACGTCCTACAGAATTCACAACTCCATTACGGCATTGAGATAAATTTTGCAACAGTTCTATCCGTGTATGTAAAGTCTTCGTTTGAAGGACAGTCTGTATGAAAGTGCTGTTACCAAGTCACTTTCACACCGCTGCGTGTAATTTCCTTAGTCGTGTCGATAGCTTAGGATACTATTAAAATATTATGGTCTATTAAGGTTCATTAATACCTTTATGTGAGAAATTGTTTTCTTCAACTTGATTGTGAGCAGAAAGTGGAAAATCATATATTTCAAGTTGTGTCCAGTTTTTATTCACATCTGACTGGCCTATTCTATGTCATGTGTTGTTATGCCCGACAGTGTGTTGTTTGTGGAGTGCAAAAAGGACAAATTGAATGTTAAGGAATCTTAAAATCTGTCCGAACTTATAGTGCAGGTTTAGAGATCCTGGATAAAGAAGTACCAAACTTTACATCAGGTACATCATTTTATTATACATATTTACTGTTACATTTCACATATGTAAAATTAAAAATTTAAATGTAAATGCCTTCTGATTTCTCTAATGACTGTATAACAGAAACATGCGTAGTAATATTAGAATATTTTAAAGTGTATTTCCGCACGTACAAAATACCATAAGGACTGACTCAATGCCTAACTAACTAAACTCAATAAAAATAAAACTGACTCCTTCATTGTCGCTGTAAGTATCCAGCCACATTGAAAAATCTTCTGCAATATGTCAACGGATGCAATGTTAAAGTTAAATACTGCAGGAATAGTTGAGTGTCTGTCTAGAAATGAAATGTGTTTTCACAAAAGTAAGCATATACAGCGATATAAACTGAATGTCAGGTTGGGCAACATACGTCAGCTGAAGAACATATTGTGCGTAGTGAGAACGTAGGATCTGCATGGGGATATTCGGAACAAACGTAGGGTAAGTTATGAGGATTTAGTTTGGAGCTATTTATTGTACAAAATGAAGTTCAGTTCCTTGGGATAACATAAGACTATTCACCGAACTCTCAACTAGTTTACCTGGGCCTGGTTATTCCACGTGGTATTTTTGATAGTGAATTAGCCTTAGAATATTTTCTTCTCGGATTAATTCATTCCCTCTACCAGAATCATTCCATCAAGCAATTATTACTGACCCCGTATTACCTTAACTGTACAGCGCAGATAGGGCAGGCGCTGTACAGATATCTTAATGAAAGGTATTTGCGAAACTTGATGTGTTACGAAGGGGCTGCTAAAATTGTCGATATGAGACAGGGAACATGATCGGACAAAATAAGCAACTCGCTTCTTGCGGAACATGAGACACGAATAATTGTGATGACTGAACGGGAAATAATGCCACTAAATTATCCATACTCGAAGCCTCTTAAACTTTTACGTGTTGTGGGAGACATCTTCAGAATTTATTCTTCATTCGTACAAAATGAAATTGAATACCCAAAACAAAGAAAGATTAGCGCTACTTATTATTATATAAATTATATTGGGGTCGATGCGACCAGCCTCTTGGTCTAATGGTCAGAGTCTCTGACTACTAATCATGAGGTCCCGGGTTCGATTCCCGGTTCTACCGTGGGAATTTTCCCTGAAGGGGAGGATTCCCGCGGTGA
>Ga0123357_10013190_pt1 | contig 10707 bp, 8 predicted proteins | sample TergutEmb28metaG_FD_89873 | JGI IMG/M metagenome (GOLD analysis project Ga0123357, IMG submission 89873) | Embiratermes neotenicus P4 segment gut microbial communities from Petit-Saut dam, French Guiana - Emb289 P4 | ecosystem: Host-associated > Arthropoda: Insects > Digestive system > Gut ...
CAACAGACAGTGTCTGCTGCTAAACTGTACTGAACAGTCTTTATTGGTTTGTTACTGTGTCAACAGACAGTGTCTGCTGCTAAACTGTACTGAACAGTCTTTATTGGTTTGTTACTGTGTCAACAGACAGTGTCTGCTGCTAAACTGTACTGAACAGTCTTTACTGGTTTGTTACTGTGTCAACAGACAGTGTCTGCTGATGATACTGGTTGTTAGATTACTTGTTACACTACAGCATAACATCCCAGGAGACCAGAACTGTCAGAATCTGGCAATATTGTGCCTGACATCAGCAGTGTCAGGACTGTCAGTAAGGTAGGCTACTGTCAGCTGACCTGTCAAGGAAGGCAGCTGCTCTCGACTCCTCCCCCAGTCGCTCAAACAGCGCCATCTTCTCCGCCACAAAGGACCCTGCTCTGACCGTCCACCCTCTGAGAGACTGGGTCACCACTTCGAAGTGTGGGGACCCCACTGGAACACACACAAAGGACTGTGTGGGTGCCTTGCTTAGACATTCACAGATACACAACAGCTACCACAGAAATAGCATCACAAGTGCTTCAAGTAATGTGACATCTCAAGTATTACACCTGTGCAACATGACAGGTAAAAATATATACATTTTTATATTATAACTTGACACTTTTCGATAACAATGAGAAGGCAAAACGTTCTGCAAGGAAAGGACGCGAGCATTCCGAGCCGAAAGACCTCTCCCTACTTTACACAGGGTCATTATTTTATGTGACAAATGTCCTTTGTCACTTGTCGCCGCTTTACTCCGCCATACGTACAGGCGGGCGGTCGGCTGGATGGGTAAGTAGGTACGTCAAACGAGGCGACAGGGAGCAGCTCCTGATAGTTGCCAGATAAAATAATGACTCATATTTAATCGTCGTAAATTTGTTTTCTCCAAGTCCGATGTGTTAGAAGTCAATTTCTGTCAAGTTCTAGCAAACCCACCTGTAGCCTCCTGTTTCTGCTTGCAGTCCCCTTCCTCAATATCAGAATCCCACTCTCCGTGGTCATCAGAGTCCGTGGAATCTTCCACCGCTTGCTCCGTATCGTCCAGCATCTCGAGGCTGGCCAGCGTGCCGAACCGCCTCATGCCGCCAGGCGACGTCAGCGACCGGTATGGCGGTTCCTGGTCGACGCTGTCATCGTCATCATCTTCGTCTGCATCGTATTTCTTGCAGAGGTCCTGCAGGAGAGTGGGCAATATGCAGCTGGCGGTGGGTCTGAGTTTGAACGTAGCAGTCGACACGGTGCGACAGGAGCTCTAAGGTTGCCCCTGGCACTACGACCGAACCGTCAAGTCGAACAGACGTAGAGGTAAACCTGAACGCATTTGCATCTTATAACCGTGGGGGAAAGCCCCCATATGCATGTCGCCTGTGAGACGGTGCGGAAGCTGCGTATGAGAGCAACTTGCCTACCGACTTCATCGGTGGCCTGTGGCCTGGTCACTACACTGACTGAGATACCCGGCCCTTAACGCTGCATGACGTCTTAACTGTTTCACACATGCGCAAATTGTCTGCGTCACTCAAAATGGCGGATGTCTGTCACACATCAGTGAGGGTCACCAAGCATCATTACGTATTGTTACTACCATATTACAGTATCTTATACTAATGTAACACACATCATATTTTACTTTTAATTTGAATATGAATAATTGCAGCTCTGATGTACTGTACACTGTATCTGTATTCTAATTTAGTTTTGCTCATCGTTTTATTGTTTTTTAAGCGATTGACTGTGACAATTGCTGTATTTTGCATGTATTATGTGTATACCGGGGAACGCGGTAGCACAGTGGTTAAGGTGCTGTGCTACAAATCGGTAGGTCGCTGGTTCGATCCCAGCTGGTGTCAGTGGGGTTGGGGGTCGACTCAGCCTCTAACAGAAATGAGTACCAGGAGTATTTCCTGGGAGTAAAGGCAGTCGGTGCGTAAGACTGACAACCTATCACCATCCTGTGCCGTTGTCATGAAATCTGGCAACCTTAACTACCTGGAACCCTCTGGGCCTGTCCAGACCTGTCATGGGACTGCTTTACCTTGATGTGTATACCTTTGATATTTGATACGGCTATTTATATACGTGAGGATCTATGGAATGTGAAAAGATGAATCAACTGAATCAACTGAATATCACACATCGGTTCCAATACATGTGCACAAGTGAAGCAGCTCCATCCTATGACGTCAGCACGTAACGTGTCAAACGTTGCCGAGCGCAATGCGCACTGACCTGCGACATGGAGTCTCCCGGTGCTGCAGGTCCCACAGAGAGACAGACAATATCGCCGTCATCCCACTCAAAGTTCGCGTTTTTTGGTGTGGTGTCGGGGGTCGGGGGTAGGACGGAGATTAGCGGCACCTCAGTGGGAGAGAACGGGTCAGCGGTGGACTTGGTGACACCCACCGTCGCATTCAGAGCTGTCATCCCCATCAGAACGAGAGGACCCCAGCTGTCGTCGTTGTCGTCATCCTCATCCAGACCTGGAAATCGTGCCGTGACCTGAGACTCACTCTGAGACGAGAGACACATGTCCCACCGGCAGGTATCCAGAAAGAACGCACCAGACACATGCACACTGTGGCCGATATACACATGACAGACGTGTAGCAGATGGTACAAACCAGACATAATCCGCCCTCCACGTGGTCAGCTTTGAATTTAAACATTTGTCCCACCGTGGTACCAAGCCTTCTAGCTAGGTACAGATGAAATTGACAAGTGTCTGTAGGAAAAAGGTGACAACTTGCTTCACGTCGGAGTCTGTTGCAAATCGCTCGTCAGCCACGCGCGTTCCGCACTAAACTGCTTTACACTGGCTACCGAAGTGCAGGCCTATTATTTATGTATTTCGTACGGGGCTCAGAACAAGGACGTGGGTCTTTGTAATGGACTACTGGTTTGTTTTCTGTGAGCACGAATTGTATTATTTACGTATCAGTACACGGACTGTCGCGTCCAGCGATTTTAATTACGCCAAGCGACAACTTAATTTTGAAGAAGGTCTACGATGTAAGATGTAAGGTGTGTGTGTGTGTGTGTGTGTTGTGCTGTGTTGTGCTGTGTTCCTTTGTTACAAGCTACTGGAAATATCACACACACCCACCCCACATCCGCGTACCCCTTTTGTTTCAAACAGCCTCCTGATGATTTAAATATCCTGTTGTCGACAGCGAATCCACGTGTGCGGACGCTGTCAGCTTACGAACATATTTGGCAATGCTTAGTGTTTTGACAAGGCCCTATGAAATAAGTCGCCTCCAAATTTTGATGCCATATAAGCAGGAGGTTTGGAAGCCTCTGGGAACAATCTGGTCTTCACTTGCTTCAGGAGTCTCTGTCCGAATATATCAGCAAAATTTCTTTGTGACTGAAGAGTCTCCACAAGCTGAACATACAAACTATTGCACAGTGTGCTGCTTCAGTTACTTTTGTTATCACCGATCAAATGCTGCAATAAATCAACTATTATTCCCTTCAAAAGTTGTGATTGGATTCGTGAATATATATTCTTAAGTGTGCAGCACGATCCTCATACCAATTTCCCCCAGTAACCAGCCGCTCGGTCAACACCGGCGTACCTGTTTTCGACCATCACACTCGGGATACAAGAGGACTCACGCAGCATGCTACAAGAGAGCCACGTGGCCAGCCAGCGCTTACCAATCGCACTGTTGCTATCCGCAGCGAACTGCTGCTGTTGCTGCCTCAAACTGCTGTTGGCCAGACACGTCCTATGGCACTGCCGACACACAGCCACCCGTCTCTCCGCACCTCCAGATCGCACAGTCACCTGTAACATTGTCAAACAACCCCGATGGAGTCCACCCTTACGAGCTAAAGGTGCTGAAGCTATTCCTGTCCTCACCAGCTAGCCTATAGCTCCACTAGATGGAGTTCAGAGATCAGAGGTCAGCAACGCGCCCTGGACTTTTACTCCCTGGGAAACAGCCCCAGCTGCAAACTGAATAAGAAGCTGTTTGGCCTCCAGAGGCTATCTGGACGTTTTCGGAGAAAAGAAAAACTTCTTATTCTGTCGGGAATTGAACCCTGTACCGTCCAACATACAATGCAGTCACCAAACTGACTGAGCTATACCCCTCCTACCCCTGTGATGTATATACGTACGGAATATGCAAGTAAACATGAAACTGTGGTATTAAAGTGTGTGACAAAACGCAGGGTCATAATGTTTCCGCACATCACACTGCCTCCTTCTTCAGGGTGGAACCTTGCAAGACTACGGGCAACATCACGTCTTTGATTAGAATGCTCACTGTGAAATGGAACTGTCAAAGTATGTGTCTTCCAGCCACCAGCTCAACAGAACAGCTGCACAATACGTACAGTTTGGCCACCACTGTTGCACTTCAGGTTCTTTCACATACTCGCAAAAAGGGATCGTGCCTTCGTCATGCCTGTCTGTCTGCCTGTCTGTCTGTCTGACCGCGTGCGTCAGTTCGGGTCCCACTGGACGGATTTTCGCGGGACTGTGTGCTGGAGACTTTAATTAAAATCTGTCGGGAAAATCCAGATGTGGTTACAATCGGGTAAATGTAGGGCACCTTACATCAAAACTTGAGTACGTTGTATCGTTGCCGCCGACACAAAAGCTCTCTCTTCGTGTTAAATGGTATCAGGCTGTTGGGGTAGCCGAGGAGGTATAAGCATTATGCGAACGCGCCACAATGTTGCATTGTATGTACATTACCTATCTTGTTTATTATACGAGATGGACGGGGTATTTGACACGTTTGGTGGAGAAGAGAGATGCATACGGGACCTTGGTCGGGAAACCTAGAGGAAAGAGACAACTTTGGAGACTTAAACGTAAATGGAAGGATAATAGTAAATGGACATTAAAGAAAGAGCACAATGACGGAGCGAGGACCGGATTGCTATGGGTCAGCACGTGTACAAGTGGCGGTCTGATAATGAACTGCCGGTTTCCACGCAAAGCGCAGATAATGTCTTGCGCATCTCTGCAACTAGCAGGCACCTGGCTGTCCGACGACGTCTGCGACCTACTCCGCTCGGTGCTCCTGGACTGGCTCCTCTCCGTGTCCGACAGCTCAAACTCCTCGCACCTGCTCTCGTTCCTCAGTCCAATGATCTGTAGCTGCTCACTGCGACGTCTCAGAGTTTCAGGCGACCAAACTTCCGGTTCCGGTTCGTCATCGGGTGTGGTGGCAGCACCCCCCAGCTGCCCCTTCATCCACTGAGCCAGGTGCAGGGCACTGCCTTTGCTGGCCCCCGACTTGCCCAGTTGGCGACATCTGTGTTCAATCAGGTCATCTAAATGTCGTTGGGAAGTTCCTAGGGACTTGCACTCAGGAATCGGTGTCTGTAAATGGAACAAGTGAGATATTATTAGCCCTTAGCAGTGCACTGGCAGGCAGGTAGGGGCAGTATTTAGATACGACTCTGAGGGCGTCAGGGAGTTAGAGTACAGCGTACAGCCCTTTAGCATACAAACGGTGTATTGTGACACAGGATATGCACTTGACAAAGGCTTTCTTTACGTTCAGAATGTGATACATCAACACGGCAAACGAGTGAATGTGATACAGCAACACGGCAAACGAGTGAATGTGATACAGCAACACGGCAAACGAGTGAATGTGATACAGAAACACGGCAAACGAGTGAATGTGATTCCATCTATCCGCTTAAGAAATTAAGACCTCCCCTATGCCGGTTCTCACGAAACTCAAAAAATCTCAACTGCATTATGTGCTGATCTGTCATACTGAATTTTGCGCAAATCGGGCAAAAAATTTGGCAACGACGGAAACACATTTGCTTACACCCGCAGTCAAAGTGCGGCTTCCACTAAGTTGATTTTCAAGAAACTCGTATTTGCTGGAGAAGTTTGTGTAAAGAACTGATGTATCGGTTTTCATGAAAATCCGACAGACGGCTGACTTGCCGAAACTAGATGACAGACAGACTGATGGATGGATGGATGGATGGACATGAAGTCTCTTTTTCCTTCGTAAGAAACGCCTAATGAACCAGTTTTAGAGATATCTTTTGTTATGAAAATGTGTATTCCTTCCAAGGTTTGTTGTTTTGTGTATAAGAAATATGATTTGTTGTACTTCCAAATATAAGCTATTAACAAGATGGCCACTTCGTGACCTTGACTGGCATTTGTTTTTTAATATCCTTCCTCATTTCGGTCGCGTATTCTTTAGTTTCGTCTAGAAAAATTTGGAGGCTCCGCAAAAATTCTAAGAATCCAAACGTTTCCTTCACCAACTGAAATTGGCAAGCAACGTTTTGGAGGAATTTTATAATTATAAAACATGACAGAAAAACATATCTGTGTTGCAGCAGACGTGTCTAATTGCTCTGGGAGGATTTTGTTTGCGTTTATCCGGTTCAGTTCAAAGGCGAGAAGTGGGCTGTTGTGTGTACGGTAACGGACATTCGGCTTGCACAAAGGGCGGTGAAATTGTAGGCTAGCTGAGCGAGTGCTAGGTGCTATTTCCTAGGTGCCAGGACGGAAAGGGAGCTGCATGGGTTTAGTGGCGTCAGAACAACAGGTAACTGGAGACAACAGTATGTCGTGAGGTTGGATGGACTTGCGTAATGGAGACGGTCGGAATATTCGGCGAGGAAACAAATAAATGAATGTAGCAGGAAGTCAATAAATACTACAAATAAATAAATAAATACAGGACGAACACGAAAAGACACATGCGGTTTAAAAGTAGAGTTTGTAGGTCAAGACAGCAAGCAGGCTGTCTAGAATATTCGAAATTTCGTGAAGCAGTCAGTTCTAATCATGTGACTAGAACGAATGGAGGTTTCAGCTAAAATGTAGGCGCAATATAATTAAGGTGAACAGTGTGACTAACGATTAAGTTGTGAAATAGTCAGTTCTACTTATATCGTGTCCCAGTAACATGCCAATGTTCGGACATGACGTAACATTTCAAACAATTCAGTGTCAAACTACTGACTCATTAATCTATTGCTAACAATATATTGTTCACTACATTTAACTGATAGGTCTATTACTAATATTATACAATTACACTGTATTTAACTGACAGATCTATAGCTAACATTATACAATTACACTGTACATACTTGATGGATCTATTGCTAACACTGTATCATTGATTAAATGCTAACTAATCCACATAAAACTTATTTTGTATACAAAAGTTGCCTTCCGTTGCAAGAAGAGTCCGTCAAGAAGCAAACTTAAAGCAACGTTTTCATTTGAACCACGTGACCTAACACGATCATCAGTGATGCCACTCGGACGGCTCTAGATGAAACAAGCAGTTGGCAATGTCCATTACTTTTGTGCTTTATACTGCTGACTGCAGGGGAAAGCATCGCTGCTGTTTCTGATGTAACGAACACGTGTGTCTGTCAATAGGGCCGTGTGTCCATGCCAACAGGGCTGTGTCCATGTCAATAGGGCTGTGTGTCTATATCAATAGGGCTGTGTATCTATGTCAATAGGGCTGTGTTTCTATGTCAATAGGACTATGTGTCTGTCAATAGGGCTGTGTGTCTGTCAATAGGGCTGTGTCCATGTCAATAGTGCTGTGTGTTCATGTCAATAGGGCTGTGTGTCCATGTTAACAGGGCTGTGTCTATGTCAATAGGGCTGTGTCCATGTCAATAGGGTTGTGTGTCTGTCAATAGGGCTGTGTTTCCATGTCAATAGGGCTGTGTGTCTGTATCAATAGGGTTGTGTGCCCATATCAATAACGAAATCTTCATTCTGGTCTCCCTCCACCAGAAAAAACAGAATATGCATTTGTAATATTCTTTTAAATTGCACTGATATTGTGGAAGGTTCGGTCATTAAGTAATTGGCGATCTTGTAAAATAGACTCCTGCCGGTTATCTGCTATGTATGTAACTAAACTGCTGTATAAACAGTCGACAGAGACACGAGGCAAGCAACGTTGTGACGTCACACTGTATGCTACGCGATTTATGAAGGAAGCAAACCTCGGAAACGTACGAAAACATGCAACTACACATATAAACAATATAATGCATACATCAACTGCATGACGTGCTAACCTAACCTCACATAACCAGTCAAGAAGTGCTACAGTGTAGCTGTCTCCCTGCATAGCTTCAATTAATCTTACTGCAGATGTACACACATGCAAGTTTTACTCAGGTATCTACTCACAACTGTTCAAGAACAAATCACTCCAAATTCAGAACATCACAAGGCCGTACCTGCAGTACTGCTGTCAGTTCGGTCGGACACATCTCCGTACTCTGACTACACCTAACAATTATCAACGTTGAAAAACGAAGATAAATAGATAGTATCAGTATGATAGTGATGCAGATTAATAAAAGCAATGTAATTATTTTATTTGATGAAAGGAACACAATACAACACAACACAGCCATCTCTGATAATGTTTTCTGCTATTTATGGAAATACGAAAGTAAAATAAATATATTTAAGAGATTTTTGGCTGTATCAGAAAATATAAAAAATTGTGAGACACAGCAGATAGAGTCCAACTCTGATACAGCCCCCCCCCCCCCGATTGCTGCTACCCTCATTTAGCGCCCATGAAAGTCTGTGAATATAAATTGCCCATTATACGGTACCTCAGTTTACGTCACTCTCGACATACCGCCACAAACTGCAGTGAACAGAGTGGCAGAATATCGAGGGTTGACTGTCTGTGCAGTCGGTAGACGCACTCCATAAGAGTTTTTTTAATTAGCTTATTAACGTCAGTGGAAATTTCCTTTGCCCACATACATGTCAGCTATTTGCATACGTATGTGGATAGGATAATTTGTATACGCATTTCTTATACTGATCTAATGGTTGTGTATTGTTTGCTGGTCCCTCGGCACACACACCCACGCACGAAGACCGGAAATAAAAAAAAAGGGGCACGCCTTTAATTTCCACACACTTTCACAGCACGCACGTCAGATGCAAAATGAGTTCTGCACACCAGAATGATTCACTGAGAACATTTATTGTCAGAAAACCTCGTATAAGGGACAAGTATACAAAATACGAATATCACACCAAACAACAAGCACAAAGCACTTAGCTGCAACACGTGGTGCAACTGTTTGCGCAATGCCTTACACGACGCAGAGGCTACCATAGCCGCACAAGTCCACGGAATGCGGTACTTGTGTTCTGCGCCCTCACGACACTCACCGGCACACTCATTACGCAGACGGTAAGAATACCGACATTAATACTCAGTACTTACACGTAGCCTACAGCCTAATGTATCCAGCTGCGTCACACAGTTGATTTTGTTTCTTCTCGGGGCACATCAAATTCTAATCCATTCTACAGCAAAAAGCACAATCTGGTGGCCGGATTGAGGCAAGCAAAGCGAGACACAAAACGTGTAATTCTATTTGCCCTGCGTCACAAACTGAGTCATTTGAATGTTCGTGGATCAGAACTGCGTGTCGTAATTTTCGTTTACGTTTGGAATTCGCTGAATTACTTGTCACTAGCAGACGGAAGAAAGACGGAAGCAAATTATTTCTACTATTGACAAAGTGACGATTCATTTCTAACGTCTTCCCATCACATTCCCCAGCGAAGTGGCTGCCGACACCAGACTGTCCGCGGCACACCGCTCGCTGTATGCCGCACGCTGTGCACCAGTCTGCACCAGCTCACAATCATTCTGTCTCTTCATCTCAAACCGCTCTTGTTGTACCATTTTAGTGCTGCAATTACAATTTTTGAGCTACCAAACCTTTAAAAATAAATCATAACCAATGACATGACGTAACAACTGGTACACAGCACGTCAAATGTTTTCCTGGGGGCGGAGTGCCCAAGAGAACGTCTGAATTACGTCATCAACATGAAGGAAAGCACCAGTCTTTAGTGCAATACAGAATTTTCTCCACTACTTCGACTTATTTCGCCATCTTCAGGCGAACTCCCCTTCATCTCGATTGGAATCTTCACAACTGCGAGGTTTTGTTCAAGGTGAGTCACTTTTGGTTTTGTTCAAGGCGAGTCACTTTTGGCTTTGTTCAAGGTGAGTCACTTTTGGTTTCCTCGTGGCGAAAACAACTCATCAACACACGGACCTTACCAAACAGCAAACATCTACCACAAAATCAAAATCACGAAAGGCCCCTCTTACACATTTCGACCCTTCAATACAAGACCATTACGTAGTCTCGAAACGTCGGGCACCAAACACCCTGTGACGTGGCGTCACATTCCAGGACAAATGAGAACTCTAATTTAATTTGATTTACAACAAAGAAAGAACTTTACAAATACAAACATTGGCACGCACGAATTCCAACAAGCTCAGCACTAACAGGTACGTACAAAGCACACACAGTAACATCTATAAATACCAGTCCAAATGGTAGCCATCCTTACATAATGTGGCTTGAATTAGGCTTTCAGTCTTATTATGTAAAGTTCAGCACAAATGTCGAGGCCATTGATTGACTTGTCAGCTGTGGGCGGACGTGGCTATCCCTGTGCCCTCATTCACCCGCCAGTCAACATAATACGACATGCACTGGCGGGTGAGTGAGGGCACAGGGCTAGCCACGCCCGCCCACAGCCCGTTCGGCCGATGAACGACCTTACGCCACATCCTGCGGTAGCACAACTCGACTCTCTCTGTCAACACCACAGCGCAGGTGCAAATTAAAACAGGGGTGAGCAAA
>Ga0123357_10013191_pt1 | contig 10707 bp, 3 predicted proteins | sample TergutEmb28metaG_FD_89873 | JGI IMG/M metagenome (GOLD analysis project Ga0123357, IMG submission 89873) | Embiratermes neotenicus P4 segment gut microbial communities from Petit-Saut dam, French Guiana - Emb289 P4 | ecosystem: Host-associated > Arthropoda: Insects > Digestive system > Gut ...
GTGACTTTGGGGGGGGGGGGGGGGGGGGGGGGGGGGGCAGTGCATGCTCCTTTAATGCATCTCATTACATTCAGTGATTCAACTGCAGCACTACTGTTACTAGCACAGTTTGAAGGACTTCCAAGTAAAACTGTTGAAAGGTCTTCAGCAAGATAACAAATTTCCAGTGGATCCCATCTCCTTCGTGTAATGAAATGGCAGATTACTTAGCGAAGAAGGGGAAAACAATTAACCAAACATGTACATGTAAACTGTCATTTTACTCTGCCAAACTAAGAATAAAAGGAAACATGTAAGCCGACCTCTCAAGACACTATGCCAGTAAAATCCATCACAAACCCTGGAGCAAAATGGTCAAGAACAAAAATATATTGTCTGATGTTCCAAGAGGAGATTCAGTAGCATCTTTTTAACTAATCACCAGCCATGATTATTTAGTGGCTCACATGTACAAGCGGTCAATTTAGCTGTCCCAAATGTGTGTTGTGTGCAGAGAAGTGAATTCAATTATGTATCCCCCCCCTCCTACGTTGCACAGATTTAAACTTGGGGCTACTCTATCAATTGTGAAATTATGTTGGGATTCTATAAGGTGAGTGTAATTCCTCCAAGTGCCTGAGCATTAACAAAAACAACAACAATAACAACTAGTACTACTACTACTACTACTACTACTACTACTATTACCACCACTACCACAACCACCACCATCACTACCATTACTACTACTACTACTACTAGTAGTACTAGCAGTATTTGTATTGCTGCTGCTATTACTTTTCTGTCCCACTTCCACCAACAACTGTCTGTAGTTTCTGTCTTGAAAACTTGAACAGTTGGATAAGGCAGATGTACATATCAGGTCATAATTTTCATTATCTGCACTGTTAGGAGAAGAAAGTCAGTTGATGAAGCCACTTCTGCTTCTGCTTTTGCTATCATAAGCAAGCGTGTGCTGCAGAAATGTTAAGGTAAAAGTGGCAGTTAATCAGACTTATCTCGTCAGTTACGATGAAATGCTGTAGTGTGTGGCCATGGGCCAAGTAGAGTGTGTGGTTGTTGACTATGACCCAATGCTTTAACTGCAACCGAAAAAAATGAAGTTTTTAGAGGTGATCAGGTCTGCCAGTGTGGAGTGATTTTCAGAGTACTGGAGAATTTCTGCTTTTGTTATAAGGACATGTACATACAACAAACATTGCCATTAGGCATTGTGGTAGGTCAGTGGTTATGGTAGCTGGATCTGTCTGAAACAGAAATGTACAACATGCTGATGCATCTGATAACCCAAGTGACTTAATTGTCTGTTGAATGCGTAATGGGATCCAAATGACCTCTTGATTCTGTTCACTCAAGTTTTGTTAGAGGAGAGAGACTAGATAGCTATTAGATTTACAGAAAGAATTGTTACTAAATGAGAACATGAAAGATAGTAGTCTTTCACTGAGCTTAAGTGTATGCTTAATAGGAACTGGCATTTAGTCATTACCCAAGGAACAGTCTTATTGCTTTTAAGTTGATGGTTTTGGGAAACAATTTTTGACTGCTCACGCAAGGAAAAGATTTGATTTGTATTATGAATAATATCAATAAATTATACTCATCTCCACTTCCATCTCATGTTATGGAATGGTGCTGTTGTCTGCCTTTATTTTGATTACTGTATTTACTTCTCTAATTTCTGCATATTCAATAGGTGGTAGATGGTTGTTCATTTATACTACTGTATCACATGCCAAGGCCATGAATGCAGTATGATAAGAAGACTGTAATTGTGAGTGAGCATTTATTGTCTCTCTTTAATGTTTTATCCCAGCCTTTTCCTGGAGGGGCTGAGGAAACCTGAAAAACACCCAATGTGGATATTTGGTCCCAATTCAGGTCTTAAAATGTGGGTGTTGAATGTAAAATGAAATCTCCCGTTCTTGTGTGTCCTTCCATAAGTATAGTCTGTATTTATTATGTATTGTCACTTGACCCATCGAGTGCATTGTTGGCCTTCCTGCAGGTATTTTTGATTTTAAGTTCGTTGTCACTTTGGTTAATCGGTATTCATTCGTACCATCTGGCCAAACTGGTCAAGTCTTTGTACTGCCTCTTGTAATTTTTACTCTGTTCCTCACAGTGTTTCTAATATACCTGGTTGAGACCTTGATAGGTATATCAGCTGTACTGATTGAGAATTTTCATTGTTTTCTGAGGCAAATTCCAGGAAAACTTAGAGATTACTACCTTCCCAGTCATTTATATTCACTGCATATAATCATGCCATCATCTTGTAGAGTGCTGTATAACATCTGCAGTTAATGTAGCATTGGTAAATTACCTGAGAATACACCATGTTCAGTTACCTTCAGGTTTCCCTGTATATCCTGAACTTTTCTGTCTCCCGTAATTAAAGTGTTTACATGAGCAGCTGGCAAGTAGATAGATTATGCATGTAAATATGGTATAGTGAACCATTGCAACAAATGAAAATGTTGATCAGTTTTGAATCCCAACTTTGGGCCATTGACTATATAGGAAATGAATATTCCTAATACTGTCTCATAATGGCTCTGAAAAATCTTATATTGTATTAAGTTTTCAATTATAGTGTAAGGCTATACGTAATACTTGATTGATTGTATGTTATTAAAAATGAATATGTGATATGATGTTTGTGTGTGTGTGTATGGGTCCTAATGGTAGAATGAATGTCATAGTTACATTATGGTGAAATATGTATCTTAGTACTGATTTAGGTAAGGAATGGGTAAGAATGTCAGGTTATTTAATTTCTCTGCATGTTATCATGTGTATGACAGCTTTTTTGTACAATGAATAATTTTTAGTCAGTTCGAAATGCTCAATTTGGTAATTTTTAAGGTGATCAGAGGCTTGTCTTTAATTTAGGATTTCAATAGGTTCAGTACATCACAGGAAGAACAGCTGTCCCAGGGTTAGGTTACAGCTCAGACTGTGTTTGTGAGGTCCAGGGTCTTTGTATTTTTGGGTGTTTTCCTCCATCCCCTGAAACAACTGCTGTCTCCCATGCCCACTCAGGTAGGCAGTAACTTAAAATGTTGGCTTAATATTTCCCAGAATAACTTATTTCACATTATATCATGTTAATCCATTGGCGTGCTCTAACAGCAACATAATGCCCTCCTAGTTGAGTAACATGAGTTACTTTGATGGTTGTGACTGAAAGTTAAAATGCACTCATAAACCTTTTGGGTTTTCACAGCACAGATATTCCGATTATGATCCTGTAGATTTTAACACCTTGTAGTTTTATAGGTGGGTACATATATTTCAGAAAAACACTCTACCTCCATCTTCAGTGTTGATGGATTAGGTCCAAGTTAGGACTGATGCCTAAGCCAAATTTAGGATTACCATTAGGAGCATTTTCAATCATGTTCACTGGGAGAGGCTTAAAATAAACCACATTTGTGAATTCATAACTTAATAGTTCTCCAGTTTGCTGCATATAACATTTATTCAGCTAAAGATGTGCTAACTAAGAAAGTAATAAAAAAAAAAGTCAGGGCTGCAAGGGATCAACAAATCATACTTAATGGTGAAGTTTGCTTTAAAGGTTACACCGGAGTCAACCCTGCAACAATAGGTGTACGGGCAAACCTAACAATAGTACTGTGACCACACCCACAAGAGCATTGGACATTTGAAGGGTATGTTAATTGATTTTGTGCTATGTACTACTTTACAGTGTAACTATACAGAGATGTTTATTATGAATATGTCTAGAGTCATCCTTTGATTCCCAGGAATTTAAGTGACTGCCAAGAACCTTACTTGGAGGACTGCACTTGCAGATAAGGCAAGATATATATGTATGTATGTCATTTATTGCCAAAATTGGTTACATATCTACGAACTTAATTCTTAATTTTCATGTTCAGTCACACTTATTCTTAGATTACCTTTCTGCAGAAACATTATATGCAACACCAAACAAGTACTGTGCAGATCAGATCACTGTATGCTGTCAAGAATCTGTCTCATTGATTCAGACAGTTTTTTGATGGGGAAAGGTTTGAGGTAGTTCTGCATACCATGGAAATTGCCCTGGATTTTGTAGTACACATATATGGTTGTTAATAATTTGGTTCTTTATTTCTGTGATATTCTGTTTATCTTTTTGTAGTCTTAGTCATAAAAATGAGTTGTAATAATTGTTATTCAAAGTGTAGTTTGTGTGTATCCAGGTTGGTATGGTGAATTTTGTATGTGTGTATGTTTTCTGTAAAGTGAATTCTAGTAATAAACACAAGAACAAAAAATTGCTCTTTCCAAAAAGTAGAGGTGAGACTAATCACTTTACATATGACAAATGCTCAATTGAAACTGTAACTTTTGTACGCACAGGTGCCATGAGAATTTATATCCTGATCACGGAATAAATCAAAGATACACTACAAAACACCATAGAATATATTTAAACTACAAGCATGAACTGAAATGAATGAATGGTGATGTGTGGGGGTGAAGCATTTAGGATGTGGTGTCTTCAGTTTCACCAGCAGAAATTTGATGTGCAATGAATATTTGTCAGATGTGACACATGTCTGTGAACTGGAGGAAACCATTCCAGGACCTTCTTTCAGTAACACAGTTATAAACCTAATATTTTCTGTAAAGCATTCAAGTAAAACTTGTAGACCCTAACTTAGAGCAGGCTAGAATGGCAGCAGGAAGTGAGTGGTGATATGGTCACATAAAATAATCCTACATAATCTAATAATGTACTTTCTACCTGGTAATAGACACACTTTGGGATATAGGTAATTGTATACTTTTGTACATAGTGGTGTTATTTATGCTGTAGAAATGTTCATTTGGATTGGATTAAGATATACTCTAACACATCTTCACTTTTACATGATAGCAAAGTAACTCACTGTCGAAAGCTCATGGATATTATAATTACTTTTTAAGTGTAAAACTCTTGGATTTCAGTGTAGGTAGTAACTTAACGAATACAATTTGGTCATTTGTGCACCTGATTGTGAATGCCTCACCGCCATACAAAAAAAAAAAATCATGAAAGCTGCAGAATTGTAGTAATTAAACCAGCTTAGGTTATACAGTCCTTTTCCAGTCAGTTTGGTTTGATTGTGATTCCAACTGAACTTGCCCACAATAAGAAGCATGAGGGTAGATACCTTACAGCTGAAAGATGACTGCAGGGGTAACAAGTCTTGCCAGCGTTATAAAATATATGTGGGTGTACACATGCAAGTAAGAGAGTGGATTTGAGAAAAGAATCGACAGATACTGAATATGATTGAATTATTGTTTCTGATAGGCATGCTGACAATGCCAGTGGTGACCGGGGTTCGTGAAGTGAAAATGCAAGAAAGTGACAGATTCTGATGTTAACAATGGGCCACAATTGGTATTGACCAAATGTGCAACATTCCTGCCATATGTTTGACAACCTCGATTTATGTTTAAGGCCACAGGGTGGTTTTACTCAGTGCGTCGTTTTAGCTTTTCCGCAGTCGTTCGTCATGCCAGGATGGTAAGTCAGTTAAGGCAAATTGACACTCAGATTCCACAATCATAGTTGGACACTACGTAACTCGGATTCTGTAAATACCCCAATAAGAAGAAAAAGAAGAATGATGATATGAAAAAGCCACTTCCAAGTTGCATGGGTGGTAGGATATTTTTTACGGACTGTGCAAATGTTCATAACGGTCTACATTATACCTGGATGGTATCAACTCGTGTGTGGCACTTTGGTCTGTGGCGCGTCTTTTATCTGTGATGGGAATTCGCTGCAACTGCAAGAACAACGTAGCTGCGATGAACGTATGAGAGTTCCGTGTATGAAAACGAATGTGTGTGTAATACGAGCAGGTTGTCATATTTAAAAAGAAATGGTATCTGGAAGAGCTTTACATTTCGTGTTTAAAGTAGCCGATAGAGCACTTACTGCGAAGTTCTATCGGGAGATTTTGGGAATGAAGGTAACTACTTTCACTAATAACTAGAACTAACGAACGGAATTCAACTGTAATATAACTTGAAGAAAGTACAGCTCCGAACTAACCGTAAACCATTTCGTAACTTAATATCAGTGTAAATTACAGTACGCGTTCCGTTAAAGTAATCGGACAAAACAACCGAACTAGGAATAGGAAATCGCGGTGTATTAGAGTTTCTGTTGCTGTTCATTATAGTTGCACTCTTCCCACTCTTCTCTCATCACCATGATGCCTCGTACCTTTTTTAAGGTGGATCGTTCCTTTTCACCTCACCTGTATAAGTTAGCTTACAAATCTGGATAGGCTAATTTATTTACAAGTTGTAATGGATATGCTGCACAATCCAGGGCCTTGTGCAAGAACTTGATTTAATGGTGAGTGAGCAAAAATCACATCTGTCATTTTCTTCAGGATCCATTAGGCTGGTTGTGTGTCAAGTAGTAAGGTACCCACTATATGCAACAACAAATCCATTGTATGTGTCATTGAATTAACAGTGTCCTAAAATAGGTTCCCAGACTTTCTCCCTCCCCCAGACCACGTGAAAATTGCAGAGGGTCTTGCTGTCTGCTGTTTATTAGTTGTGATGTTATGCTTTCTGTGCTAAAGTTTAGCAGCTACAGGTAAAGGTAAAAGGTAGATTTCACCCTAGAATTGGCCACGAAGGCCCAGAGGGGGAGTAGAGGTATAGCTCTGCCCTTTCTTTAACCTTGGCACTAGATGGGTTTGGGTGGTCAATGCCACACCCTGGCCACTTTACCCCCAGGAAAGAGACATGGTACACATTTTATAGGAGGCTTGGTGGGCCCCAGTTCCAGTCTGGACGGGTGTGGAAAATCTCAACCCCCACTGGGATTTGAGCCCTGGACCTTCCAGCCCGTGGTGAGTCGCTATACTGACTACACTATCCCAGCCCACAAAGTTTAGCAGCCAGAGTGTTTTAAAATATATGTTGAATTAAAATTTAACATAAAAATGGATTAAGAAATAGATTATTATTAATAGTCAGTATGAATGTTAAGTTAGTGGATGTGCAAGTTTTACTGATCACATGAATCCTTGGACCCCATTCTGAGAACTTATGCCAGGTTGATTTCTTGAAGCCAGGAAAACATCAGTAGTTGAGGTACTTAGGGTAATGGCTGTGAATGTTATATGCCTTGCAAGATGTGATGTGATGTAGTCCAGTAGAAATTTACCAACATTTTTGAGGAATCTGTTGCTTTTTCCATTTGTTTACCCTGTAAACTGGGGCAGCAGGTTTCTCAGAAATGATAAATTTGTACTAAACTATATAGTTTAACATCCCAGAAGACAATAATGTGCAGAGAGGACATACGGTATGTCAGTATCTTACAGCACTTGCTGATTCTGACATGTGCTGCAGTCTCCTGTGGTAGACACTGTAAGAGAGGCATGGCTGTTGTATCAGTGTGTAACAGTATTCATCTTCATTAACAAGTGGTACTGAAAAGAAATTTGTTAGACTTGTAAGATATTTATCACATTTCTCATGTGTGTTTATGTTGAATGCTATAATCATATGGTCACTTGATAGTGAAAACTTCTCTAAATTATGTGTTTCCAGTAACCATACATGGGGGTGCAAAACAGATGACACAACCCATGCTATATTGAGACACTGCTGAGGTTGTGTTGTTACTTTTAGAAATGTGTGCATTTCTTGCAATGCCTGTATTTCCTGTTTTAAGGTGCTGAGGCATGAGGAATTCAAAGAAGGATGTGATGCTGCATGCAATGGGTAACTGTCAAGAGTTTTTGGTATTTATTTCATTATAATTCTACTGAAATGTATTCTAATGATCTGGTTACAAACAGCAGTAGGTAAGTTATAATTGATGTACAGTATTATACACTAACAGTTGTATACACTGATGGTGATATTAGCATAAAAACACATTGGTACTTGCAAAAGAGTGTTAAGTGCAAGGCAATGGACCAAAATAATACTGTACATCATAACAGTATGTATGTATGGATTACAGTTATAACTGTTTATGTTTGGGCTAGTAATCTTGGATAAAACCTAAACTTATTGACAGGAATGTTTGGTAGGTGAGAATGGTTTATGTCAATTTGGTACCTGTAAATAGACCATGAACTCAGCAACAAGGGTATATGGTTGCAACTTTGCATGTTCATTTCATTTTTTCCATATTGGCATAGGACTTGATAATCCCTGATTGAAAAGGATTTCAGTGACTGATAGCTTCTAAAAAGTACTGTGTTCCATGGATGTAGTTACAAGTGAGTAACTGGGAGCACAAACAAAGCTGACATAGATTGGTAACTTATTCCTTACACTTCTGTAGGAGTACAAAGTCTATAATTCATTAACTGCATTTGTCATAAACTGAAAATGTCCTGTAAATGTAAACCTATGGGTTTACTTTATTTTTCCTGTTGGATGCACTTGTTTTTCTCATAATCCTGCCCTTCAGGGCACCAAGAAATGAGGTGGTACATAGCATGTTATGTTGAAGTTTTAGTCTGATTATTTAGAAGTTAAGTGAATTGAAAATTAACTTTTTAAGTAACATATATGGAGCTGGAGTAGGGTAGTTGGTACAGCAACTTGGTTACAGACTTGATGGTTTAGGTTTTGAATCCCAGTAGGGGCAAGAGATTTTTTCCTCTCCAAAATGACCCTTCCAGCTCTGGACCCCAACCAGCCACCCAGTCAGTGGTAGTGGGGCTCTTTCCCAGAGCTAAAACAGCCAGGGCATGAAGCTAACTACTCATCTTCATCTAATGTTGTGGTTGAGAATGAGTGGCGGCACTATATATCTGCTTCCCGTATATCCCTTCACAGCGCTGACACGGAAAACTGTACCTTTAGGTAATATGTACTGACATGAAAGCAATATCTAGGTTTCTGACAGTGATGATATGTAATATGTTTTCTGGGTAGAAAGATGTAAGTGCTTATGTGGTTTTGTTGGCTTTATCAAGAAATATGCCACACAAGAAGCCCTGTGTGACGTTTGTGTTCTGTCATGTTTGTTGTAGAAATTGAAACCAAAGGATACATGAACGTCACTGTAGTTTCTCTTCTTTGACATTTTTTTACTTAAGCGAGGCCTAAGAAAAAAAGCACTGTGATGTAAGTTACTTGAAAAGTAGTGACTAATCTGAAAAATTAAATTAATAAGCTTAGACCAGCTGTATGTATGAAGCATATGAGTCTGTTACTGACTTTACAGTAACATTCTGTGCCATCCTATCTTTATATCTTTATAACATTATTTGATCTCAGAAATATTCTTTTCACTGGACAGTTTTGAGACTAGCAATAAGGAAAGCAAAGAAACATTTTTTTGCAGCTAGTTCTTGTCTCCCCAAAGTATTCATGGACCACAGGTTAATATCCCCTCTTCTAAAGCATGTTTGCAGCAACACTGTTTCACAGAGATTGTTGTACTGCTTTCAGATGAAGGCTGCACTTTTTGTGCCAGTAATATTTGTCTTCAAGTATTCAGTAATTTTGTTGCTACTACATAGACACTTGCAGTTAAATGTTTCACTTGATGGTTTTCCAGAGATGGAATTTGTCCATACGTGGTGGATGAATGGAACATTACTGTCTGTACTATTGCTAATCATTTCTAATCCACTTCTTTTTACTGTTATGCCAATCATAACATAAAAAAAGCATTTCAAAGTAATAAAAGCAAAATGTGCTCATTATGTGTGTGGTAAATAAAATGTATTCCCTAGCCCCTCCATGTTAAAATTCTGTGTAAACATTGTAAAATTAAGTGACACATTCTTTTCTTTTAGTCCGTATGACAATAGATGGAGTAAGACCATGGTTGGATATGGTTCAGAAGACACTCACTTTGTGGTAGAACTGACATACAATTATGGTATTACATCATATGAAAAGGGAAATGATTTCTTGGGATTGACAATACGATCTAAAGAAGCAATAGAGAGGGCTAAAGCACAAGGCTGGCCTTTAAAAGAGGAGCATGGGCTTCATGTTTTGGAGGCCCCTGGAGGCTACAAATTTCAGCTCATCAATGAACCTCAACCAACACACAAAGGTGGGATACATTGCTTGCATAGTTAATATTTTGTTAAAAATTTAGTTTTTTGTTGGCTTTTTTCTGTCCTCCTCTTTCTTTACTAATTTGTATGAAGTGCAGCCTCACATAGCTTTTTATTGTTCAATCTGTGTCCTGCCTGCAGATTACAAAAGAAGGTAATCAGGTTAATTACAGGGGCACCAAAGTGCACATCTTGTAGACCAATATATAAAAGATTTAAAATATTAACATTAACCTCATTATATATTTATGAAACATTATGCTTTATGAAAAAACACTATCATAACCTCAAATATAGATTTGAGATTCATGAACATAATACCAGATCTAAAAACGATCTTTATCAACAATACTGTAATACTTCTAACTATCAGAAAAGTGTACTAAACATGGGAACAAAATTATTTAATAAATTGCCATCACAAATAAAGCACTTGGACAATTACAATAAATTTAAAAAGGAACTAAAAAATTTTCTTCTGGTCAATTCATTTTATACCATTGCAGAATTTTTTTCACTCTAAGTTAATGTTTAACCTCACAGTTTTATCTCTAAGGTACTATGTGGGTAACAGAAGCTTGAATAAATTAAGTAATCCTCATAAACTCAATTGAGCTAGACTATGTGATACTATAGA
>Ga0123357_10013193_pt1 | contig 10707 bp, 6 predicted proteins | sample TergutEmb28metaG_FD_89873 | JGI IMG/M metagenome (GOLD analysis project Ga0123357, IMG submission 89873) | Embiratermes neotenicus P4 segment gut microbial communities from Petit-Saut dam, French Guiana - Emb289 P4 | ecosystem: Host-associated > Arthropoda: Insects > Digestive system > Gut ...
GGACGTCTGCCGCATTACCAATGGAAGTCACATTGAACCATAACTATCCAAGGTAAAACTCGGTGTGTTTTGCTACATTTTGACAGTTCAAAACGTTGTGTATGTCCTCTGTATAAATTTCTATACGTTTTCAAAGTTGTAAAGCTCTTTTTGAAACACCCTGTATTCTTAGCTCGACATGTTTCGGATGCATATGCCCATCATCAGGAGCATTAGATGTTGAGTTGCAGCATATGGTTTCCTGCACCGAGTTTTTGGATGAGTGGTGGTCGTGAGAGCCGCTGCGTAGGTCGTGTTTACGGTGCGGATGGTGCCGTGCGTCGCACGGCAGCATCCGCACCGTAAACACGACCTACGCAGCGGCTCTCACGACCACCACTCATCCAAAAACTCGGTGCAGGAAACCGTATGCTGCAACTCAACATCTAATGTTCCTGATGATGGGCATATGCATCCGAAACATGTCGAGCTAAGAATACATCAATAAAATTACCTTATTGCATCAACTTGGCATTTTACATTATTTCATGAGGAAGATGCACGGTCAAACAACCCTCAATTTACTCAAAATCCTGTTGCTTGTGACTTATTTGTCAAGGTTCCTAATGATTGCGTTGTTAAAATATTCAGGCAACATCATTCTGATCACTGTTTTCAGTAACACTTAAGTAAATTTCAGAAAGAACTTTTAAATTGTTGTTTTATATAGCAAGGTTTCTGCCATTAGCATATCTCACACAAGTATCATAGCAACAAGCTTACGTACATTTTCACCAAGAGAAGTGGCATTTCCATTCTAAAAGTGGCTTTGTAATGTTATTTATATCGAATGCTTTCAGTACTTTGCCACAATCATGAAACAGCAAAGTTGTGAATGGACATTACTGTGTGACACCGAGCCACAACAGGGCAGAACAATTACCCCTAGTTTTGTACTCATCCCGTGCAGTAATTATATTGTATATATTTCGTACCACATATGTTCCCAAGTAAAAGTTACAGTGACGTAGCATTAACTGCCTGCTTAATCTCCTACACGTTTGGACTGTTGACAGCCATGATCAGGGAGAGAGATTATAACAAGCGAATTATGATGATGTTAGTACAAGCTAAGCTAACAAATAAACCACCAACCAAACTTAAAGCAACCCAAACAACAACAAACCTAAAGCCAAATTTGAGTAATACAGGGAAAACACGATGAAGACCATAACCCCCTAGTTTCAACAAAACACCAGTCAAAATCATATAACCAGAGACAGGAGCCTCAACATGAGCGCTAGGAAGTCATAAATGAACCATAAATATAGGCATCTTAACCAAAAAGGCAAAAACCATACAAACATAAAAAACCACCAACCAAAGAATTATCCCCACACAACAAAAATAAACATAAAGACCCTAAAGAATTGTAAACAAATTAAATACCAACCTATAAGGGAAGAGAAGCCAATAAAGTATAAAACAACAAATAATTCCCAGCCTGAAGCCGCTCAGGTTGATAACCGCAACCCAAAATCAAAAACACAGCCCCAGTGACATTGGACTTTACAATTAATGACTAGTACCTATAGCAGTAAATTATATTGAAGTATAGCGAGTTTACATGTATGAAGGTAAAGCTAAACCGTTACAGGCCTGTTCATGCCTTAGATCTCCGGGTTGCTGATGTTCCTACAATTTATAGACATTCAGCAAAAGAGGGTAGTAAGTTTATCAGCCCTATGCGCCGGCCGGCTTTTCCCCACGGAAACATCCCTGGTACTGATTTCTGTTAGAGACTGAGTCGATACCAGGGCCGTAGTGCGGTCGGAAGTATCAAGTCAATGAAATATCCCATTGTACCAATTAGGAGTCTAACCCGCGACTTTTCGGCTTGTATGCCTCAACCAACTGCGCCACTGCGTTCTCCGAGGTTGTGTATATAATACTTAAAATTACAGTTATATACAAATTACACTGCATTGATATTATGTTAGCGCTTGTAGCATCCAAACATCTATAGCTATGCCATCTTCGAGCCAGCAGGATCTTAAGCCACGTACAGCAGAAGGCTTTGCCTCCATCACAGAAATGTCTGCTGCTATGATGATATATTGAGGTCTGAACTGGTTATTACCTGGAATATAGTAAACTGGCACAAAATTGTATCAAAATGTAATTAAGAATGGATAACTATGTACCTGCGTGTACGTTAGAGAGTAACTTAGTTTATGGATAAACTCCATGAAATTCAAGCCTGGGGTAAAGTTATACGGCTGTATCTAAGTATTCGGCACATTTTACGCACGTAAACAGTATGGTTTCGAGGGACATAAATGTCAAATGGTTTTCTGGTAATAACTTCCATATAAATTTCTCGTTTTAAAGGGAGCGTGGGTGTTTAAAATATAATGATGTTAGTTCCTATCGTAAGCACAAAGTCTGAAAAGTTGGCACGTTTTTAATACGTGGTCGTTATACGGAGGAACTGTTTGATTGTATCGAATGGAGTACTGGCCACATCAATAAATCTGTTGAAACTTGAGGATTATCGTTATTGAAAAACACCTTCCTTTCCACTCGGAGTGCTTAAACTTATAAGTGTAGGTTGCGGTTCGTGATAAAACTACGGGGGCAAGTCGCATAACTGTGGTGAAAAGCAGCGTTGTGCAACCTCGGGTCACCTGCACGACGAACTTTCCCCTTCCACCCTCCCTGAGTTCGCTTTAAAGTGGATGTTTCCGGGCAGCTGCAAACGTCAATGATTTGACCACTGTTTGTACAAGAGATTGGTTGTGCCAGTATTAATGCAGCTTCTTGAAGCTTGACCTGACATCCACAGCGATAAAGACTTAAACGCACGTTCTCCCGTGTGTCGCTCGTTAATGTAAAACTAGATCCGTCCCAGTTCTTGGCGATTTGCCAGCTTAATGCTCAAACTGTTTTAAACATCGCAATAAGGATACTAGAATATTTCATGCGGTGTTCGGTAGCCGGAAAGGTCCATGGATCACGGTCTTTTGAATTAGGCTCCAAAAAAGAAATAATCTCGCTGTTTCTATCGAGACTTGTCTAATGGCCATTCTTCCTGTAGGAACATGTTTAACCAGGGATCCTGTCATGGCTTAGGCAGCCAGCGCCTGCGTCTCGCCGCTGGGGCTCGGATTCATTCCCAGGCTAACGTTGTTTGGGACTTCTGGCGGAAAGAAAAGCCTTTTGAGAGATGTTCCTTTAAATCCTTCGGGATTCCTCTTCCAGTATAATTCTACCAATACTTCTTAAACTTTCATTCATCTATGACCCGCACCACACAATCTTAGAAATTCACAGCGTCATTAAACGAACACTCTTAAAACAGAATCGGAATATCGTACGTGGAAATGTTATTTTTAATGTTTTTAATCGAAAGTAGCATGTTTAATGTCACGTTAACATTATCAAGAATATCTTCTCTAACTTAAGCTCGTCATGATCCATGGTACTTTGAGAATGAAATATGCATTTCTTCCGGCTTAAGAAAAACTCCGTTATTTGGATTTTGATGTGACAGTGGGCAAGGAAATCTTTAAGGGGGTTTCGTTTGTCAGACCTTTAAAAATACTGCGTTTTAAGTATTAAAATGAGAATATTCTGAGATGCGAGACCAAGTAGTTGCTAGAAATCTACCAAACTAATTCTCCTGTTTCTAAGTGGCTCACATGTGAAGAATTGTGTTCGTTTGTTTGTAGGCTGCTTATGATCAAAAGTTTAATTATGTCTGATGAGCCCAAACTTGATACTATTAATAAACTAAACAGAATAGCGAACTATATGAATAACAATGTTCCTTTACTGGTCTCTGATGGTTACTGTATAAAGCAGTAACCATTAGTTATTTCACCGAATAGGACAGGAAATGAAAAGTCAATCAGACATAGGTGTCAAAGTGTTTTATTGCAATTTGGATGACAGTAATGTACGAAAAAATGGAAACTCTTGTGAAACCACACCTTGGTCATATTTCGTGTTTTAAAATCCGGCTGTCTTAAGTATCTACGATTCTTCCGAATACACTTTTTTTAATAGCGCAAGAGCCCCTAGTGGAACAGGGACTCCTTATTGTCAAGGCTTCACGATCGCACTCAGACACACCACATTCGGTAAGACTTCTCTGGACGAGTGATCACCTCGACGCAGGGAACTCTACCTGACAACACACATCACTCACATTAGAGAGATATTCATGTTCCCGGCAAGATTCGAACCAGCAATCCCGGCAAGCGAGCGGCCGCCGTCCTACTCCTTAGACGGCACGGCCACTGGAATCGGCGACACAAATATTATTGCAGCTAAAGTGTGTCTTTGCCAAGGACTGTACCTGCTTTACACAGGAACAATCGAAAATATTTTTCAAAGAAAAGAGGTCTCCTAAGAACTTACTCACGTCCCTAATTTTAAAGCTCAAAGCTTAAGCTTAACACTGAATCCTTACGTTTTAAATAAAGCCAAGAATATGAATCCAATACGGAACTTAGGACCACTTAAAAGATGGATTTTGTACGTGAGCATTGTATTCTACCACCCTCGAAACTGCAGAACTGGATTTTAGGATATGAAGGGTAGCATTTCACTGTCTGTCCTCGTAATGAAGAAATCTTAACACGCAGCTTTACAATACGCAACTAACGCAATCCAGGGAGAAGGCAACTCCACCAACAGTGTCTGAAGACAAAAAACAGGTCAGTCGTAAGGAACTTGTCACTTTGCACTTCGTTTTTCATTAGGCTGGCACGTATCGTTGGAAACAACTTATTTTTCACTCAGCATTTATGGAGACACTGAAACGGCACGCTGTTCAACAGGAGAGTCGCTTGTTTAAATTCATCCTATGTGACATGTTAAAGTAAATTTGAAAGTCGGGAGCCGTAGGGAACATTTAACTTTCCCAGTCGTATTCTGATGATATTCAAATTATGGTATTGTTTGTTGAGCCTGTGAATTGCAAATATTTTTGGGGGGGTGACATTGACTGAAAGCCAAAGAATGATGAAGAATACAAACACATGCAAAGTAAAGGGTTGGTGCCAAGAATACTTCCCTTTCATTTTGCAACTAAACTGACAAGGCCGGGGAAGAAAAAGTTGGGACAGGAAGGAAGAAAAATACGTAGCTACGTGGAAGTGAAGGCACTATTACATTGTTTATTGACACTTGCCTGTTTGCGGTGTGACGGATGGGTTCCGGATGTCGGCCGGGCACATTCTTACGTGTAGGAGGAAAAGAGGAGAACGATGAAAGGGCTGTCTGTATCAAGTGTATGGGATACTGCAGGGTAGAGAGCTATGGGGATTTATGTTATTATTTCTTTGCAGAAAGCTAAGAGACAAAAAAAAGAAACTTTGTGGTTTGTGAGAAATTAAACCATTCCCTATTGGCATTCTGTATCTATCAAAGAACAGCTTGTTGTAAAATAGTAAAACGAATTGGATGAGGTCACTTTTGACTCAAATTTTGGTTATCTACAGAGCAGATTTACAACAATAGCATAATATAATGCAAATCCTTGGTGGTCATCCAATTAGTTAGATTAAGTTGCCGTCCGAAATGTTGAAGTTTCACTGAACATTATATCCAGAGATAAAAGGTAATAAGTTAGGTGCAATCGCAACTTTACATCTTGAAGTGTGGTTATTTTTTGGTTAATGTTCCCAGTAGTAAATACGTTATAGAACATTATTATTAGGGTTTGCTACTATATTCCTTGGAAGAACTTACATAATTCCAGAATATTATTTGTATATCTCAAAATCATAATTAATGTATCTCCAGGTTATTATGTGTATATCTCGAAATTATTATTTATGTATCTCAAATTTATTATTTATGTCTCCAGATTATTTCGTATATATCTCGCGGTTGTTGTATATATATATATATATATATATATCTTCAGAATATCAGTTGCATTTCTCGAGATTATTTAAATATCTCGAGTTTGTTTTATATATATGTATATATATATATTCAGATTATTATTTCTATACCTTCAAATTATTTTTGTTTATATATCTCTAGATTATTTTATATATATCTCCAGATTGTCATTTATATGTCTCTAGGTGATAATTATTTATACATATCTAAATTATTACTTAATTTTTTGCTGTGATTTCTGTATATGTGAAATTAGCAATGCTTACGAAACTTTAAGATCGAAGTATTTTGTAATTACCTCTCGCAGACGTACATAGAACGCAATCTACAGATTTTGTCTGCATAGAAAATTTAATATTCTCCAATATAAGCAAAAATTTAAATGTAATATTTACATGTTTGTATATTGCTTAATTACGCATCCTGTAAGTCGCATGTTTGTAATGAACGACAGATTTGAACGTAAGTTAACCAATTAATTACGACACACCACAACAGTTCGCTTCTATTTGGCACCAAATTTCGTTATTGTGGTCGAGTGTAAAGTTACACACGGTACAACTTATGAATTTTCCCCCAGCTGTCCGGAATAAAAGTCGCTTGATTGTTGCTATATAGTATTTTGTTCGTCAGGTTATTTCTTGTGCAGTGTGACATCATCGGAAACGTAAGTAAGTCTTCATACAAAATGTCTGTCGTCTTTGAACAGCATCAACCCTCTAGAAGGTAAAAACAAATTTCAGTTAAAGTCTCTAACATAAATTTCCATGAAAATCCAACCGGTGGGAGACCAGTTATTATATGCGGATGGACAAACTGGGGCATTATATTGTTAAGAGTCACTTTTCCTATTTTTTCCGAAAGCGTTTTATGACATCGTAGGAAGTGTTGGAAAATTTCTATTTTGATATTTTACTTTCTTCGGAATTTATTGTCTTACTTCAGGATTATCGGATGCAGTGTTTTTGAAGTCTGCACATGACTGCCGGTTGGTCGTCTAGCAGTCTTGATACCTTCCTTTGCTGGTATACCGACCACAATCGGAAGTGTGAATCGCAGCACAAACATTCACATCAGCGTTCAAACAGAATGCAGTGTGCAAATTGCTTTGATAGGCCTACAGAGATGATGTAAACAAACTTTCAAAGGGAGGATAAAGAATAGTGTGAGAAAGTGTGCAGTACACTATCGCAGCTGTATGGGACAAGGCAGAGCGAAAATAAATCTTAAAGAAGAGAAATGCCAAAACTAGGAAGATCGCAAAGGTTCAGACGCTGAACTGTAGGCGAAGTTGCGGCAGTTAGCAGAAAGTGGGCATCATTATTTCATCACAGAACTTTGTGTGTGTTTGGACTGTAGAACCGTTGGCATGTAGGGGGTCAATTTCACGAACATTTGAGACTGCCGTAAAGGAAATTCCTTCCTTGAAATTGCGAAACTCATAAGTTGTACGTGGAAGCCACCTGCAGGAGTTGTTGGTTGGTAATTTCACGGAACCGGACGAGGGGGATCGTTTGCGATTAATTAAATAACGAAATAGTTTTACTGCATTAGTCATTCCTGAGCAAGTAATTGTCTCTCAAATTATACAATAAATCCCACGCCTTTTACGGAACTCTTTAGTTATTCCTTTACGTACGCCATTGAAAGAGAATGCCCATGCTGATGTGATACAGTGTTCGTGACAGATTGATGAATATGAAGCACTGGGCGGGGGAGGGGAGTGATTGTGAAGAGAGGATAACGCAATTACAGGTACAAAAACCCGTTACAGTGCCACTTTTTTTTTTCTACCACAGATCCCACATCGGTTGACCTGGGATTTAGCTCGGACCTTCGCGGTGAGAAGCCAGCCATTAACCGCCTGAGATGTGGCACATCCCGCATTGATTCTGTTATTCAAAACAATATTCCGGTTTCGATATTATTACTTTTATCGTGCCGTAAATAAATATTTTGGCAGAACCCAATATTTCGCGTCTGGTGAAGTAAACAATGTTTGGCCTAAAATGTTCGTAAAAATGTTTTCAATGCTTACAGTTACTTAATGCTAACATATCCGAAGCATTACCTCTCTTGTAAGTAAAGTCATATGGTAGAGAGAATTCTGCAGATAATTTATCTTGCCGATACAGGAAATTGTTTCTGGCAGGATGAAAATAATATTTTCCCTCTGAGAATGAATATGAATTCAAGGTCATAAATTTCGTTACCCACTTGTCTTCGGCTGTCTGTTCTTGCAGGTGGGGGGTCAGAGGAACTATAAGCCGGTAATTACATACCCGTAATGTAACCGTCTTCTGTTGAATATAATTTGTCAGTATCATTTTTTTGAGAATAAAAGGCTTATTAGTTGAGTTTCAAACACATTTCTTCGAATGTGACAGGCAACATGCAGTTTTTGCCAGTGCACATCCACTGTATTATTAATTTCTACAGTTTATCTGTGTAATTTATTATGATTTGCTAGGTTCTTGTCTTATCCACTTTGTTTATAGCTTTTAACACCTACGTCATTCTCATTTTTGAACTACCCTCAACCTCAATTTGCTTCCTTCACCTGGTTTTCCTGCTTACATTTAATCGCATATGCAATGGTACTTAAATTTGTATGTTCGGTGGCATTTCTGGCAGTGAGTTTCTTCCTGAGTGCTGTTTGTTCGTTGATGCGCAGTCACTTGTTCAGAGGCTCTTCTTTCCAAAGCCTCTAGGTGTTTTTGATCTCAATTTGTCAGTGCCTATGCCGGGTACATTTTATCATTCAGACACAGTGTCTAAATTTCGCACTTTATGCAGTTAACACAAGTAAAATTATTTGATTGTTATCATGTTGGTAAATTTACAATTACTGAACGCCCTGTGCTTTATATCACCAGCTTCTTCCAGGATTTCTCTATTTATTGACCTCAAAAACATAATTACTTGAGGATATCACTCAAAGAATTTGTTCTACATTATATACTTGTCAGAAATGTAGCAACCACCTACATATTCAAGGCGTCTGAAGGGTGACATGAAGCAATTTCAGTATGGAGCACCCCACAGTTCCGGAGTAGCCTGTAATCCTGTTATCTGGTGCATTTTGCTTGAGCTACTTTACCTGAGAGACATTTTTATACGCAAAGGGAGAAAACGTAACAATTATCATGAAAATAAAAGATGTAGCCCTATCAAATCTAGCTACCCAGCATTTGTGAACCCCTGTTTTACTGCATTATTCCTACCATACCGTATTATCAAACCACAATATCATTATTCAGGGACATTGACAACTCTCATCACTCTTCCTAACGACATTTTTCGTGTCATACAAGACAACGAGGCGCTTGTCTCTGTAAAATTTGTCCGTGCGTTGTGTTACACGCCTTATAGGTCAGTTTACTGTAGTCAGATGTAAATTTATTTACTCTAAATGTTTAAAAATGTTGCTGGAAACGTTTTATTTCGATTTTGTAGGCATGTGCCCGATCTAATAAGCAAGTTGTTCATTCTTATAGTAAAAACAACTAGATGAACTGCACTAATTTCTCAAATTAACTTTTGGAATAAAATTCTGCATGTTTCGGACAGTTCCTCTGTCCATCATCAGGAGTTTTTCGTTGTACACATAACAATGGTATATGTCACGCAGGTTTGCTGACAGCTGTCAGCAAACCTGCATGACATATACCATATACAGAGGAACTGTCTGAAACATATAGAGTTCTATTCCAAAAATAAATTTCAGAAATTAGTGCATTTAGTTGGTTTTATTACAGGAATTTATCGCGATGCACGGTTACCTGAACGTCAAATTCGTTGTTCATTGTATCCTTGAAAGTTTGTAAGTTAACGAGCTAATGGAATGTGACTGGCGACAACTGTCAGATAAAATAATTTTTGATATAAAAATAAAGTAAAAACGTAATATAGCCTAACTTAGTAAATATACTATAAGATAAGTGGAAAGTCTACAATGAATATCAATGTTTGTAGCATACTACACCACTGAGCTTAAAGAAAGAATACTCCTTCAGTTCTCCATTTCTTACCGAAGCCTGAGCGTAAGTAGACGCACTGACACGGCCTAAGTACACGGGCAAGGATCTTATGGGATTAAGGAAGTGAGTTGGCTGAGTTAGTTTGAAGGGAGTGCTCTTGTGATACACCGTTACGGCCGAATGTCTGCTACTTACAAAACCACAAAAGAGCTGAAGCGAAGGTCATTATGATGGACAAACATTTTTTAATTGTATATTGAAAGTTACAATCTACTCAGTGTAGAGTAATTAGTAAAGTTGAGGTAAGAAAATGTCGTGAGGCAGGCACCATCCATCGATGGTTCACTGGAGCTTTGCTATTGGGCTGAGTCTTCCGGCCTTAATCGTTTTGAGTCGTCTGTCGACTGAGGGGTTGAAGAGCGTTTTAATCGGTTGGTTACTGTGTACAGTTCTGCGATTTTTGTATTTGTTGGTGTTGATTCTAATCACTTCCTTTACGTGCGGGAGATGGACAAATATTGTTTCATTAACAGAACGTTATTACCCTTTCTCATTAATGTGTCCTCTTATTGTTCTTAGGTGACACCTCTATAACGTTTAATTGTGTTTTATAACGCTGATTAATTAACAAGGTATGTCGAATTGACTATTAAGACCGTTTAATAGTCACTGTCGTATCTACTGTTTGTAGAAATATTATTGACATGTTTTTTATGTTTATGGTTCCGTGCATCGCTGATCTATATTAATAATTATCCAACGAGATGCAACACAAAGCAGTCTGTTTATTATTCTGCAAGTTCACTCTACATGTTTCGGGTGTCAACCACAC
>Ga0123357_10013195_pt1 | contig 10705 bp, 14 predicted proteins | sample TergutEmb28metaG_FD_89873 | JGI IMG/M metagenome (GOLD analysis project Ga0123357, IMG submission 89873) | Embiratermes neotenicus P4 segment gut microbial communities from Petit-Saut dam, French Guiana - Emb289 P4 | ecosystem: Host-associated > Arthropoda: Insects > Digestive system > Gut ...
AACGCCTTCCTGAATACGGGCGCCGCCCGAATCGTTCAGTCCGATAACCGGAGCGCCTACTTCCATCGCCAAGTCCATAATTTTACAAATCTTCCGGGCGTAGGTTTCCGACAAAGCGCCTCCAAAAACGGTAAAATCCTGTGCGAAAACAAAAACCGTACGGTTACCGATTAAACCGTATCCCGTCACAACGCCATCGCCTAACGGACGCTGTTTTTCCATTCCAAAATCGTAACACTTGTGTGTGACAAATTTGTCGATTTCCACGAAAGTACCTTTTTCCAGTAATAGTTCAATCCTTTCCCTTGCGGTCAATTTTCCTGCCGAATGCTGTTTTGCAATCCGGTCTGCCCCGCCGCCCAATTCTGCTTGCTGGTTCAGTTTGTTCAATTGTTCGATTTTCTCTTTCATCAGTAAATCCATTTGATTTTTAATATTAAACAACTTGCAATATTAAACAAAGATAATGAAATAAAATGGAATAATTGTTACAAAATATCATTTTATTTTTTCATATTTAAGTCAAAAAGACATGGCAGAAGCAGGAAAAACAAGTATGGGCTGGGATTATGGGTCGAAGTTACATCTGATTTGTAATGAACAAAGGCGAACTGTTGAATCTACGTAGAAGAAATATACAAACTTTTATTTGTAAAGTTCAAAAAAAGTTGTAATTTTGCATTCGCTTTGAAGAAAAAGCAGGTCCTATAGCTCAGTTGGTCAGAGCATCTGACTCATAATCAGGGGGTCCATGGTTCAAGCCCATGTGGGACCACAAGTTGAAAACAAAGCACTTACAAAATTATTTCTAAGTGCTTTTTTTTGTAGTGGCAACAAAGTGAATATATTACAATTATTAACACGAAAAAAGGTCAACATATTTCAGGACAAGACATCATTCGCCGCTTCGGGTTCCTGACTTTCTTCCTTTTTATTCAAACTCAAAACCTCTTGAACAAAATTCTTATCGGAATTAATTTTACTCAAAGCTTCACAAGCTGCTTCCTGATGCGATTCTTTTTTGGAATATCCTGTCCCGATTCCTGCTACCAAACCGTTCAAAAGAACTTCGCTTTGAAAAAACGGATTGTTTTCTCTGTCCGTAAAATTTTCCAGCAACTGATAATCCATTTTGACTCTGTTTTTTTGACCCCATTCCAACAGTTTTGACTTAAAGTTAACTTCTTTCTTGGCAAGCGCATCAATATTGATATAGGCAGAAATAATTTTCCGTTCAATGAAACGATAGGTTTTTTGATAGCCCTGATCTAAATAAACAGCTCCGATAAAAGCTTCGAGCGCATTGCCCAAAATGTGACTTTTTTGTACCTGAATGCGCGGGGAGGAAATTACTAATTTATTCAGTCCCAGATTGCCGGATATCCGGTCTAAGGTTTCCCTTTTCACTATCTTAGAACGTGTATTGGTTAGAAAGCCTTCGTTTTGGTTTTTGAATTTCTTAAAAACAATGTCGGCAATGACGGCGTCAAGAATCGCATCGCCCAAAAATTCCAGCCGCTCGTTGTTGCGATATACTCCTCGCGAATGGGAAGATTTGTGAAGTAAGGCTTCTTCATAAAAAGAAATATTGTTCGGAAAGAAGCCTAAAATTCTTTTTAAAGCAAAATACGACTCTTTTTTCGGATGAAAGAAGAGTCGTATCGTTTTTATAAAAGTATTCACGTTTCTTTGATAAATTTTTTGACGATAATGCAGGCATTATGTCCCCCAAACCCGAACGTGTTGGATAAGGCGGCGCGTATTTCCCTTTTTTGCGCTTGATTGAATGTGAAATTCAGTTTATAGTCAATTTCGGGATCGTCATCGCCCGCTTCGTGATTAATCGTTGGAGGAACAATATCATTCTGAACAGCCAGCACAGACGCCATTGTTTCAATTGCGCCGGCAGCGCCCAGCATGTGTCCGGTCATCGACTTCGTAGAGCTGATGTTTAACCGGTACGCTTCATTTCCGAATACTTCCTTGATCGCTTTCACTTCGGAAGGATCGCCGACCGGAGTAGAAGTTCCGTGTACATTGATATAGTCAATATCGGCAGGGTTTAATCCCGCATCGACAAGCGCGCTTTTCATTACTAAAATAGCGCCTAATCCATCGGGGTGAGAGGCGGTAAGATGGTAGGCATCGCCGGAAGCGCCTCCGCCGGCTACTTCTGCATATATTTTAGCGCCCCGCGCCAGCGCATGTTCCATTTCTTCAAATATCAAACAAACGCCACCTTCGCCGATTACGAATCCGTCGCGACTTGCGCTAAACGGACGGGAAGCCGTTTGAGGCGAATCGTTCCGGACGGAAAGCGCATTCATTGCATTAAATCCGCCAACTCCCGAAACACAGATGGCAGCCTCAGCTCCTCCTGCCACGATGACGCTGGCTTTTCCCAAGCGGATAAGATCAAATGCGGTAATAGCGCCGTTTGTCGATGAAGCGCAAGCAGAAACCGTACCGAAATTAGGTCCTCTGAACCCGTACATAATGGAGATGTGACCGGCAGCAATATCGCCAATCATCTTCGGAATAAAGAACGGATTAAATTTAGGTCCAAGTTCGGAGTGTTGGGAAAAGTTAGTTACTTCCTGTTCAAAAGTCATAATTCCCCCGATTCCTGATGAAAAAATAACGCCTACCTTGTCTCTATCTATCTCCTCGTCGGTATCCAAACGTGAATCGGCAATAGCTTCTTTTGCCGCTACCACAGCGAATTGGGCATACCGGTCTAATTTCCTCGCTTCTTTGCGGTCAAAATAATTTTCTGCTTCAAAGTCCTTTACTTCGCAGGCAAATTTTGTTTTAAATTTTTCTGCATCAAATAAAGTAATGGGTCCAGCCCCGCTTACTCCGTTAATGAGGGAATCCCATGTAGTTTTTACATCGTTTCCCAACGGAGTTATGGCTCCCAGACCCGTTACCACAACTCTTTTCAGTTTCATTAGCTCTAAATTGAGTTCCTTACTTTTTTAAATTTTCAATATAAGCAATAGCGTCGCCTACGGTTGAAATTTTTTCAGCTTGATCGTCCGGAATCGTGACACCGAATTCTTTTTCAAATTCCATAATCAACTCAACCGTATCCAACGAATCGGCGCCTAAATCATTAGTAAAACTTGCATCGTTGGTTACTTCAGATTCTTCTACGCTTAATTTATCAACGATAATACTTTTTACGCGTTCTGCAACTTCAGACATAATTGTTAATTTTAATTTTTAATGTAATAATATAAAGATTTGTTATATTTTTGCGGTACAAAGTTAAGTAGTTTTATTGAAACAAAAAAGAAAATCATAAAAAAATTGCACATTAATTAAAAAATTGTGCATTGTAAAACAATACAGTATATGAAACGTATCGCTTTATTTGCTTCCGGAGCAGGCTCCAATGCAGAGAACATTATCCGTTATTTTTCGGATAGCCGAGAACTTGAATTTCCGGTGGTCATCAGTAATCGCCCCGATGCTCAGGTTCACGAACGGGTTAAAAAATACAAGATTCCTTCTTATTATTTTAAGAAGAGTGATTTTGAGAATGGCGAGGTTTTGAAGTTTTTACAGGAAAAAGCTATTGATTTCATCGTCTTAGCCGGTTTTTTACTGAAAGTTCCCGATAATCTTTTAAAAGCTTATCCCGACAGAATTATCAATATTCATCCGGCTTTATTGCCGAAATTCGGTGGAAAAGGAATGTATGGCTCGCGTGTACACGAAGCAGTGGTCGCTTCGGGAGAAAAAGAAACCGGTATCACTATTCATTATGTGAATGAGAATTATGATGAAGGGAAGATTATTTTTCAGGCGAAATGTCCGGTTCTTCCCACCGATTCGCCGGACGATGTGGCAGCGAAAGTGCATGCTTTAGAATATAAACATTTTCCGAGGGTGATTGGGGACGTTGTTTTAGGGAGCTGATTTATCAATTAAAGAGGATACTATCAAACAAGCCGTATCGTTATTTAAAAATTGGTAGAATAAAAGGTGGACTTTAATTTTCGGATATTTATAAATTGCGAGACATTTTTATACGCTTGTGTGTAATCTGAAAATTTAATGTTACTTTTGTAATATCAAATATTTAATATTTTGTTTTATGTTGACAAGAACACAAGTTTTTGATACGCTTGAAAAAATGCCGGAGCAATTTTCTATTGACCAGCTTTTTAATAAATTACTTTTTGTTAATAAAGTAAAGATTGGTTTAGCTCAATCCGAAAAAGGGCAAGTTAATACTAAAGAGCAAGCCAAACAAAAGCTATCAAAATGGTTAAAGTAAGGTGGACTGATTTTGCACTTGAGAACTTAATTGCTATTGGTGATTACATCGAGAAAGATAGTTACTTCTATGCCCAAAGGGTGGTTAATAATCTTTTTGATTCCGTTGATATTTTAGAACAGCATCCACTTGCCGGTAAAGTTGTTCCGGAATTTAACAACAGAAGTCTCAGAGAATTGATATGTGGGAATTACCGTATTGTCTATAAATTGGTTAGCGAATTAGATATTGATATTATTACTGTTCATCATTCCGCAAGATTATTGAAAAATTTACCTGAAGAAGAATGATACAAATTCCTTTTTTAATTTTTCAATTTCATCTCTTACACTCATAACCTAATCATTATTACCCTTTCAACCATTTCTTCGACAAATACCTGACCGAATAAAACACTGCCAGAAATCCTGTTATCAAGGCGGTAAACAAAACAAACAGCAAATCGGAAAACACAACGGTCACCGGATAGGCGTCAACGGCAAAATTGGCGCCGGTGCCTAATTTCAACCACCCAAAATGTTGCTGACCGAGGCAAATCAAGACGCCTAAAATAATTCCGGCGATTCCGCCGACAATCGAAATCAGCCAGCCTTCAAACAAAAAAATACGGGAAATCAGCCGGTTGTCGGCGCCCATGTTGCGAAGCGTCAAAACGTCGGCTTGTTTCTCAACAATCAACATCGACAAAGAACCGGTGACATTAAATATCGCTATCAGCATAATAAAACAGAGCATCAGGAAAGTGACCCATTTTTCGATACTCACCATTTTGAATGAATCTTCCTGCTGCTGATAACGGTCTTTCACCATAAAATCATTTCCCAATATTGCTTGTATCCGGTTTTGCACCGAATGAACCGATGCGTCGGGTTTCAGCTTGATTTCCCATGCGCTGACTTCCTTGTCGTAATCGAATAATTCGCGGGCTAAACGGATAGGGACAATCAGATAATTATTGTCATAAATGGCTTGATTGGTACGGAAGACCCCTCCGATATACGCATATCTACTTATAATTGAATTCGGATTGGCTAAATTTATTGTACCCGTTCTTTTGGGAGCAAACACTTGCATGGGAAAAACAAAACCTGCATTCACGCTTAAATTGTTGGCTAATCCCAAGCCTAACAGCGCATAATTGCTTGAATCTCTTTCTATTTCAAGGTCTCCATCAATTAAGCACGATTTGAAATTCGTCAACGAATCAAATTGATTGCCGACTCCTTTTAATGTAACCGGCACTTCCCTGTTCCGATAACTAAGCAAGGCGTTGTCTTCCAAGCTTTCGGAAATCAGTTCAATTTCAGGCAGCGCCCGTATCTCCAGAAATAAATCGGTTTCGGGATTAAACACTTTTCCTTTAGCCGGCGTAATTTTCAATTCAGGGTCGAACGCTCCGAACATTCCTGCAACCAATCCCTGAAATCCGCTGAAAACCGACAGGGCGCAAACCGTTGCCATCGTTGCGACAGCCACGCCGCAAACCGCCACTAACGAAATGATATTAATGGCGTTATGCGATTTTTTTGAGAAAAGATACCGCTTGGCTATGTAAAATGACAGGTTCAAAGGACTTTCTCTTTATCCTGATTAAGTAAATTATCGATATTCTCCAGATAGTCAATAGAATCATCAAGGAAAAAAGCCAATTCGGGAATCCGGCGAATCTGTTTTCCAATCCGCAATCCCAATTCATAACGAATCGCCTTTTTTTGCCGGTTAATATTCTCCATGATTTCTTTACTTTTCGCTGAAGGAAAGATACTTAAAAATGCTTTCGATGTACTTAAATCCGGACTCATGTGAACTTTTGTTACCGAAACGAGAACGCCCGGCAATTGTCGGGTTTCGGAAAGAAATATTTCACCCAAATCCTTTTGTATCTGTCTTTCAATCTTTTGTAATCTTGTATTGTTCATAACTTATAAATTACAGTTAATCCGTCCCGTAAAGGTAAGATAATTTTTTCAATTCGTTTATCTTGTTTAATCATTTCGTTAAAACGGACGATTCCGAGTGTTTGTTTATCGCCGGAATGCAAGGGTTCCAATACTTTTCCATTCCACAGCGTATTGTCCGCCAAAATAACCCCGCCTGATGGGATTCGGTCGAACACACAATCGTAGTAATCGCAATAATCCCGCTTGTCGCCGTCGATATAAACCATATCAAACCGTCCGTCGATGCGGGGAAGAACTTCCCTGACATCTCCGATATGCAACCGGATTTTGTCTTTTAAAGGCGATTGCTCAAATGCCTCCCTGCTAAAATCTTCCATTTCATCGTCGATTTCAACGGTATGAATTTCGCCTCCTTCCGGAAGCCCTTCGGCAAGGCACAAAGTGGCATAGCCTGTATAAGTTCCGATTTCCAAAATCCGTTGCGGACAGTGCAGTCGCACCAGCATCTTCAAAATTCGCCCTTGCAAATGTCCTGCCAGCATTCTCGGACGAAGCAGCCGAATGTTGGCTTTGCGGTATAAATCAGCCAATTGTCCTCCCTCTTCGTCGATATGATTCAATATGTAAGATTCTTCGTTCACTGTTTTTTTGAGATAATTCAGAGCAAAAGTAATATGAAAATTTGTATTATCGCTACTTATATCGTACTTTTGCATTCTGTCTATATTTAGTTGATATGAAGAATAAACAATTTTTGTGGGTTATCCTTGTCGTTGTATTGGTACTGATAATTGCAGGCGCAGGCTATTATATTTATCAGCAAAACAATCAAATGAAGGATTTACAACAGCAATCCGAATTAGCCAAAGATGAACTTTCGGACGAATACCAAAACTTGGTTATTGATTATGAAGGATTCCAGATGAAAGTCAGCAATGATTCGATAATCGCTAAATTGGAATCCGAGAAAATGAAAGTGCAACAGTTGCAGGACGAACTCCGAACGGTCAAGGCTACCAACACCAAGCGCATCATCGAATTGAAAAAAGAACTGGATACCCTGCGGGGAATTTTGAGAAATTACATTCAGCAAATCGACTCGCTGAACAGGATTAATGTAAAGCTAACCAACGAAAACCGCCAAGTTACAGCCAAATACAACGAGGCGACTCAAACCGTTTCGCAGTTGACCAAAGAAAAAGAACAACTGACGGAAACGGTTCAAATGGCTTCCAAATTAGACGCAAGTAATATCACGATCAGCGGCTTGACCAAGAAAGACAAGGTTACGGACAAGATTAGCAAGATGGAGAAAATTCAGGTTCAATTTGTTATCAATAAAAATATTACCGCTCCTCCCGGTGAAAAAATCATTTATATCCGTATCATGAAGCCCGACGACAACGTGCTCACTAAAAGCCGGAGCAATGTGTTCACTTATGAGAATAACGACATCAACTATTCCTCCAAACGAACCGTGGAGTATGGCGGCGATGAACTTCCGGTGACAATTTATTGGGAAATAGAGGAATATCTTACCCCCGGCACTTATCGCGTTGATATTTTTGCTGATGGCAACCTGATTGGGAAAAAATCAATCAAGTGGGATAAATAGGTTTTATTATCCTTCATTAACCGCTATTTTCCTCTTGTTGGTTTACACGCTTTTGTTCTTATGATAGAAAATAACTGCTAAGTCATCTTATTTCGCCATTGAATCATATCGTAGAACTGTCAGGCAAGTGAAAAATACAGTGTGAAAAGTGAAAAATATTTGAAACTAACAAAACCTTTGCTACCTTTGTACTATTATTATTTTCATAAAAAAGCAGTAAAATATTATGACTGAATTGATTTTAAGAAACAAAGTTGACCGACAAAAATTGAATTCTATCGTTATATTTCTCAAAACTTGGGGAATTGATGCAGAAATCAAAACAACCGCCACTCCGAAAAAAGAATATGCAGAAGAGCCATTTTCCCAATCATTCGGGATGTGGGCAAACCGCGACATAGACATCAAGAAAATCAGGCAAAAAGGATACGAACGCCGCACAAAACTATATGATAATGATACTTTGTGATACAAACATATTTATTGAGATATACCGACGAAACGATAAAGTTCGTACCGTTTTACTTGAAAAGATTGGATATGAAAACATTGTAATATCAGATGTTACGCGTGCCGAACTTTTCTATGGAGCAATTAATAAGGCAGAACTGCAAATGATACGTAAAGACATAAGCAGAATACCTATTTTGCATATTGACCCATACATTTCCAAAATGGCAGTGGATATTGTAGAAAAATTTTGCTTTTATACCGGAACTGATATTATATCAACCAAACGAATGAAGGCAGGCAAGCACTAATTGAATTGCAACCTGTGCTCTCGAAGATAGCCAACCTGACATCAAAGCACGTAGCGCTTACGCGTTTTTTCGTGGGACTTGCAAAATTCGTCTGGAATCATTTTTTCAAAGAACTATTTCCCTCGTTATCATCGTCCCATCTGTCACTATAACCTTGACAATCAAGATTGAATGACCGAATGATTGAGGAATTGAAACCCGATTGCTCCCCGCTTCAACCATTTTCAATAGCTGCCCCGAAACGCCATACACCGAAACAGTCTTTATCGCAAGCGTTTTTGAATCGACAATCACATTGCCGGATTGAGAATAAACGTTTATGTCGGGTGCTTCTATCGTTTCGATTGCTGTCACGGCGGCATCCTGCGTTACAGTGATAGTCTTTGCCGTAACGCCGCTTCCCATAATAGTGACCGTTGCTGTTCTGGTGAGTGAGGTAGTATTGGCGGCGGCTGTTACCGTTATCGTGCCGTTGTTACTGCCAGATGCCGGAGAAACCGTGAGCCACGAATCGCTGCTGCCAATCAACCACGTTGTGACGGATTGAATATCGAAAGTTTGATGACCGCCTGCCGCTGCAAAGTTCATCGCTGTTGCAGATACGGAAAACGGATTGGCTTTCACATAAACAGTATTTGTGCCGTCGGTGTATTTGAAATAAATGATGCCGCCTATGCTTTCCGTTGCCGGATAGGGAGTTTGGGACATGGACGTACTGCCGACCTTGATATACGTTCCATCTGCCGGAACGGAAATTGCCCCGTCAACGGTGATTTGACCGTTGCTGCCGCCCATGGTCACATAAGCGCCTGTGCCGCCGCTGCCTGTGGCGGTGACGCCGCCGCGTACGATAACCGTTCCGCCGACATACGAATGTGCGCCGTATGCTACCCCTGATGCGTTGCCGTCAACAGTGATTGTTCCGTTGTAACAGGCGTAAACACCGTAACCGGTACTGCCAGTAGCGGTGATGTTGCCGCTAACAGTGACGGTTCCGAGATGCCCTACATAAACTCCATTGCCAACACTACTGACGTTTCCTAAAACCGTAGCAGCACTTGCTACGGTGCTGTAGCTATTTTCATTTGCGTGAGCGCCGTATCCACCACTGGTGGTTGCATTGGTAACGGTGGCTTTGCCGCCGTCTTTCGCAAACACGCCGTCGTTTGTGCCGGTCACGTTAAACGTGGTGGCAAACTGCTCGTTATATGCCGCCCATCTCTCTATTATTAATATTTCACAATTTTACTATTTCCAATGACTTTACCACCTGAAAAAATAAGAATATTATAAATCCCCTTCGGCAAGTAGTTTATATTTATTTCTGTTTTACCAATAGCGATTTGTGTTAGTACTTCCATGCCCAGCACGTTGTAAAGTTTAACAGATGCTGATTCGTATAACTCAACAACAAACTTATCACTGGTTGGATTTGGATATACTTTAACGTTTTGTAAAACGGTTTCTGCTATGCCGGTTGTGCCTACCGTAACATCAAATATTACTTCAGCAGGATTATCAGAAATAATTGCTGCATTGGTCATTTTTATGGTGTAATTGCCTAATGTATGAAATGTAATTGTTTTGCCGGCATCTATAGTATAATCGATTGGGGGAGCAGCACTGCCGCCTTTAGTTATAGTAAATATTGTGTATATGCCGCCAAATTCGCTTTGTGCAGTATAATCTAACGCAGTGTTAAGAATTGCAGTTTGTGTCGGCAAAATCTGGCTGCCTAATTGTCTGTTCAACGCTCCATTGTTTTTCAATACTTCGGAAACTGCAAATAAATCGGAAAGCAACAAGCGATTGTCGGAGCAGTCTAAAGACTTTAATTCCGTATTATTGCTGATGTCTAATGCGATAAGTTGATTGCCGGAACAGGACAAGGTTTGCAGTTTTGTCCATTTGGTTGCATCCAAAGTTCCTGCAAGATTTTCATTATTCCAGGAACCGACAGTTTGCGACATTGCATCCAAAGTTCCTGCAAGGTTTTCATTATTCCAGGAACCGACAGTTTGCTGCGTAGTACAAGTATTGGTACTTTGGTTACAATACGATGTTGTGCCTGTGCATGCATCTGTTCCGCAGTCAACAGTTCTTAATACGCCGCAGTTGTCATAATCTGTTATCACTCCACAGA
>Ga0123357_10013196_pt1 | contig 10705 bp, 5 predicted proteins | sample TergutEmb28metaG_FD_89873 | JGI IMG/M metagenome (GOLD analysis project Ga0123357, IMG submission 89873) | Embiratermes neotenicus P4 segment gut microbial communities from Petit-Saut dam, French Guiana - Emb289 P4 | ecosystem: Host-associated > Arthropoda: Insects > Digestive system > Gut ...
ATGTTACGTACAGCTATTAACATTACAGAAACCACATATTCCTGCCAGTTTCAATATGTATTTGGTAATCAATAAGTGAGTAACGGCTGTCAAAGTTTCAAACTTCTCTGGCCATTATCTCCGAAAAACGTTCAACTTTGGATATAGGTGTTTTGGGTTATATCGGTATAGTTTAACATAAGGAACACTCTCCCGAAGTCTGGCACGTTCCTCCTGGGACACCCTGTATATATATATATATATAGTTCTGTGTTGCTATATTGTAATTTCCTAGAATTAAATAAAATAATAAAATTAACAGAAGTTTATTTAGAAATTCCATTACAATTATTACATACCAGAAATTCTGGGCGTTATCTGTTTCATAATTCATCTCCTATATTTTAACTTGCAACCTCAAAGTCATAAACGAAGGTTTATTGCTTTTTAAAACAGTACCTCACCAATCAAAATACCTTATATTCTCGAATCTAATCCGCACCCTAATCTAATCCGCACTAGTTTTTGCCGATTTCTTAAACGAAAAAAAAAAGTTAGTTCGCAATTCTAATCCGGGCTTATGGGAGGACGATAATGAAGATAAAAATGACAGTGACTGGGTGAAGGATAACGATTCAGTTATGAGTGATGACGGCGAGTCTGATGAATAATAAATTATAAATACTATATAATAGTATAAATAATAAATAAAATAATAAATTATTTTATTGTGTTGTTTTTACGGCACGTACAGCGGCTCTATCGTTTTTACAAAATCCAGCTCACGACCGCGAATCTAGTCCGCATTTCATTTTTTAGCCCTCTGTAACTGTAAAAAGGGTGCGGATTAGATTCGAGACTATACGGTAGATGAAGCAAAAGTATAAAAATTCTAATTTATTTTATTTTTGAATGTAATGTATCCTGCCTGGTACCGCTTAGAACTGGCTGCAACATAGTGTGTCCAAAGAAGTCAAATCATAATAAAAGGAAGTATAGAGTCATGGAAGGCAATGGGTTCAACGCTTCTTACGTGTACTTAAAATACGAAGAAGTAAGAACAAAGTAGTTGGAACGAAGAATATGTGTTACTTATGTCAACTGCTGTACAAATAAAACACGCTTACATGGACTGTAATAAGTTGGATTTTGTTTTGATTTTGTTTAAATAATAAGGATTTTGTCCATCTATACTTGTAGATCGTCCCCGGTTAGGCCAGTGTCTACCATCATTGCTTTTTCTTGGTATCTGGCAAAGGATTTATAATAATATCCTAAGACAGCTCTCTTTCCTTATCTTTGAAATTACATGCGCAGTACTTCCGCTCATAACGGATTTCCACTCCCGTCGTTTGGCCGGAAAATCCCAACATTCACAAACTCTCCTTTGCAGAATCCTTAGCAAGACTGACTCACCTAAATTATGAGTTGCGATTTCAAATTCACGCAATGCAATATCTGCACGTAGTAGGTACCTTGTGAAATGTGGTCCCTGAGAAAGATGGAGGTCAGTTGGAACGATCGCGTAAAAAATGAAGAAGTATTACAAAGTTTCAGGGCGGAAGGGAACACCATAGATGGCATAAATCGAAGGAAGACTAAATAGGCTGGTCACAGGTTTCTTACGAACTGCCTTCCAAACACGTTTTTGAAAGAAAGTTCTAAGAGACGGTAAGACAAGGAAGAAGACATAAGCAGCTACTGGATGTCTATAAGAAAAAGAAAAGATCCTGGGAATTTAAAGAGAAAGCACTAGATCGGGCATTCTGGAGAACTCGCTTATAAAATCCTATTGATATGCATTATGGACTATTTGATGATGATGTTTGTGATAACGATGAATATTAATTACTATCATGGTGCTAACCATGATTACTTCAAACAGAATCGTATTTCTGGTAAGGATGCTTACGCAAAATCCGGAACGGTAGCTTTAAAACTGTGACTTGCATTCATTCTCACCGATACTTTTTGTGGGAATGTGTCAAGAGCTGAAACCTTATATGAGCATTCAAAGAGAATTTAGAAAAGAATATCGGATTGATCAGTCCAATGAATCAACAGCTCCATATTCAGTAAACGCTGACGTTAAATATCGTTCGCAACAAATCACATTACTTCCTGCCCTTCATTTTTAAAAGAAATAAAATTTTTAAATGTCAAATATTTTGCCGTCGTCCAAGAAGCAAGTGAGAAGAGTTCGGCGCTTGTATTTAACCACACAAAATGCTCTTAAGAAGCCAGACCTAAACCATTACCTTCATCACGTAATTCAAGAACATGACTGATGCGATAAGGGAGATTGCATTTTAGTCGTTGGCTAGGCGTCTTTATTGATTCGAAAGGAAATGAGATGGTGAATCGCGTTTCAGTCAGTTATGAAGCCTGGTTAAATTCGAGCGGTTACGTAAATAAGCAGAACAGCAAGGTGTGTAATTTTATACGACCTCGTATTTGCGATGCAGCGTTGTATATCCTCAGTCTGGGGTTTTGTGCACTCTTGTACCTCGCCACGTGACTAGATCTCTAATACACGAGAACACGTTGAAGAAAACGGATATCTGGACCTAACACGCCAGTTTATTGAGTTACCCAAAAGGTCAGGTATTTTATATTTAACCCTTATCCTGCTAACGTGGAGAATATGGTGAGCTTCTAATAATGCCAGCAAATGGCAGATGGGATTTAACTCGGCGTTAAAAGGGTTAATAGGACTTTGTCAGAACGAAATAAAATTTATTTTCTTACCTCACAGAGAACACGGTAATTTTGTATTATAAACACCGTTCCGCTAATTATGTTTAGAAAAGGATTTGCGTTTTATTCTGAGAATCATACGAAACATATAAGTAGGCGTTAAGGCAAAATGCATATTTATTTTTGTCAAAAACTTGTACTGTTGTAGTCGAATAGAGAACTTTCACACTGAAACGCAAAGCTAAATAAAGACACAGAACATGTTCTTATAGTTAGTCACCCCTTTGGATTACTTATAAAATAAAGAAATAAAGTAACATCAACAAAATTAGGTATACGAATTATTCGTTGATGCAACGTATTTTGACCGCAGAGGAACATGCTTTAAAAATGTTTACCCTGAAGATGGTCAACTGTTTCGAAAAATGTTGCAACAATAAATTATACAGTAATTGTTGTTGTGTTGGCCGTATTTTATTCTTTTATCTAACGAAAGATTTCATTTTTATTGGCAAACATATTATTAATGAATTTACAAAGACGTCCCACTTTTTGACAGATTATCAAGTACTGAGGTTATCGTATATGATTTTAATACAGCGACGTCATGTGACGAGGATGAAAGCTCCAAAGCAACTCCCCTTGCTGCCATCTGCTGTGAAATGTCGTCTTCTAGGGTAGTCGTTAAAATAAATTAATTTATCCTTTAATTACGGTTCTAAAACATCAGCACGTCTCATGCCGCCTGCTTTCAAGCATCTAACCCTTTAAAAGTTCGTAGTCAATATACGAGGGCGAGTCAAATAAAAACCTCAAATATTTGTTATCCCGTAATTTATTGAAAACAAAAGGTACAAAATGGCTTCATTTTTCTATGTAGTCTCCAGATATGCGGCTATTTCATTCACTGTTACACGACGATTTTCCTTCATGATGGCTTCAACTGCTGCAATGGCCTCTGGTGTCACTACTCGGTGTGCCCGAACAGATCGAGGAGAGTCTGTTACAGAACTAATGTCGTTCATGAACTTTCTAGTCCACTCGTACACTCGCTCTAGTGACAGACATGCACCACCACACCGAACTTCATTCGTCGATTAATTTCGATGGGTTTCACCCTTTCACTATAGAAAAATGAATGACAGAACGTTGTTCTTCTTCGGTGAATGTTGCATGCGGGGGCCGTCATTTTTACACTACTACTGCGCCGTCGCGTTGCATTTCTGCATTGTGCTGCCACCTGTGGGTCTCTCTTCAAACCATAAGTATCATTGTTGTCAACTTGCAAGACAAAGGAACTGTGTTTCCAATTTTTATGGCACTTTGAAAGTTTTCATTTGAATCTCCCTCGTATGTACAATTTCCACTAACATCAAATTATCTATATTTTTTTTACAGATTTATTACGTGTTTCTTCAATTTCTCAGACCAACCAGTAATATCCCACCCTCAATCTGTTGCGCCTGTTGGTCCTTGTTACGAATACAGTGTTTTATAGGAAGTATAGATTGCAATTTTATGTGCTGTTTCGATGGTAATTTTCTGACCCTGCAGACTTAACGCCCTGACATCTCTAATGATGACTTGTTGCATTAAACTGTTGTTACGAGGAGGCACTTGACCTTAAGCACTTGAGTCTTCCTCGTAAATATGCGAAGTAATTTTGACGTTTTGCTGACCATGCATCTCAGTATATTTATCTCAGTAATTAACCAACTAGATGCACAAAATTTTTGTTTTACAGTCAGTTCATTTCATGCCTCTACATGTTTCGTGCACATGTGCTCATCATCAGGTGGTCAAAATTGCATTACACAGCCTCTGGTATCATCACACCTATAGGTGGCCGTCTCGTGCACAGGTTCAGAGAGGACCTGTACACAAGACGGCCACCTGTAGGTGTGAATATACCAGAGGCTGTGTAATGTAATTGTGACCTCCTGATAATGAGCACATGTGCTCGAAACATGTGGAGGCATGAAATAAACTTATTGTAGAACAAACGTTTTGTGCATCAAGTTGGTTAATTGCTGAGATAAATGCAAAATAAGTTAATGTTAATACAGTACATTACAGCAACTTAAAAAAAAGATCGAGTCTTGTAGCACTTGATGTACACAAACCACACAAACACGCATATATGTATATATGTTACTGCCTGTTTAAGATTTCATTTAACTGTAAATACTATCGAGCATCGCATGCCAACTCAAGTCCTTAGACCTTATCAGTTTTTTTAATCATAATGAATCGCCCTTCAGAGTTCTGCTAATGTCCCCCCCCCCCAATGCCCCCACATGTCCTTGTGGACTTCTTGGTCCTCCCTCCTGGTCATGGCAGGAGTGTAACCGACTTCTGAGGTTGGGACGCCCATGAGGCGCAGTTAAGTTGTCCCGATGATGTGAGTGGTGATATAGTCGGATGTAGTGCCAGGAGGGCCCTTAAACTTAATTCTACTAACTTACTCAGAACATGGTACAGCGGGAATCCTCCCCTACAGAGAAAATTCCCACGGTAGAGCCGGGAATCGAACCCGGGACCTCATGATTAGTTGTCAGAGACTCTGACCACTAGACCACGAGACTGTTCAGTTCTGCTAATGTTTCAGTAGGGAACATGTCATTTGCCGTTTATAGCGTTATCTTCGTAATTACGTGTATAGTAGGGAGTTTTCATACAGTCTTCTCAATAGGACAGATGGCATCCGAAACGTTCATTAGAATTAACAATGAAGAGTAATTTGTGGATATCGTGCCAGAACACACGTTTTGCACTGAATAATTTGTGTTCTTCCCGCGTTCTAAACAACAGAGATATAACGGGGTATTGACATTTACACGGAGTATTAAGAATTGTCTCTAATGATCACGATTGGAATAGGAAAAGTTTGTATTTCTCTTTCTCTTTATCGTAACTCGTAAAGCCTACTTTCAACTTAGAAATTTGAACGTCATTTTTGTTTTCGGTTATTACTGTAACAAAGTAGAAGTGTAGCGCCATGATGTCATACAAAAGCTTGTTGGCATCACCAAGTTCTTTAGAAATCAAGGGGCTATTTTAAGAAGTGAAATGGGGAAACACAGCATGTTAATATTATTAACCAAATTTATTCTTTTATATTACACAAGGAATCTAAAATAACACCTCTCACAATTTCCCTAGTTATGTATACACAAAACTAAACACAAAACACACACACACACAAACACATACACACATGTATCCACCCTGTATTCGAATTATACTTCCTAAAAACATTTTACACAAGAATGATCCTTCAGCTTCATTGTGATTCTGTTGTATTTGTACCTTTATTTTGGACAAACGCTGCTTTCTAAAGTGCTGTGTAATATTATTAACATAAAATCGCATTTATGAACTTTGAACTGATTTGAGTATCTGATTACACTTCAACGAATATACCGATAAACGTAACAATGTTATTATAATCGAAACATTCGAAAGTCGCCCTTAGAGGTTTACAATAAGGACGTTATCTTCGGTGCTGTTTGGGATTTCCAGTGAACTTACATTTTATCAGTTCGAATCAATTCTATGTTGTCAGCAAGTAATAGAATTATAGTTGATCTGATATAAACTCTTAACAAAGACTCATTCATTGAAGAAGTTGATTTGTAAGTAACTGTATCGTAGGTTCTGATCGATCAGGATATATTTCCAGCATTCCTTTTATATTCAAACATACTTCGAAAATACAGCTGTGACGAGTTTTGTGCCCTTGTGAGACGGTCAGGTAGGTTCGTGCTATGTGAATATAAACTCATCAAAATTCTACGACTATAGACGCCACATTGCAAGTCATACTGCACAGAAATACATCTCTCAGTTACGAAGGAGAACAGCCAGTATATTTTTGAAGTATTAATCTTTCTAAATGTTGCTTTATGTTTTGCTAGAACTGCTATGAAGAGCCTGTCAAACTTGGTGATATTTGTGGTCTTGGCTACCTTATTTCATCAGAGTTCCGGCAATAAACATCACATACGAGAAAAAATCTTGAAGGCTCATGATGAAGCGAAGGAAAGGCTTGCTCCTTTCGGTAAGTAAAAGATTTTGATAAGTACCAGGCAAACGTTTGACGGAATTCCGGAAGGTTCCGTAACATCATATTCAATCGTGCTTGCGTAAATGCTTTATTTTCAAGCACACAGCACCTTCCCGTTCAGTTAAGTAGTACTGTAACACATTTGTTGCCCTTTTTTGATTAAACATGTTTATACTGTTGTCTATCAATTAAATGTTCCATGTCTTGTTCTGATACGCCGTAAAAAATGAATGTGTCACAGATAAGCGCTTGTTGCCCAGAAAGTTACAACGGTGTTTCGGCCCTAAAAAAAAGTTGTTTCTTGTGGGTTTCTTAGTGGAAGAAGCGGGACTGGGACGGTTGTTTCTTTACAAGTACTTAGATACCTCCTTGCCATTACTTTGCCACCAGTGATGCATAAGTGTATTTCGTTCCTCAATCATAACGCTATATTAATTTAGTAAATAACAGTTTGTCAGTAACAAATTTAAAAAAAAATTGCAGGTTTAATATATATCGCTTTAAAATTTGCTTTGTCCATTGTGTTTTTGGCGGTACGTAACATGTGATATTTAAACTTTTGGCGTCGGAATTATTTTTTTAAATTTTAGCAAACCCCGTGTATAAAATGTGAATAATACAGGAACCAAATATGTTAGAATTATGAAACAAACTGTATTTTGAAGAAAAAAAGGAGAGTATTATGTTTAAAATATTCAGTACCTATATTTGTTGAATAAATATATAAAATGTAACGTTTAGAGATTAGCGGTGCAGTACGACCACTAAAGGAGTCGTTAGGCGTCAAAGGGTTAACATTCGATGATAAAAGCATTTTCCTGAATTCCTTGTCACTGACTGCATTTTTGTATTCAGTTTTCTGCGGATTGTAGATGTGTTCATCACATAGCGATACGTTTAAATTTGTCACATAAGGAAGTCTATAAGCTATTGTTTCCGGCTTAGTATGATGTGCAGTTGCTTGATAAATAGTTCCCAACATTTAGAAAAAATTCTTCTTTGGGGTAGAATATTCTGAAAATAGAAGCATCAGTATTTTTCTGAAGCTATGATATCCACCCACCAAATTACACAATTTCACACACCAAAACACAAAAATATTATAAGTTAAGAATTTCCCGTTAAACTGTAAATCCGGTAAACTGCGATTTTTTACGTAAGATGTGACAATTAATTCCTTGTTCTCGCCATATGCTTTGTAGGACAAATGTTTTGTGACTGTCATTCGTATAACTAAATAATCAGGCGTTTCTTTCTACCATAAAAGAAAAGTTGGATTACGTACATACGCATGTCTTGAGAAAAGTAGACACTTATCGTATTTGTAAAGATGACGAAATAAGAGAAAATAAATTTTAAATTTTAAGATAATTTTTGTTCCTTTTACGTAAGAGTTCCAAGAATACGTAGTTGATGATGGGCTATGTACGAGTTAATCCTTTTAATGAAGCTTGTTGCCAAGAATTTACTTCGTCAATTAAGTAAATCATCCTTGACATCAATGTCTAAAGAACCTATTCACTTCTTACGATTAAACAAATAGAACTATTTTAAGCGAGTTTCACATTGTTGCGAAAAAGCCTACTGCCCTTGTCATGTCCATTCTTTACTCTGTCTGTTCCTCCTTCTGTCAGTCCATATGTGAACTCTTGTCTCCCGCTGGTCGCGTTTCGGTAAAATCTGATACTGGGTGGTTTTATACATCTTTGTCTAAGAATCCAAATGTCGTTAAAATCGGTCAAACTATTAGGTAATTTAAGTGAAGACTTAAGTAAATTTTATACTTCCCGTCGACATTAAATTGTCGTAAAACACTCAATTTGTTTCAAATTTATCAGGCCTTCTGGTTAAACGAGGAGGTATGAAAAGGCGAAAGCGCCGCATTGTTACGTTGTAAGTAAACTGCTTACCTTTTCTAATTCCAGAGTCGAAGGTTTTGGAGGATATAATATTGGGAAACATAATTTCTGCCATAAAAAACGGTTCTGACTGTCTTGGAAATCCGCCACTGGATCCCTTGGACTACCAGGAGGATATCCATTTCGAAAACCTGGACCTGGCGGGCTACGTACTGTAAGTGGAATAGCCTGTAAATGTAAAATATTTCGTTTCATGTATCGTTTCTTGTACAAGACGTTCCTAAGTACTTAATACGAGTATTGTGACACTTCTATAAACTAGTTGAAGAATAAGAGACCAACTTTATGTCACAATTTATTAAGTCTTATTTTACTTCTTCTGTACTAAACATGTTCCGGACATTAATACATCCATCATCAGAAGCCTGCGACTTTTCTATTGTATCAACACATTGGTTGTGTGCTCTTGTTTCGATGTGTGTTGGAGTTTCGGTGTAGCTGGTTGGGGTGGTATCCATGTGGCAGGCTTCAGCCTGCTACACGGATACCACATCGAAACAAGAACACACAACCAATGTGGTGATACAATAGAAAAGTCGCTGGCTCCTGATGATGGATGTATTAATGTCCGAAACTTGTTGAGCACAGAAGAAACAAAATAAAACTTAATAAATAGTGACATCAAGTTGGTCTCTTATTCTTCAACTGTCACAATGATGCACGGTCCAATACACATTAGATTTACTCCTATAAATTATTTATAGAGTACCTTAAACTTCCAATTATATTTGTAACAAATTGTACGTCAACACAGGCAATCTGGCCTTACATTCGACAAGGTGAAATATCTTTATTACATTAACTGAGCTTTCGAAGAGCTGTCACAATTATTCCTTGAGGAAAGGGTAAAGAAAGGTACTGGCTGGGACATCGTGTTTGCTGCCTACACGCTGACTAAACTTGCGGGACTGAGACTTTCACATTGGTGGTTGCGAAAAATTTTCCGTCCTGTTATGTGATACATTTCGTTTTGTGAAAAGTTGGTAATCCTTCAGCTCAACATGCTGTCTGCACTGTCAGTATTGACCCATGCACCCTGAAAATTAAACAGTAGGTACCTATCTAATGTCGGCAAACATTTACAGACCATGTAGCCTTATATTCCGATGGGTAGCAGTCTTCGTACTCTGAAGAAACTTACGCCGACATTAACGATTTCTTCATAAGAAATATTTTATTTTCTGGTTGTTTCTTCTTGTACTATTATTTCCAGCATTCTTTATTAGCAAAATCAATTAAAAAGGTCCCTCTCTCAAAGATTGTCTGGCCACTTTAAAGAATTTCGAAATAGTATACGAGTGCTTTAAAAATAGTCACACTAACCAGAATATATTTAGTTACAGTACTGAGTAAGGGGTTGTCGATAAGATATTTGTCATTGCTACTTCAGATCCTTGTTCTCTATTTTAAATTCAGAGTGGGCATTAAATCGAAACTGTTGTGTTTATAAGCCAGATTCAGTGTAGTTGACTAATAGGATGGATATGAACTTCTTTCATTATAATGTGTGTAATCGTATGTAGAGTTTTTTTTTAGATATTGTAAGATGTTTCATGTTCTTGATTACATATTTGTTGAAATTTATATAGAATTTCATATTAATAAATGGAATGTTATTACAACACCTCTCACACATACATGTATTAGATAGGCTTCTAATTTTTTCCCCTTGGGAATTAAGACTCAAGAGGTGTGAAATAATAAGCGGACATTTTTTAAAATTATTTATCATGTTCAGAATCACGTCCATTAAGGACTTTTGCCTACACGGTAATAAACTTTCAGTATTTGAGTAAAGAGAGACCAACTTGATGCCACTTGTTTTATTATTACTTTATTCAGTGCTCAACATGTTTCGGACGTTAATACATCCATCCTCAGGAGCTTCTGACTAATTCGTAGAGTTATTTCATGGGTTGTATCTGGTTCGATGTGTGTTGGTGTTACGTTGTGGTTTGGCTGGGGTGGTGTGGTATCCGTATGCAGGCTGAGGCACTAGTGCCTCAGCCTGCATACGGATACCACACCACCCCAGCCAAACCAC
>Ga0123357_10013200_pt1 | contig 10704 bp, 9 predicted proteins | sample TergutEmb28metaG_FD_89873 | JGI IMG/M metagenome (GOLD analysis project Ga0123357, IMG submission 89873) | Embiratermes neotenicus P4 segment gut microbial communities from Petit-Saut dam, French Guiana - Emb289 P4 | ecosystem: Host-associated > Arthropoda: Insects > Digestive system > Gut ...
GGTTGATCCTCATTTTTTATGCTTTCTTGGGAGTATGTATAATATATAATAAACTTGTAGTAGGCACAAGTTGGAGTGATATTGTCCGTACACTCCGTTACAATGTGTTGTGGATTGCCTACCTCGTTTTTCGGAATTTATCCAAAGAACGGTTATTTTATTTGATGAAATCCTTATTTTTAGTAACTGTTGTCTGTGCAACATTATATATTCTTCAAATATTTTTGAATAAAAGTATTTTGAATGAAGCAATGAAAATCTATGCCAATGTATTTGACATGAAGATTCCAAGATTTTACAATCAGCCGGATATGTTGCAGATTTTCACATTTATGGCAATCTATTTTAATCCATACAAAGGAATAGCGAAAATCACAACTACAGCTATATTGATTCTGGCATTATTGGGAGCGTTTCATAGAAGTTTAATTATTGCTTTTATTCTTGCTGTTTCAATTGGATACATTATTCAGTTACCTCGTGTTAAAAGAACTGTCATTTTAACGTCAATTGCTATAATCGGTTCAATTTTTATTATTTTTTGGGGGTATAATTTCGCTAATTCCAGAACAATTAAGGATATTGCCATCGTTACCTCCGGTAATGTTGCGGATTTTAGTTCATTAGATGTAGATATTGATATAGAACAATTACAAAAATCCACATTTACATATCGGATAGCTCATCTTTTAGAGAGAAATCAATATTTACTTGATCATCAAAGAGCCATGTTATTCGGAGCAGGATTGATGACTGAAGATTCTAATTTAACCGCTTCGATGTTTAATTTTAAAATCGGATTGATTGAAGAAAATAAAGGGAAAATCATGCAATTAGATACCCCAGACATTTCATACTCCATTTTAATAATGCGTTATGGTTATATCGGTACTCTACTTGTCCTTTCATTATATATTTTTTTAATGGTTTATTTTTACAAGAATAGAAATAATCCGGTTGGCTTGTTCTCATTCGTTTATCTCATCGTAGTTATGGTCGGTAGTTTTTTTTCGTATATACTTACACTGCCCGTCTCATTTTTGTTACCTCTGATTACATACAATATAGTACAAAAAAGTAAATCCGAATATGAGTAACACAATGAATATAGGGCAAAAAGATGTGATGTGGAATTATGTTGCTACTATTCTGCAATCCGGCGTAGGCGTTATCCTTTTACCTTTTATATTAAAAACGTTTCCGCAAGAGACCGTTGCAATCTGGACTATCTTTTCGACTATTATGGCTTTAACCACATTATTGGATTTTGGATTCGGACCCTCTTTTGCCCGTAATGTTTCTTATGTTGTGAGTGGAGTAACTGAATTGAAATCTACCGGCTATCAGATTGTCGCATTTGAGAATAACGAAATAGACTATGGATTGTTCAAAGGGTTAATTAATGCCATGCGCTGGTTTTATTCCCGTTTGGCAATTTTATTATTCTTGTTATTGGCGACTGCCGGCACTTACTATATTTACACCGTTTTACAATCTTACGTCGGCAATCACAGAGAGATTTATATTGCATGGATAATTTTGTGTCTGATCAACACTTATTCACTCTATACATTATATTATGACTCTTTGCTGTCGGGAAAAGGTTTGATTAAGCAGGCAAAACAAATACAAGTCATGGGACAGGGACTTTATTTGATAGTTGCTGTCGTAATGATTTTACTGCATTTCAACCTGATTGCCATTGTTAGCGCTCAAGCCCTGTCAATTATACTACGAAGAATATTGTCTTACCATATTATTTATACGGCTGAATTTAAAAAAGCACTTCATAATGCAGTTGCTAAAGCACGGAAAGATTTCATTAAGCCAATATTACCCAATGCTATTAGATTAGGAATAACATCTATTGGGCTTTTTATGGTTACCCGTTCAGCCCTTCTTATCGGAGCGCTATATTTGTCGTTAAGCGATATAGCTTCTTATGGTATTACCATACAGGTAGTAGTAATAATTGCCGGTATTGCCGGAGTATATCTATATACTTATTTACCTCAAATTGCACAATACAGAATAACCAATAACATTCCCTCTATTCGAAAAATTTACTTGCACGGTTGTGGAATGATGCTGTTAACGTTCATTGTGTGTGGGCTTGCCCTATTGTTTTTTGGGAATTGGGGATTAGAATTAATACACAGTAAAACGCCGCTTTTGTCTCGACCGTTTATTGCCGTGGCTTTACTTATTTATCTTTTGGAGACCAACCATGGTTTTGCAGGAAATATTTTAGTAACAAAAAACGAAGTGCCTTTTTTTAAAGCATCCTTATTTGCCGGCGTCATAACTTTGATTTTACTGTATATATTTTTTTACTTCACGCATTTGGGTGTGTGGAGTATGATTCTAGCACAAGGAATTGCACAAGGCATATATCAAAATTGGAAATGGCCAATGGTTGTTCTGAAAGAATTAAATATTTTTCGATGAATAATATAGTAGTGAAAATATTAAGCGGCTTTCTTCCTTATGGTTTGATTGTTTATTTGAAAAAAAAACAAAAAACAAAGCAAAAGGAAAAAAAAACAAGTTATGGATCTGAAAATCCGGATAAAATATTTTATGTTACAGGGGTAGTGGAACAACGAAGTGGATTGTTCTGGATGTTGCTTTTTAATTTACATCGGATTGCTTACGCTTTGAAAAAAGGATGGATACCCATTGTGGATTGGCAAAACCAGCCAAATCAATATTTGGAAAATATTGATTTACATAAAGAAAATGCTTGGGAATATTACTTTGAACAACCTTGTAACTATAATTTAGTTTCTATAATACACAGTAAAAATATCATTCGAGGTAATGGACCGTTATCTATTGACCGTCTGATTTTGGACTGCTATTTAGAAACTAACGATGAATATTTTCCTTATATAAAAAAAATTTTCAAACAATATGTTAGGTTTAATGCTTTTACGCGCAATTATATAGAGAATGAATATAAGACTATTCTTGAGAGTAAAGATAATGTATTAGGAGTTCTTTGCCGTGGAACGGATTATGCACGATTAAAACCGGTAGGACATCCTGTTCAACCCGAGCCTGAAAAAGTAATAAAAAAAGCTAAAGAAGTAATGACCGACAAGCAACTTGATTATATTTATTTGGCTACAGAAGACCAAGATATTTATGAACTGTTTCGGAAAGAATTTGGTGATAAATTGATTACAAACAAACAGGATCGTTTTACAAAGAGGGAAATGGCAAAAGAACAATATCTATACCAAATTAAACATGACAGAGAAAAAGATAAATATTTGCTTGGACTTGAATACTTATCATCAATGTATTTATTGTCGAAATGTAATTCTTTTATTGGCGGTCGAACTCGCGGCGCTACCGGGGTATTATTAATGACTAATGGGTTTGATTATCAATATATTTGGAATTTAGGTATTTATATTGATGTATCAACCTGAAGAATATCAGTATTTATTTTACATATATTAATATGATCATTATGAAACCGTTTTTGAAAAGAATCTACAATACTTTTGTTGAGTATGGGATTGATCCCAAAAAATTAGTAATTATGCTGAGAGCTAAAAGTAACAAAATGTTTGATAACGATATGAAAGAATTTCTTAGCCAGAAAGGTTCGGACAATACTTTCCGGTGGGGTCGATTATGTCCTCTTTTAACTGACAAACAAGGAGAAGGAGGCATGATGAAAGGCGACTATTTTAATCAGGATTTGTATGTTGCACAGCAAATTTATAAGGCTAATCCTCAAAAGCATCTGGATATAGGATCGCGTACCGACGGTTTTGTCGCACATGTAGCTGCATTTCGGGAAATAGAACTTATTGATATTCGTCCTATCCGCAGTCAAGTAAAGAATATCGTTTTCAGACAGGCTGATTTAATGCAATTGTCGGAAGACTTAAAAGATTATTGCGATTCTGTTTCTTCCCTTCATGCGATTGAGCACTTCGGGTTGGGACGGTATAATGATCCCATTGATTATTACGGTCACCTGAAAGGAATTGAAAATATCACTCAAATCTTGAAAAGCGGAGGTACGTTTTATTTTTCTGTTCCTATTGGGCCTCAAAGGGTAGAATTCAATGCACATCGCGTTTTTTCATTAGAATATCTTATCAGTATTTTTTCTCAAAACTATACAATCCAATCTTTTTCATACGTGAACGATATGGGTGACCTATTTGAGGATGTCGAGTTGACAGAAAAATCAATCAAATCAAATTTTTCTTGTTGGTACGGATGTGGCATCTTTATTTTGGTGAAAAAATAAATCATGGTAAATGAGAGAAAATAAAAAAATATCAGTATTAACATCTCTATATAACTGTGAATCCTTTTTGCAGGATTACTTCAATGCGCTTGCGAAAATTGAAGGCAAAGAACAGATAGAAGTACTTCTTTTGCATAACGCACCGAAAGAAAAAGAATTCGCTATTATTTCCAAAAATCTCCATCTGTTCAATTTCGTCCAGCATATTATTATTCCAGAACGGGAAACTTTGTATCGCACATGGAACAGAGGGATTCAATTATCCGAAGGAGAATATATTACTGTATGGAATGTCGATGATGTACGGTTTCCCGATAGCATTCTCCAGCAAGCGGAAGCATTGGACAAAAATCCGGAAGTAGCCATTGCATACGGCGATATTTGGGTTTCTATGCAATATGGCGTTTGCGGTACTGTAAAAACCAACAGTCCTGCTTATGACCTTTCTTCGTATAAAAAATTTTTGTCGGAATATCACATCTCATGTTTTCAAATGTGGCGGAGATCCATTCATTCAACCATTGGATATTATGATGAACAATTCAAATGTATTGCTGATTTTGATTTTCAGATAAGGGCTGCCATTCATTTTCCTTTTGTGAAAACAAAATATCCTTTAGGCATTTATTTGGAGGGGCAGCCAAACAAATTGAGCGCTAATGGTTTACAGATGATAGAATACAATATTTTATCTTTAAGATATTCTAACTATTATTTAATGAATTTTTTCTTATTATCCGAAATGAAGAAGAAATACCAACCCTATCAAATGTTAATTTTCGAAGAATGGAAGGATTTTACGGAGAAATCGCCATTTGGATGGTTATTCAAATTACAAGGGATTTTTTATGCAAGTTTTAATTCTATTTACTGGTTGTTTCGGCAAACGGTAAAAACCAGTTTCACATTTTTAAAATATTCAAAATGTTGACAACCATTTTTACAGCAACTTATAAAGGAGAGCATTTACTGCCCGCATTGTATAACAGCCTTATGAGGCAATCCAATAAAAATTTTGAATGGATTTTAGTAAATGATGGCTCGCCTGATAACACAGACGAAATAGTAAAAGAAATGCAGGCAAAAGCTAATTTTCCTTTTTATTATTATAAAAAAGAAACCAATGGCGGAAAAACTACAGCTATAAATTTAGGGATACGGTTTGCTAAAGGTGAAATGTGGATGATAGTTGATCATGATGATTTTTTAAGTGATGACGCTATAGAAGTCATTAATCAATATTATCCTCAAATAAAAGATGATCCAAAGTTATGTGCTGTCACTTTTCTCAGACATAACTATAATGGGAAACCAATTGGAACTCAAAAAAATCCTGATAATATTATAACTGACTTTTGTTCTTATCGTGCTGTTTTAAAAATAATTGGCGATAGAGCAGAAGTTGTTAAAACTGATTATTTTAAAAAAATTTGTCCTATGCCGACTTTTGAAAATGAAAACAATTGCTCAGATGGGTATATATGGTTAACGTTGGCAAAAGAATATAATGCACTATTTATTGAAAATAAAAATCCTATTTATTATTGTGAGTATCTCCCCTCTGGACGATCTTCAAATAAAGTATATAAATATAAATCTCCAAAAGGAGATATGTTATATTGGAATTTATTTGCTTCTATGAAGCAAGTAAATCTGTGGTATAAATTGGATGCTTATATACATTATTGGCAACCTTTTTTCATTGAGAAAAGTATCAAGTTAGACAAAACATACAAAGATTTGTCTAACAAATGGGGCATCGTAGCTTTCCCACTTGCTTGGATAAAAATTAGTATTAAAAAAATGTTAAACAGTTAATTATTAATCAAAATAGTTCTACAGCCAAGATATTCCTGTGTTTTTATTAAATAATTCGCTGAAAAATACTATTTTTGTACTCAGATATAAAAATATTATTTTTCGTTAGATGAAGATTATTCATGCGATTTTTTCTTTCAATGTAGGCGGAGCGGAAACCATGCTGGTTGATATTCTTAACCAGCAATGCAAAGAAGCGTTCGTGAGTTTGATTATCGTAAATGAAAAATTAAATATTGACTTGTTAAACACGATAGATAAACGTGTAAATGTTTATTTAATCAACAGGAAAGAAAGTAATAAACTCCAATTATTATCTACTTTTCTTAAGATAAATCAAATTGTAAATAAGATAACCACGGATGTTATTCATTGTCATGACAATAAATTATTTCCATTGTTTATCTTACAACATAAAAAAACAATTCTAACGGTTCACAATACAAATTTACCTTGTTCATATTTAAAATATTATAAACAAATTTTTGCTGTCTCCGAAGCAGTAAAAAAAGACGTGAAAAAACGGGCGAATGTTGATGCCCAATTAGTTTATAATGGTATTGCAATCGACGAATATGAACAACGAACGGATTATATTCCTCAACAATTACTTAAGATTGTGCAAATAAGTCGCTTAAATCTAAAACAAAAAGGGCAGCATGTTGCTATCCAAGCTATTGCTTATTTGGAAGAAAAATATCCCGGAGTGAATTTTACTTTATCTTTTATTGGTGACGGAGAAGATAAGGATAAATTGAAAGCCTTAGCTGTGGAAAAAGGAATAGAAACTAAAGTCGTTTTTTTAGGGCAAAAAAGTCGTTTGTGGATAAAAAAACATTTGCAAGATTTTGATGTTTTAATACAACCTTCTTTATATGAGGGTTTTGGTTTGACAATTATAGAAGGCCTTGCTGTCGGACTCCCTGTTATTGCAAGTAATCTTGAGGGTCCCAAAGAAATCCTCGATTTTTTGAATGTTGGTTTAGCTGTTGAAACGGGTAATCCAAACGATTTGGCAGAAAAAATTCGCCAAGTGCATGATGATTACGTTTCAGGCAATCTATTGAATACCAATTATTTAATCCGAGATAAAAAGCAGTTGGCTGCATTCGATATCCAAACAACAATATCACGTTATGCAAAATTTTATCAAATGATAAGTTATGAAAATTGTTTTTACAAATAAATCTTGGCATCATAATATATAATATATGTTTATAACACATTTTCTTACAGAAAAACTGATTAACTATCAATCAGGAAAATCAATCGCATTTAAGTTGCGAAAAAAAAGAGCTGAAAGGTTAAAACAAATTATAATAGAATGTTATAATGAAAATGGAGAAGTCAAAATTATTGACATTGGTGGGACAAGATGTTATTGGAATATAATTCCAAAAGAATTCTTGATTGAAAATAAGGTCAATATTGCAGTAGTCAACTTGCCTTCTGAAAGTCTTCCGGAAAATGATGATATTTTTAATTTTCATAGTGGAAACGGATGTAATTTGGTAGATTTTGCAGACAACTCATTTCATATTGCCCATTCAAATTCTGTAATAGAACATGTTGGGAATGATGAAAATAGAATTAAATTTGCACACGAGATTAAACGTGTGGCAAAAAAATATTATTTGCAAACACCAAATTATTGGTTTCCTGTGGAACCGCATTTTGTAACGCCATTTTTTCACTGGTTTCCTATATCTGTACGAATATGGATGCTGCTGCATTTTAATTTGGGATGGTATATGAAAGCTAAAGACAAAGAACAGGCAAAAAGTTATATTGAGGATATTAGATTATTAACAAAAAGGGATTTAATTTCTTTATTTCCCGAATCAGAAATATACACGGAACAGTTTGCTCTTTTTGTAAAATCATTTGTATTGATAGGCAATTTAATTGAAAAAATATGATAGAAAAAACAATACATATAGGTCCAGTTTTTGATGGCGGGATGGGTTCTGTTATTCAGGGTTATATAAAATTATTCGGTTTGCCTGAAGAAAATGCTTGGAATTCACATAAAGAAAATTTTGTAAAATCTTTACCTTGTTTATTTTCAATTTGTACAAAAATTTTATTTAGCCCCCCAAAAAAAATTATTTGCTTTCATATTCATTTATCAGAGAGAGGCTCTGTTATAAGAAAATTTATAATTGGCTCATGTTTAAAATTAACAAATAAAAAATTTTTAATTCATCTACACGGCGCTGATTTTCAAAAAGAATTTTTAAAAACAGCGTTTACAAGAGCGCTAACAAAAATGTTAATAAAAATGTCCAATGCTATAATTTGTATAACAGAAGATATGAAAATCTTTATTGAAAAGGAAAAATTAAAATGCAGAATCTTTGTAATTCCAAATTTATGCGAAACAATAGCAAAATGTCCTGTTGATTTAGAAAATCGCGATAAAAAGGTTTGCATTGTTTACGCGGGGCGTTATGGAGAAAGAAAAGGTATTTATGATTTACTCGCTGCATTTGAAAAAGCAAATTTTAATGTGCCTGTACATTTAGATTTATATGGCGATGGCGAAGTGGAGAAAGTAAAAGAGATTGTTGCTAAATCTGCAAAAAAACATTTGATTACAGTAAACGGCTGGACAGAGCATAGCGAATACATTAAAAATTTGCCTGAATATGATTTTCTAATTTTGCCGAGTTATGCAGAAGTTTTTCCAATGAGCATCTTAGAATCTATGGGATTGGGTATTCCGGTTGTTAGTACATACGCTGGCGGCATACCGGAAATGATAGAAAATAACAAAACGGGAATTTTATTTGAAGCAGGAAATATAGAAAAGTTAACAAGTATTTTAGAAAAATTTACAGACGATAAAAATTTGAGAATTGAATTAGGTAGAAATGCATGGAAAGATGTTAAAGCAAGATTCTCACCTGAAATTATTTTAGAAAAATTAAATGATATTTATGAAAATATTTAGTTTTCTATCCATCTCAGTAGCAGCTATTACCATGAAAGAAATGGTCAATTTAGCCGATGAATCCGTTCAGCATAATAAGCAGATTTGGTATGTTGACATCAATGCTTCAAAGGCTGTGGCAATGCAAAGCGATGAAGAATTGTTTGATTGCTTGAAAAGTTGTGATATCGTTGGCGCAGATGGGAAAAGTATTGTTTGGGCTTCCCGTTTTTTGGGGAAGCCTTTACCGGAACGAATTGCAGGAATTGATATAATGGAAAATCTCGTATCGCTGGCACATCAAAAAGGATACAAATGCTTTTTCTTTGGAGCGAAGGAAGATGTCGTGCGTAAACTGACGGACGTTTATTCTCGAAAATATTCCCCCGATGTTATAGCAGGATACAGAAACGGATATTACCAACCGGACGATGAAAACGAAATCGCAAAACAAATTGTTAACAGTCAGGCAAATATTCTGTTTGTAGCGACAAGCTCGCCCAAACAGGAGATGTTTGTTTACAATCATCGGAATAACCTGACTACCGTCAATTTTATGATGGGAGTAGGAGGCAGTTTTGATGTCATTGCCGGACTCAGGAAAAGAGCGCCCGTATGGATGCAAAAAATGGGATTGGAATGGGTTGTTCGTCTTATCCAGGAACCGCGTCGGATGTGGAAAAGGTACCTGATAGGGAATTTTCTGTTTTTCAAATTGATAATGATTGAAAAAATAAAAAAGAGTTAGAAAGAACTATCGGAATTAAGAATTGGAGCAGAAAATATTTCTGAGAGATTTCACTATCCTTTCACAAGCTTTGCCGTCTCCATACGGATTATGTGCTTGCGCCATCAAGTTATAAGTTTGATGATTTTCCAGTAACAAATTCACATTTTCAATAATTGCATCTGCATCCGTTCCGACTAATTTTACCGTACCGGCTTTCACAGCTTCCGGACGTTCTGTTGTATTGCGCATTACCAACACCGGCTTTCCTAATGAAGGAGCTTCTTCTTGAACTCCTCCGCTATCGGTCAATATCAGATACGAGTGTTGCATTAAGTAAACAAAAGGCAGGTAATCAATCGGCGAAATCAAATAAATGTTAGATATGTCTGTTAATAGTTCATAAACAGGTTTCTGTACATTAGGGTTCAAATGAACGGGATAAATAATATCTATTTCCGGATGAGCAATAGCAATTGCTTTTAAAGCGCTGCAAATATTCAAAAATCCTTCGCCAAAATTTTCGCGCCTGTGTCCGGTAACTAAAACTATTTGAGAATTGAAAAATGATAATTGAGAATGTCTTGGATATCCGTTTTTTTTAATCGTTTGCTGAAGTTGCTGTTGTAGAGACAAATTATTATTGATTTTGCCTACAACCCACATCAAAGCATCGATTACGGTATTGCCTGTTACAAAAATCTTGCTTGAATCAATTTTTTCCTGTAAGAGATTATTTCGTGATGTTTCAGTAGGCGTAAAGCAGTAATCGCACAAGCGGTCGGTCAATTGCCTATTCATTTCTTCAGGCCAAGGCGAATACAAATTGTATGTACGTAATCCAGCTTCAACATGAGCTATTTTAATTTGTTGATAGAAAGCCGCTATTGCTGTTGCTGTCGAAGTTGTTGTATCTCCATGAACAAAAACAACATCAGGTTTATACCCTTCTAA
>Ga0123357_10013201_pt1 | contig 10704 bp, 6 predicted proteins | sample TergutEmb28metaG_FD_89873 | JGI IMG/M metagenome (GOLD analysis project Ga0123357, IMG submission 89873) | Embiratermes neotenicus P4 segment gut microbial communities from Petit-Saut dam, French Guiana - Emb289 P4 | ecosystem: Host-associated > Arthropoda: Insects > Digestive system > Gut ...
CTTGGACCCAGCTCCAGTTGCTGGGCGCCGGTTGGCTGGCTCCGAAGAGTCGCCCGAGCTGGCAAGCTCGGTGGCTTTACGCTTGCCGGTGATGCGCTGGGAAGCTCTGCTCACGCTTCCGGATGGGGTGCTGCGTCTCCTTGCAGACGCGGTTGGGATCTTCTTCTTCTTCTGCGACGTCACCAGCCTCCTGTGGAGAGTAGATAGAGCCTTAATAAAGGCTAGCTCGTCCTGCCTCAGCATGACGCTTCGGCAGGGGAGAATCTCTGTTGAATCTGTCTTGTTCACAGCAGTAGCAGCAGCAACAGTAGCGTTAGTAACAGCAGCAACAGTATCCGACCCTCTCCTCGCCCCTCAACTCCTGAAATCTCTATCCGGCCCACTGTATCTCAGGCTGGAAGCGTGGTGTTATATACAGAATTCTCGCTGTTTGACCTGCCCTCCATTGGTTAGTTGGTAGGTTTGGTAGGCGTGGCTAGTAACATAAATACGCTTGTTTAGGTGCTGTGATGGGAAACGGCGCATTGTTTGGGAGTTGTGAGCAGAGGCTGGAGTTTGTAGCGAGAGAAGGACAGGAAGGTGAGAGAGAGCGTTACTGTGATGTGTAACGGCGAGGTGGAAAGTGGTTATGTGGGTGCTCCCACAGAGCCCTATATACACAGAATATAATCACAGCCCTACATACACAGAATATAATCACATTTTTCTTGTTAAGTTTCAGTTGAACAGCACTAATTTCAATATCCTGTTCCTTACAGTGTTTTTGCAGACAAATTGTTGTGAATTTTAAGGCTTCTTGGATATATATACAAACACCGCCATTTTTCAATTTCTTTCTGCAGTATTTTGCACCCAGTTTGTAATTACAAATGGGTGTAACATCTATTACGTCATTATTTAAATGCTGCTCAGTCAGGCAGATCAAATGAGGTGCCTCTGTAAGTAATGAAAGCATAATTTCATTTGTTTAAATTTTAGCCCCCGTATATTTTGGTGGTAAATCTTGAGGAGGTTGTTTATATCATCATTCTTATTAGTAACATCATGTCTGTGTATAGGAAATATTTTATTAATATTTAGGTTTGTTAAAAGCTGAGATTTATGTACTTGTTCTGAACTATTAATAGTGGTTGATTGGAGGGTAGGTTCTTTGGCCTATTTATAGTTACAGTTGCCATAAAAAATCCTTACTTCTATTGACAGGAGCCTTTTTTTGCCTACTTGAAGTCTTGCGTAGTTCACTATCTGTGTTATTGCTTTGATTATTGTGAATCTGAATTGGTGAGATCAACACATTTGAGAAATCGTCTTCAGTTAGCATCACGTTGGGCTTATGATTGTTACTTGCATTGATGCTCACATTAGTTGTCTCTTCCTTCCAATTAAGGGCAATTATGGGTTCAATTTTTTTGATGTCACTTACTGGCTTGTCAATTTGGGAGGCAATCAATTTACGATAACGAATGTTTGTATGCTCTAGGCTTGTAAGATGTCTTTCATCATTAAAAATCATTGATATATATTTGGTTATAAACTGTAGATTTGTATTGGCTGTATCGACCCTGGTATTTACATTCAGTGACTTTTTAATTCACGGATATTGGTACGTTGTAGGTTGACAGCGCTTATCCGTGGTTGCTATCACATATGAAAGTAGTAGTTTGCTGTGTTAATGTTTGTATTATGCAACTGCAGATTACCGTGTGTGGACATTACGTGGATGTTCTTGTATATTGGGAGGCTAAAGAAAGCAAGTTTCAATAGTACGGAAAATTAATTCATATCTGAAGCTAACAGTCAGTATTAGAGGAAAGGTAGTGACAAACAGATTCACAATGCATGATTGTTGTAGGTTACATTTGTTGCATGCATGATAACTCTTTCACGGACTTGACTGTGCCTCCACAGGAGAATCTTGAGGCTCCTTGTAATTGTTGAAGCGAATCGCTGGTGTTTGTTGCAAGCGTATGGGAATAATGGAAATATGGTCTTTGTGGAAATAAAAGTCTATATCGCAGTGTCTTTAGGAAATTAAATTTCAGCCGTTGCTGTTAGTGTAAAATTTCGTGGGAGGTTTTAAACGCTTCTTCATTAGGCAGTGTATTAGTCGTTAAGTGTTTAGTAGTGTTAATGTTTACGTATCATTTGAATTTGTTTAGTAGTTTGTCGCATGTTTTGCTTCGCTGAGAATGCTGTATATAGTGTTGTATTGTGTCATAGTTTGTTACCTACATTTTTATAAGATGACTTTTTTTTTTCTAACTCTTATTTTGCACTGTCATGTGTTGCGTGTTTAACTTATCTTCGTTGTTGTGCCGTCTGTTAGTTACTGTCGTCGTCCGAAGTGTGAAGGTTAAGAAATGGTTTGCGTTCGTTATTTTATCAGTGACGCACAGGTATTTTTCGTTTATATTTGTTTTAATGTATTCATTCCATCCACTTTGTCACATAGGACATGTTAATTCAAATTACAACTTATGTGTCATCAGAATCATTTACAAGTTATATAATAAGGACTCAGCTCACAAAACATTGATATTAAAACAAATACAGTATAATATAATCTGATGTAAAATATCAGTACTAATTGAAAAAATAAAATATACAGTACAATGCAGTGTTAAATATCAATATTATTTAAATCAGATATAATTATTTATCAAACTCACATATCTGTAAAATCCATATGCCATCAGTGTGACAGAAATTCATCCACTGAATATGACACATGTAACAGAATGGATTTCATTTGTCTTTTAAAAGATCTGATCTTGTCCAGTTTTTTTTTTTAATATCATGTGGTAACTTGTAGAGTCTGATTATCATATTCACCACACTTTTCTTGAAAACGCCTGTGCTGCAATAGTGCCTTATATGTTTTGTAGCTGGAGCCATCTCTAGACATGTTTTATTGTCTGTTTGTTTTTTAATTATGCAGTTCTTTTCTTAATGCACATGCTGCGGCATCAATGTGTTTTTCACAATCTGCATGTATGATAGGTTGAAAGTTTCATCTTGTTTTTTTCACCATCGACAGTAACCTGTCGAGTTATAACTCCCGCTTTTACAATGTGCCAGTACTGCAGTACTGTATTTTATCTACACATCTCTGACACTAACTTGAAAATATAACAAGAAAGACAATGCAAGATGGATTGAACTGCTTCTTTTGCTATGGTTTGGGCAGCTTATTGAATATCCTAACTGCATTATCTTCTTTTCACCATCTCAGTCCTCATCCCAAATGCTTCAAATTATGCACAAATTTGAACCACCTTTCTTACTCGTCTATCTCTGGTCTCCTGTCACTACCAATACATAAAATCTCTTTAAACTGTCACCAACATGCTAAAGTGTCTTGCATATTTCAGTATTTTTCTTTTTGTCTGATACACCACTTCCCTGTGCTACTACATTAATTTATGTTGGGTGAGGGATTGATGAGAAACTGTTTCAAACATAATAAATATTATTACACATGTTTTGTAGTAAAACTTACAAACTGAAAATCTTACTTGGTATTCATCGAATTTACTTGTGTTGGGTCAACATCTTGACAGTTGAAGATCAAGGTCTTGCAGGATGTTACACTGTGGCTGTTGGTAAGTATTGAGCAATGTTAGAAAGGAATATAGTGCCTTCATAACATTAATAACTTTACCAATTGACATGGTGTAATGTCACAGGAAACTTGACATCTCCAGTGACACCATTGTGAGAACCATACTGTTTACATCTTAAATGATGCCAGAGTGTGTTTATTGGAACAGTTGCCGATGAGAGTTTTCTGTATTAGCTGTTCAGCAACAGGCATTGTTTATGGACCACAAGCAAATAAGGTTTACTAGTACAAACTCAATTGGAATGTTGCAGGAGATTGTTATGATTCGTTTCCAACTTATGCTGTTTTCAGAAGTTTGAAACTGCAGAATTACTCACTGAGATTTAGATGAGAAACATTTTGGGAAGGGATGGGACGATGTTATAATGCTTGGAGATTTCTGTTGTACCTTGCCATGGATAATGAGGTTTAGGTTCTGATGGCATTGAATATTGTGATTAGTCTTCTGGGATGTGGCACTGCGTTGGTACAGAGGCAGCAGTGTTTCAAAGGAATCATCTGCCTGCATGGGAAGAAGATGTATTTATCTACTGTGCTACATGGCATGGCAGCGCAGAATCTTAAGGAACTTTTGTGTTAGAACAACTCTTTGAATTATTTTGGTTGTACTGTTCAAAGAAGTGTAGATGTGCACAACTTAAACATGTGATGTAAACATGACCTTCACTTGCCAGATTCTAACCTTGCTAAATTTTACAAAAGCTTGTGCTCTGCAGGTATCAGATTATTTGGTAATGTGCCAACTGCAGTGAGAAGTTTAAATCCTGATACAAAAATATTCATGTCTGCATTAAAAGAGTATCTCTTATCTCCTGCACTGTTGATGGGATTGTCACAGTTGCACGTATGTTGATTCATGTCTTCTCTTAATGATGTTTGTAAATAGTTCTTAAAATTGTGTATTCATAAGCATGCTGAATATGGGTACTGGTATTTGTACATGAAGTAACTTTTGTAATTTTACTGTGTCCTGTTCTGCAGTGTCTGTAAACAGACTATACAGCAGTAATTTTATATTTGTAATGATGTCAAGCAGTTACATCATTTTATATGAAATGAGTTTTATATTTCATTTTGATGTCAGTTGCTTTCTTTGGCTTAGCCCAAAGAATCTGTGGAATGTACATAAATTCAATTTCTATTTCTGTAGAAATATGGAACCTGTGGTTGAAGTAAATATTCCAGTTCCTTGGGGCCATGTCAGTGGTAAGTAGGGCTTATTAATGTCTTTGAGTCATGTGATTAAATGTTGTATGGTAATGCACTCTTGTGATGCTATGCTATATATAAAGTAAGTGCTGTGTGGAGGGTAGTGCAAGTTTTAGTGTCCCTCACGTGTTGAGAGGGGTCTGGGTTTTAACGTCAGGTAAGGTATCAGCTCTCTTGGCTGAGGTGCCATTTCAACTGTTGAGGGTAGTACAATTATCACATGTTGCTTCTCTTTCTATCCAGATGACCATACATTATGCATTGTGTATTTGATGTCACATAACCTGTCACTTTCATAAATTCATATAACAGCCCAAATCTGCAGGTAATGTGTAACAATGGCAAAGGTCATGGTGCTTCTGTCACCAAAGTGTTTGCAGTTCTTTATTCACAGAGATTCCAGAAAAACTCTTACAGTTGTGACAAATGCATTATTTATGGATAGCTTTGCCAGTATCATTTAAATATACCTCCTGTTGCATTCATGTATTAAATGGGCATTGCCAACATGAATTGCATGTGAGGGGACACACTTTGTGTTTTGTTTATGCATGTTGATGTCACCTGTGACTGATATAATTGGGCAAGAATTCAGTGAAATGTGGGATGTGTATTGTGATTACATTTTTACTGCATGTTGGTTTGGTTGGAGGGTCAGTTAGTTAATAAAGACTGCATGCAGTTAAGTAATTGAGCAGAAACACACTGTGTGCAGCATTAGCGTTCTACACTTATGTATGTTGCTAGGCAGTAATATTGTTGAGTAACCATGAATATGTTCTGTGCGTACAGATTAATTATAATATTGCACCTGAAAGCCAAAAAAATGAAAGATGTCGGAATTTACGAAGTCACAAGATTGGAGTCATTAGTAATATGTCAGGTTAGAGGAGTTTGAAAAAAATTTTAGCATAAATACCATCAGAATAGAAGCTTGTGCTGTAGGAACAATAAGCTTAAAAATACTTTTCATTCCCCCCCCCAAAACTTTTGTAGGCACGGGGGCAAGTTTTAGTTGTGACATTGAATATATATAATATATATGTATTGTGCACAACTAGTGTTAAAAATGAATCCTCCTAAGTTTTGAAGAAGAATGTTTTCACATTTTACATAAAGGATGCACTAAAATTTAAAAGTCCAGCTCTGGTGCCAGAGGGTTAAAGGAGATCCCACAGTTTCATATGTAATTGTAGACATGAACTGGGTATAACTGACATCACACTTATGATTTATAGCATAGGTACAGCAAATTAAAAAAAAAAAAGAGCTAATAAACACTCTGATGCAAAGAATTTTGATCTGACTTAATACATGGTGCACAGGTAGCAGATGGTACACATCAGAAGTGCATGTAGTCATCATTGACATTTCAACACTTGTCCCACTGTGACACTAAGGCGTGTGTCACATTAGTGTCTGTTGCAAATTGTTTGCCAGCCGGGTGGTTTTTGAGGGGCTCAAAGAGGTGGAGATCACTGGATCTTATTCTGCAAACTCTCATTGTGACTGCTTGCAGCACCGTGGCTGGGAGGTTATGGACCACCCTGTCTGCAGTCTGAATATCATGCCCCTTGATATCCATTTGGACCTCTTAAGAAGCATCAGGCTGGCAAGCAGGTTGCTGCACATGGTGACACAAAGCAGACTGTCATCTCCTGACTGCAAGCATCTGACATCAGTAAATTCGACACAGTGATACAAGTCTTGGTGCCACAGTGGGATAACTAAAATATTAAATATCGAGTGCCATGACTGTGCAGGGTATGTTGGGTACCATTTGCTGTCTACATGCCATGTTCACATAAAAATTAGAATAAAATCCTCTGGATGAGAGCATTGCTTACCTTATTCCTTGAGCCTCTTTGTTTATGGACCTACAGCTACATTGTATTGCTTATTGTCATGGCAACATATTCATTTTTCCATGATTCAGGTAAATGGTGGGGTTCACATGACAAACAGCCAATATTGGCATTACATGGTTGGCAAGATAATGCTGGATCATTTGACAAATTGGCACCCCTGTTGTCTTTGCATACGTCAGTATTATGTATTGATCTTCCTGGACACGGATTTTCTTCACATTATCCGAGGGGACATTGTTACTACTTGTGGTGGGATGGACTGATAGTCGTGCGACGGATAGTGAAGTATTACGGTTGGAAGAAGGTGACAATTCTTGGGCACTCAATGGGTGGGTCAATAGGTTTCATGTATGCAGCTACATTTCCAGAAGACACAGAGAAGCTAATCTGCATTGATATCGCCAGTCCAGCTGTAAGACCTGGTACATACTTTGTCCAGCAGACAGGTCGTGCTGTGGATCAGTTTCTGTTGTATGAGAATTTGAATGAAGCTGATGTACCTTCCTATACACATGATGAGATTATGAAACTGATGTTGGAGGGTTACAAAGGTGCCCTAACAAAGGAGTCATGTGAAATAATGTTGAAACGTGGTGCACTGCCTGTAACGTCTAGTGACCATGACATGAAGGGTGACGGCTTCTTTTTTTCCCGGGACACTCGCCTGAAGATTGGAAGCCTCGGTTTTCTGTCAATGGACATGGCCTTGGAGTACGCATCAAAAATCACATGTGAGGTGTTAAATATCAAAGGAAAAGCAGGCATGCAGTTTGATCCTCCAGAGAGTTATCACATTGTACTTGAAAAAATCAGAAATTCTGCTAAGAAGCTGGAGTTCCATGAAGTGGAGGGAACACACTTTCTGCATTTGAACAATCCAGAAAGTATATGTCCAATAATTGTAAAGTTCCTAAAGTTGTGATATTCCTATAGCATAGACAGAATTGTCCAAGTTCATTGTATTGACCCACCACATTGTAAGTAGATATAAGAGTACTGAGCAAATTATAATAGTCCAGTTTATTTTATCGTCATTGTCATCTGTCATGAGTTAGGCCTTGATAGACCTGTTTCAGCCTCATCTAATAGTTCCCTCAATTTATTTTATATACATTATATATTATATTTATATATCTTATTTGTTGGCATTTTATCTCATGATTGGGTCATTTACTAAGATTGTACAGTGTCAGTGATAGGTGGGTGAATGAATATGGAGCAGTGATAGAATGATACTGACAGGTGAAAGTAAAAGTGCTGTGTGAGAGAAACAATTATCATTGCTACTCTTTCTGCCACAAATGCCATCTGGTGATAAGCTGGCAACTGCCTGAGCTGTGGCAAGTTTTAAGTTCAGCAGTGCTTAATTGCATTTTATCTGGTGGAAGGGTATGGAATTGGAATTGAATAAAAATTCGTTTTTTAATTGTAAATCATGAAATTATGTTGGCTAAATTACATTTCTGTGGCCTTCAAGGAACAGTTGCACATTTCGTCACATCATATTTAACAGATGGAAACCAAAGGCCTGAAATAAAATGGTCTAATGACACTCAGAAATTTTTTTCTGACTGTGGGAGAGTAAGTCACAGAACTTCCTAAGGGTAATTGTAGGGCATTTGCTTTTCATAATATACACAAATGAGTTTTCTCTAACAATAAATACGTTATCAGAACCAGTGACATTCATTGATGACTCTGTAGTGGCATAAATTCTAGTAGAAATGTTTTGCTTAATTCTGTTTCATGTAAGTAAATGGTTTACTGCCAGTAAGTTGGCCCTTAATCTGTGTAAGACACATATAATGAAATTTTTAAGCAACAATTATCTGCAATAAGGTATATATACTCACCATAATGAAGAGTATATAAAAGAGACTGAAAATACAAAATTTCTTGCTTTGTAAATTGATAACCAGCTGAACTGGAAGAATCATATTGATCAAATGAACATTATTTTACATGGAGCATATCATGACGTTAGTGTTTCACATCAGCACCGCTGACACTTTCATGTCACTTTATTTTGCACATTGTCACTGCATAGTGGAGGTTCGAACTAATTTCTGGGTAATAATTAATCTAACAGTCAACAGGTGTTTACTTTGCAAAAGAAAATTGTTAGAATTAAGGTTTGGCTAACCCTAGATATTCATGTAGAGATGTGTTTACAAGCTTTCTTTTCCATGTAAATGCATATTCTCGCGAGTGAATGTTGTAGTAAGTAACCAGGAAAATTATCACACAAATTCAGATGTACACAGTACTAATACAACACTTTAAGTACCAGCTACATATACCTGTTGCCAGACTTGCACATTTTAAGCATGGGATGTAATGTGCTGACATCAAAATATTTAGCAATTTACCATTTCGTTCCTCAAATCTTATGAATGAAAAGCCTGTATTGAAAGTAGCATACAAGAAATATGTAAGGCACACTCCTTGTACTTTGTTGATAAATTTCTGATGTTTAAAAATTACTCATTAGTAGTTGTGCAGAATTTTTTTAATATTGTGTATGAAGCTAGTTTTGTGTGTTGTATATTTTTATGACTTCTTCCACATCCTGCTGTCCTTTTGACTGAGATGGATTCATTGTATGTGTGTATGTATGTATACCTACATACTTACTTAATTATGTATTTACTTACTTACTTACTTACTTACTTACTCCATGGAGCAGAGTCCTTCTTGAGAAGCTAACCAATTCTCAGCTAGTCAAATTCCCTGCATTTTTTGAACCCACAGCTTCACCACATTCACAAAAGCCCATTCACTGTCCCTTTCCTCACCCAGATCGATCCAGTCCATGCCCCCCCAACCCACTTCCTGAAGATCCATCTTCCAATCTACAGATTGGTCTTCCAGGTGGTCACTTTCCCTCAGATTCCCCCACCAAAACCCTTGTATACACCTCCCCTTTCACTCGTATGTGCTACATGCCCTGCCCATCTCATTCTTCTGAATTTCATCACCCGAATAATATTTGATGAGAACTACGGGTCATTATGTATGTATGTATTAAATGGGAGCTTAATAAAATAGTGGAGTATGTACGTAGCAGAATAAGATACAGTAGAGTCCTTATGTTCATTAGTAATTGGGACCAATAAACTCATGATGAATATCAGAATACATTTTCAGTATAAAACATCTTTTTGGTTCCAAGAACTTCTGAAATACCACAAACCAAAATGTAAAATAATCTCAAAAAAAAAAAAATGCAGGAATAGTCTAAAGCATGACTCATGTGAGCATGTTCTGCACAATAGCAATAGTGTGGGGAAGCCACTTTGCCAGCCATGTGGTATTGCAACCAGTCACAGAAGGTCAAAATTCTGAAGATGGAGGTTCACAAACTTTGGGACTTTACTGTATTTATGTGTGCACAAGCACATAAGCACTTTCACATACTGCCACTGTCTGTGCAAGGGAACAAGTGAAGAAACAAGGCAAGGGGTCGGCTTGTCCCGTGGCTAGGAATGTGACATTGGTGGTTATGGTTTGCTTCGTTGAGGATGATGTGTCTGAATAAGACACAGATGGCATTATTTCAGGTGTTGTAGTGATGGTACAGACTGTGTCTGTTGTAGGTCATTTGTTAGTTTTTGCCATTGCAATTTTGAAATGGAATGCTAGGAACAAGCTGCCTCTGCAGCAATTGCAGACAAAATAAAACAAATATCCTGCCACTGCCACCTCTCATAGAGAATAGGCCTGTCCTCCAGCTCTTCTGGGTTCTTTGCCATCCAGAAGCAAATAAACGGACTATACTGGCCACTGTGTACACAGCAGGGGTGCCACAAACCCAAATGCTGCTGCAGCTGAACAAAAGAATAATATCCAGGACTCAGGTCTTCACGGATCTGACACTGTGCCATTGGGTGGTTGATTCCTGGCATTTCAAAACAAAAACAGAAATGGCGCCCCCCCCCCCCCCCCCCCCCCCCCCCACAAAAAAAGTAGTGTCTTTATCCTCCCCCCCCCCCCCCCCCTTATATC
>Ga0123357_10013202_pt1 | contig 10703 bp, 6 predicted proteins | sample TergutEmb28metaG_FD_89873 | JGI IMG/M metagenome (GOLD analysis project Ga0123357, IMG submission 89873) | Embiratermes neotenicus P4 segment gut microbial communities from Petit-Saut dam, French Guiana - Emb289 P4 | ecosystem: Host-associated > Arthropoda: Insects > Digestive system > Gut ...
AGTTACTGAATATTTTAAACATGGTATATACTCTCCGTTTTTTCCTCTTCAAAATGCAGTTTGTTTCATAATTCTAACATATTTGGTTCCTGTTTTATTCACATTTTATATACAGGATGTGCTGAAATTAAAAAAATAATTCCGGTGCCAAAAGGTTAAGTATTAATACGGATAGGTACGTTATTGTATAAATAGCTTATATTCGTAGAATATCAGGAACCAGGATAACATAGTTGGTATAGTGACTAGGCTGTGCGCTGGGCAACCTGCAGGTGCAAAGACTTTTTTTCACTCTAAATCGTCCAGACCGACTCTGCTATCCACCCAGCCTTCTGTTCAATGAGTACCGGGCGCTCTTTCCCTGGAGGTAAAGTGGTCGGAAGATGAAGCTGACCACGTACCTCCATCTAGTGCCAAGGCTAAATGGGAATGCAGTTACTTGTATACTCTCTCAGAAAGCCTTCATGGCATGCATAGGGCCTGTTACTTTTTTTTTTTTTTACGTACTGAATTTATCTTCATGAGCTGAAATTCGGAATATTTTTAGCAGTCGTCATTTATAAAGAAATTCTGTTAGAATATCATCGCGTATGAAGTTTGCGGAGGACGTTTAGAAGTCATGAAATAAGAGAACACACTATTTAGTTGCACAGTATGCTGGTCGGTGGGTTTCTTGTTCAGGCTTACGGTGATCAAATTTCTTGTGCAGTAGAAGGAATGTGGCGTTTCTGTTCGTGCATGCGCTGTCGTTTCTTGTACAGTGTGAATCACGGGAAACTGACGATTTTCAAAATTAAGTAAAAAAGTTGAATTACATTTTTATTTTTTATATAGAACAATAGGCAAAAGAATGCCATCTGAGTACACTACGCCATTATTCTCACATATTTTACTTCCTGAAGAGCACGTATCTCAGATGTGTTCCACCATCTCGCCTGCACTGCTCCAGTCTGTCACGTAAGGTGCTCATTGCTTTTCTCACCATGTTGTTTGGTGTGGCTATAATTTCTTCCTTTATTGCGTTCTTAAGCTCATCAATGTCACGTGGTTTTGTAAGGTACACTTTACACTGGAGGTACCCCCTAAGAAAGTAATCACACACTGAGAGGTCAGAAGAAAATGCAGGCCATGGAATGTCTCCTCCTTTCGAAATAACTACGTTTAAAATTTTTTTCCGTATCCAGTCGTTAATATCCAAAAGCCGAAATTAAAATTCAATTTACTGTACCACTTCATAGTGGGGGCCGGGATAGCGTAATCGGTATTACGACTCGCTACGGGCTTGACGATCCGGGGATCGAATCCCTGCGGGGCAGAGATTTTCGGCACCCATCCAGACCGGCTGTGATGCCTACACAGCTTCCTATGAAATGGGTACTGAGTCGTTCCCAGGGGTAAAGCGGCCGGGGCTTGGCGTTAAGCACCCACCCCATCTATCACCGAGGTTAAAGAGGAGGAGATTTAAGCCTCTACACCCTCTCTGTGCCTTCATTGCAGGCTATAGGGTGAACTGTGTTACTTATTTTATAACGCTGTCAGTAAAACTGCACAGTGCCGAATAAGGGGATTATTGGCGAATGACTGGAAGTGATTTGGAGGGGAGCATTGCTAACTTAATAGGACTGCTGTCCCGGCATTTATCTGGAGGCTGAAAAAAATCACGAGGACCTCAGTCAGGATATCTGGTGTCTGTACTGAGATTCGAGTGGGCTCCTCTCGAATAAAAGTCAGAGCGTTAACCTTTTTAGCCGGCTTGCTCGGCCCAATTCTGCTTTCTTTCCTTCAAATATCAGACAAGTTTCCTTACACGTTGCTTTAAATTGTTTCTACCAAGAATTGTTATCGGGTTTAAACGCCCACGGGCGATTTATAGTGATGAATCACAGGAAAAATTCTGTTTATAGGTCACATTTCTGTCATTCATCACCGATAAAGGAAACGTAAAATCTGATGGAGATATTTTGCCGCAACTCGTTTATAGACATTGTGAAAAACTTTCTATTTGTACGTAGTAATGTCGGAGAACGGCTAGCTTTCTGTCAGTATGAAGACATGCATTTTATCAAGTAAATGAGAAGTGACTACTCTTTGTTCCAGCATAAGGTCAACAGACAGTTATATTACAAGTGGCCAAAATGTTAAGTCCTCAAGTTCTTAATATCTTTTCTTGTTTGGTTTGTTGGTATGTAGGCTTACTGTACTGCGTGGACATGAATTTGCTGTTATTCTTCCACACATGCTGTCCTATGTTTTCTATATATATCGTGAACTGTGTCTGGTAGAATATTAGTTATTAAAGGGTAGCATTAGGCCTGTTTCGTGGTTCTTACAAACATTTTACTATCAGTTTCGCACATTATATATGGCGTTCAGTGGCAGAATGGTTGTGAACGGCGAGCGGGATAGAATCTTGATGAAGCCATATCTTGTCTTAAGGTTTTGTTCTTACATATGTATTTAGGGACTGAGACGAACTCTCCAAAGGCGATAATGTGATCTGCCTCCGGTTTGGATATCCCAGCCTAAATCAGACGCAAGATGAGGATTCGCTAGTCTGACCTATCAGTCGTTTTCGACCGTTCTATGTGGACCTTGTGTGTTGTAATTTTAAAAGTTTCGAAAGTGAAATTCAACTTTTGAGACACTCTGTACCGGCGGTTCACTGGACAATGAGCGAGTGGATTCATTTTCTTGAGAAGTAGGGCGAGACGGCTGAAGTTGTGTTGCACCACAAAAGAGAGGAATTGACAAATACCACAGCAGCTAGCATAGCAGGCTGACATTGCTGTGATCTGTAATCGGTGTCCATACTGCCGAGCGTTTCTGGAGATGATAAAGGGTGCTCAGCTATTCCAGAAATTAACTAACACACGTTTTGTAGAATTTGCGGTCAAGATTCCCCTACTGGACCCTCTCCTGAGCCACATGAGTACAGTTCACACTGGATTCACTTAGTGCCTAACCATCCTTCCATCGCTTTGTTTTTTTTTAAAATTACTTTTAACATATTCTGTATCAATTCATAATTCACAAGTCTTGAACGGCATGTACAGGGTTTTGTCTGAAAACCGGATTAAGTTGGGAAAATATTCGAAACGGGGTAAGCTGTCAAAATATTCGATTTGTAAACTGAAATGCCATTACGAGGGTTAATCAGGTCGTTAGTCGTATTCACGCGAATACGAAAATGAAAAGCGGTAAGAATATATATGCTATAACACAGTGGTATATCTCTTGAATTAACCCACCAGCTGTGTATTTCAGGAGCGGTCAGAGGTAGACCACGTTGTTTACATTTTTGTGCTTCATTTTCTGGGGTTGAAAGGATATTTTAACGCGTGTCGGTAAGTAGATTTGTCACGAAAGAAGACGAAATTATGCGAAGGAGATACGCAGTTGTGTATGCACTTAAATGTTTACATGGTCTTCGTAGATACACCTGCAACAAAACAAAGAGAAAAGTTGATCTCAGCCCTGAGAGGCTCGTAATTGATTCTGGTGGGGTAATTTTTACAATTGAGCTGTGATGATACATCGTCATATCAGAATTTTGTACCATGAACTAGATATTTTCGTGCAAGTGAAGAACTTTTAGCAATACTGTAACTTCACGGAGAAGAACACTTCATGACTAACTGGTTGTGTTTCAGCTGTCCAAAATTTCGCCGCTTGCAATGTAATCCGAATTGAGATGAATTCATTTCCGTACTACACGCATATCGCATGATCCGCTTTAATATTATTCTTTTGCATACACCCCAATCTCCCAAGTGGTCTCTTTTTTCTCAGTTTCCTTGTCTAACATTTTGTACGCATTTCATATATCCTCCTTGAGTTTGCTGTTTTTTGAGAATATTTACGAAGTCTTAGTCTTCTAAGGTTTAAACTAGAATCGGGCTCTCTTGGATTTTTCCGGAATTTTGTTACTAGAAGACAGTTATCTGAAAGTTGTTATGCAAGTTTCGATCCTCTTACACAGACCACGAAATCTGTCTTGTCCAGAGGACTGACCGCTCATGAAACGTGGGTTCACTCCTGGGAGCCGTAAACCCGTCCGAAGAACAAATGTAGTAGAAACATCACAGTTCTCCCAAACCACAGTTTTGTGTCCAGAAATCTCACGCGAAGAAATGAAGTTGATGTTGCAGATGAAGCTACGAAATCGGTAGGCTCATCTGTAAGTGCTAGGCAGGCACTGAAATGAAAGATTTGTGTGACTGTGGGACTGCTCCGCGTAAAATGTCACAAGAATTTTCCCTCTGCACTCGATAACGCGCCTTCAGACCCTGGGAAATATTCAGACCGTTGTTTGGAACTGCTGCACTCAGGCACTCATCTGCCTACCCTTCAGTCTGCATCTGGTCTCAAGTGAATATTTGATGTTCAGCCTCCTGTAGAATTTCCTGCCAGTAAAGCATTTTTGTCAGAGGCATATCCATGACACTTAATGACGTTGTTGGTTCAACGCCGGTGACCTACTGGGCTGGCAGGCATGCTGAATGTTAGCGCAAAAGGTTCATGTTGTTACGTGTAAAGTATTGCATGAACACCTACACGCGCGACTTGTCTCCTTCGTCCTGTGGTAGATAACGTATGTGTAGGCTACTGTTGCAATAAATTAAAGCTCTTGAATTGTAAGCTCCATTTCTTACACAATCTGCAGGGCCTTTTTTTTTATTCAAGCAAATAACGTATGTTCTTCTGCTCTGGAAAGATACCGAGGAAAGGTCGTGTTCTGTAATAACTGGAAGCATCAAAACCTTCTCCTTAAGGCAGTAAGTAGCAAAAAGAAAGTAGTAACTTAATCTGACATGTAAAGTATTTATATCTGAAAATATAGAGGGCGTAAGATAATTTCATATTATTAGGCGCGAAAAGCAACTGCTAGCTTTGTCATGCTTTTCCGTCCGCATGGAACTGCTCGGCTCCTGCTGGATGGATTTACGTGAAATTCTAGGCAGACAGTTTTTGCTAACTTTTATCAAGAAAATGTGTGTTTGAGTAAAATACGACACATTACTGGCTCATTATCTGAAGACACGTGCTCTTACCGTACTGTCTTGCTGTTACAATATACGTACAAGAATCCGTTGCTAAGGTAGGAGGAAAATATCTCCCACGCAAAAGACTCCGATCTCACGAAAATCTGTCCATTGGGGACGGAGTCGTTTCATACGGACAGACAGACACGACACATGTAATAGTCACTTTTCGAAACTTTGCGAACGCGCCTAAAAATTCGTTATCAATTGTGAGTCTGTTGTTGTGATACAGCGGAAACCTTCCACGTAGAAAACAAGAAGGTCGCGATTGATTGTAAATCTGCTGCTAAGATAACGGAGAATACTTGGAGTGTTTTATGACGTGTGAAATACACGTAGTTTCAGTGGTTTGCTTGAAATTCTTCACGAATTTAAACTCTGAGGAAAAGAACAAAGCCGAACGCTTCAGAAATGTTAACGCTCCGCGGACATTTCCTGTCTTTTGTTTTTAGTGTATAAAAACAGTGCGTTACGCACCGGCAACCAAACAATTACGTCATTAGTCATCATGGAAGAGATGTGGAATGCATACACAGTTCTGGACAGAAACATCGAAGGGAGACTAGGAGTAAATCAGATCGCTTTTCAAGACATGAGTTGGAAAAGTGGACTGGGTTCATCTGGTTTAAGATAAGATCCAGCGGTGGACCGTTGTGGACATGACAGCGAAGCTTGTGGTTGGAATTTCTTGACCAACGAAACGACTAAGAACGACAGCGCTCCGTGGAGGTATCTTCCTTATACTACGTAAACTGTCCCCCCTCCCCCCTCTCCGCAAATGTACGTTGTTAAACGTGTAAAAATTAGCCAGAAAAGTTGTGATGTGCAGACACTATGATATTACATATGGAGTAACTTTTACTGCAGCCCGGAGTAATACCGGTAGACTGCTATATAGGAACGGTTACTGAGCCCTTTATATATGTTTACGAGTATTAATCTGTAACCCTTTAAGACACAGTGGTAACTACAAGTACCACCTGATATAACATTAAAGTAACTCTGAATTTTACTCACACTGTGAATTTATGCGAATCTTACAAGAAACACCGACAAATTCTTTAAGGAGTATTAAACAGCTGGTCTACATATCAGAGAAGCTGTGAAATAGGAACTAGATTTTATAGCGTATTACTTGGGTGAATTCGTGCTTCAGACGGCTAAGTTCTAGAATATATCGTAGACCTTTAATGAGCAGGTTCATAGCGTGCGCTTTGTTCAAAATAGCTGTGCAGTGAACGCCTTGTTGTAGACAACTACGCCAGAACTTATCGCGTAATATAGAGTGGCCCAAAATTCGGTTAACTGTTAGTAAAATGTACTGTACACGGAAATATGTTACAAGTTTATTAGTGACTGAATTTATGGATATTGTGTGAAGAACGTTTCTCTGTGTTCATTACAGAAGTCGTAATAGCTGGCATAGCTCTGTACTGGCATCAAAGTTTTGAACAGAATGCTGTCGGTTAACTGATCCTCCAGCCACCTACACACACACACACACACACACACACACACACACACGAGAGTACGTATGTGCTAATTGTGTAATAAAACTCTCCCTAGAGCTGTGCAGTATGGGAAGATTTCACATTCAATGTATTACGTCTGGAGTGTATAGTGCCGTAATTCGGTGACATTGTTCAATTAACACTAGGCGATACGTCGAATTTCAAGTTTTCCAAACGGCCTGTGTGTATTGTGACTTTTCGTGCTTAGCAGTGACAGGAGCCGAGTTCTTGTTTGAATAACAAATAGTTGGGTGTGACAATCAGGACCCAAAGCGTGTTTGTTTATTGAATATTTGCACAAATGGGTGCTGCAGTACCTTCAAGTTGTACGTGCTTTGCGTTTGTTCGTTTTTGAAAATTTTGGGCTGTTTTTTTTTTATTCCTCCGTTATTACTTTTGTTATGATAATACGTCATTAAGAGCTTTCATCGCAGTAGACTCTAGCATTTGGGAGTGTTACAGTTGTAGAGCTCTTGTATTTACTGGGCATAGTCTTTACATGTGTTCCGAAACTCTGGTTCTCAGGACCACTGGGCAGCCTGATGTGTTTTGGAAATGCCCTGAATTTTATTAATGCTTGGCTTTTGGTAATTTTGTTTAGATTTTGCATCCAATAACTGTTGTGCAATGACGAATTAATTGCCTACCCCGGTGGCCGCGCGGTCTAAGGCGTCGGTCTGCGGCCGCTCGCTTGCTGAGATTATGGGTTCGAATCCCGCCGGGGACATGGACTCTTGAGAGTGTTGTGTGTTGCCAGGTAGCGGTGTCTCCGACGGGCTGATCACTCGTCCTGCGGAGTCCTAGCAAGTGTGGTGTCTCTGAGTGTGATATGTAAACCTGAACAATGGGGAGGCCCAGGCACACTTGAGCTGTCGAGCCGTGAAACAAATTATGAATTAATCTGCTTAATTGTTTCTAGTTTATTTAACATCGCTGTAAGTGACTCGATTGTGATCTAGTGTATGATGTCTCGGCATTCGACTGGAGGGATTGAGTAGAACCAAGAAAAATCTTAGGGTAATCGGTGTCACGGCTAAAATTTTAAACTGGGGCACTTCCGTGGACATATCACTCGGTAAGCGACGCCATAATTCTAAGGAATACATTCGCACTCTTTTACGGGCGCAAAATGTAACGCACAGTCCGGATGTGCAAATATTACGTGGCGAGATCTAGTGTCTTACAGGCTGCACGTAACCGCTTTTAATGACCTAAATATCAACTTAACGTCATGCAAACATGATTAGTGTTAGTCTGATATAAAGCAAGAGCGAATACTTCTGAGTGTTGTTTCCCAGCTGTGTTCAACAATCACCATCACTCATATGAAGGGTGGAAAATTCATACAAAATTGTATTTTGGAAACATGAGGGAAGGATATTGCGTGAGAGTTTGGGCGTAGATGGAGAACGATATTAAATTTCATGTATAGGGAGAATGTTACAATAATGTAGGTTCATTAAACTGGTTATGGATAATGTCCTTTGGTGTGCTCTTTAATTATATAACATGTAGTGCTGTGCGACGGTAAAATGTAACTAGCAGTCTTCAAGATTTTACTGCTTTGGTTTATTCTCGGCTTACGAAGGCCTTCCTTGCTACTGCTGTTAGCCTTTCGAGCCCTGTCCTCATTTCACAGCTGAACTTTCTTACGCCTGTAACAGAAATCGTGTCAAGTAATATTTCATCAGGATTTCTGGATGAGAATTATTTCAGTATTTGCAGACGAAGAGGTTCATTCCGAGATACCAATATTTTTGTGGCGGTGTTATGTCATTAATGACACTCCGTCAACATAGTCGCCTTGAAGTGAGATCATTATACCCCACCCACCCTTCCGGACATGGCAAGACCGTTTCTGTGATTCCGTCTTACAGCTTTCTGCCAAATTTTAAAGAAACAACTTAAAGGCACAAACTTGAACATGACGCAGCACGAATATAATGTCGAGGTTAACAAGTAGTATGACATATGTATTTCAAGATATTTTATTACATACAAGTCATAAAGTGCAATAAAAATGATTTTAAATAGCTGTCTAATCTTTTGAAGACTGTCATTTACATTACGTATATAAATTCAGTTCCTACCTCACAGAGAGCGCATTCAGTGTCTATTATAAAGACCATTTGATTAGTGCTGTGTAGGGAAATAAGTTGTATTTATTCTGAGAATTATACGAAACACATAAGTACGCTGTGTGCCAAAATGTAGAATTTGTTAGTGTCACAGGAGGCGGAGGCGGTACGTATAGTTACCACTGGACGTTTCAGTGATTAATTGGTGTGAAGTCTAATTTACCTGGAATGAGTCTCATCTCCTTGAACGACCATAATATTCCAATATTAAACATGAATCACTTGAAGTTCACTTCCTCCATCCGCGCAGTAGCGTCGTACGTAGTGGGCCGTGGTCTCCGCAGTCCAACGCCTTAGACCGCGCGGCCACTGGAATCGGCGAATCAATCGAAGTTAAATGTCTTAGTTCCTGTAGCACGGCTTTGACGCTGTGTTGGGGGTACCAGGGGCTCGTTTGTAAGAAGAGTCTCGGATTTGTAGTACGAAAGGTAGCTTACCCTTTCTACCTTACCGCTAAGAAAGCTCCTTGTATCAGAAATGTACGTGTTGTTCAGAGTTGCGGTTTCAGAGACCCGTTTTATTTCAGAGACGGCTGAACGATTCGTTTTATACGAAAGTAATCCGTGTACTGCTGGCTTTTACGTGGCTCGCGGCTCGTGTCAGCAGGTAGTCACTGTAACACTGACCCACATTCTCATTGCAGATGTTCCTTCTTTGAACTCAGGGCGTGGAGGGAAAGGAACGACTTCAGATCAGAAATTACATAATTGTTTGCATAGACTATACCTTTGTATTCTCAGCGTCATTACGGAGATAAGAGTAAAAAAAAAAAAAATAAAGAACCATCTAGAAACTGAATTTTGATGACCCAAGGATGGAGATTAAATAACTTTGTTCAGTATGTCTTGCCGTGCTCGTGTTGTGCCCCCGTTCTGCAATGGATTATTAGCAGCCGTGGTTTCTGAAATCCCCGGATAGATCACTTCGTCTGTGTCACGAAACTCCTTTGTTACTGAGTTCAGTAATTCCCCAGACATTTATGAAGGCTGCGCGTTCCATCATCTGCAGAAATACTGAGTCAGATACCGACAGTTATAAGCAGTCGTACTCGTCTGAACAAGTTTAAAACTGTAGTGTGTGATACAGCAGTTCATGTCGCCTTTGCAGTTCTGTTGCTTTCCTGCAGTGGATATTTTAAGACGCTGGTGTTTGTGAATTTGTGTATAGTAAGTACAGTGTCACGCCTATGAATTCTGTGGCCTTTACCATGCAAACGGAGTGGTACGTACACATATCCGACGATGAACGAGACATAATGAAGGAGAAGCCAGCTACCGTCATAGAAAACAACAATTCCCCTTCACGGAATTCCGGTTCTTCGAAACAATGGAGTACTTCCTGTATCCCGGGGCTTGTGAAACTGGAGGAATCCATTATAATGGAACAGTGTGCTACAAGTCCAGGGGACAAACGTGGTCGTCGGAAATCTTGGCATATCAAGATGGAGAGGAAGAGGCGTAAAGGCGTAATGGGAGGAAATGCAGGGCACGGAGGATCCACTGAAAAACTGTCAGATCGACATAAGAGACCCTCCTGGTGGAATATCTTCATGCCTGACCACTGGCCTTCACGGTGAGCTCTTAAGACATATGATTATTATTAGCTTAATGTAGAATAATTAGATCATATTTAAGACATTATTACTAAAACTAAAGTACCGCTCACCAAGTAACGCCACATTGACGGGTTGATACTGTAATTCAGATGGCAAAGGTCAACCATAATGCACAGTGTGCACTAATGTCAGTCGTAAGGTATTCATATGGACGAATAGAATTATTTACTTTAATTTTTTCAGCGATTTGTTGTAGTTGGGATGATTGCACCTTACTTATTAAACTGATGTTTCCTAATATTTTAGTGTGAGGAGTAATTAAAACTATGTGAATAAAAATCCAACAGATGCAACAGTATGCAAATATTTATTCACTGCAAAACTACTCTACATGTTTCGGGTGTCACAGCACCCATCATCAGGAGTATCAAAAACTGTACCCGCAGCCTCCGGTACA
>Ga0123357_10013204_pt1 | contig 10703 bp, 6 predicted proteins | sample TergutEmb28metaG_FD_89873 | JGI IMG/M metagenome (GOLD analysis project Ga0123357, IMG submission 89873) | Embiratermes neotenicus P4 segment gut microbial communities from Petit-Saut dam, French Guiana - Emb289 P4 | ecosystem: Host-associated > Arthropoda: Insects > Digestive system > Gut ...
ACCCAAAATTATTTTTCTAAGAATGACCCATTCCTCGATATAACAGTACACTGGGTAAGGGCACACAGATTGTGAGAAAAAAATTAAAAGAAGTATTTAAAAAAAAAAAAAAGAAAAAAAAAAGGGAAGTTATCTTACATGAAGCATAAGATATTTGTTTTGACGGCATTAAGGTGAAGACTTGATGCTTCCAGCGACGTTGACGCGTCGGTTTGATTATCGCTTCCGATTACAGACAGACAGACAGGCGGACAGACGGCGATCCAAACGGGGCAGCAGGCTGTATAGTGTTAACGAGGCCGTCTGAACACAAATGTGCTGGTGTGACCAGATAGCACGACACACCGGCCGCTCGCACATATTAGCGTAGACTTGCATGCCCGCAGCGAAATGAGAAACAAGATAGCACCTCAAAGACCAACAGTGATTCAGTACAGAGCATGAAACTAGAAGTGAATAAACATGATTTTTCCTGTTCATAACATATCAAATGCTGAAAGAAGTACACAATTTATTTTACTCAATAATAGGCCAACTACAGACTGAATATTAGTACTTGCACTGGAGATGGAACCAGTGCTTATGAAATAAAGTTTGCACTTCGAATTATCTATATATTATGTTTAAGAAAATACGTTCTCTACTGACGCTGTTGTATACTTGGATAAAAAGTACAATAATTAAACTTTGTGAAGTACAGTGGTTACTAAGTGTTTCATCTGCCTTAACGTTAGAATATGTTGCCTTCTCTACCAACTCAGGATTAGTGTCTGACATGAACCTCAAGAAAAAAAAAAACCCCCAGACATGCAACAAATTCGATATCACACGTTTCAACACATGGCTATCAATTATGTTACTAAAATACAGTTCTCAATATAATATCATGCAGTTTAGTGGATATGTAAGTTGTTTTCGGGGCACGTGTTCCTCCCAGCTTCAAGTTAGAATATTTGTTTTAAGTTTCTCCGAACCAGTGGTACTGATCTACCATATTACACGGCGTCACATTCCAGAACAATGCGTATAAATATAAACACGTGCTAAAGCAAGCGCTTTAAATTTCAGGCAAACTAAATTTTAGAAAACTGTTCATTTGTGAAGGAAATTCGTTTATAAAACGTGCCAACACTAGGGAACGAGAGAAATATATATCGAAAAAATTTCATCCATCTATTACCATTTCCAATTTTCTATAGGCATCTTACAATTATCTCTCACCTTCCATAAAGCATTCGATTCGCACTACAATATTTTAATTTTAGGAAGAGAATATCTTGTGACGTACCTCTTCTAATGCAATATCTTGATTTCAACTGATATAAAAATCGAAGTCACCACGACACACTTTACACCACGCATCCTGGAATACATTTCCTATGTGACAAAATTAAATTGTCACACGTTCTAGAATATCTTTAAAAAATTAATCACATGAAGTCGAGTATCAACAGAAGTATATTCAACTCACGTATATCATTATTCTCTACACGTCTGCGTGTGCCATACGCACACACTCACGCACACACACACTCACACACTCACACATACAGAGAGACGCGCCTCACCTACCTTGACATCACGTAAACGAATATCCGTTTTGGTGTCATTCCTATTATTGTACGTCTTCTTTTTTTGCATTTCGCTATAATGTTGCAATTTTTTTGTTTCCATCACAAAACAAGAAAAACAACTATTGCAATAATAAATGTATTTGGTATCACTTCACTTTGTGGTCGATTTCAACAGACTAAACCAAGTGAGCTACCATATGGCTGTCAGAGTAGTTGGTAGCAGTGTATTAGCTCTTGGTGTCTTCAAACCGGTTCCATAAGTTCGAGATCAACCCTCACCTATGTCCAAGCTCCCATCCCCCTGAACACTGACCACCTCATCCCTATGTCTGATATCTTGTGCTACTATTTCCCATACGTGGGGATTTGCAGGTCTTGGGATAACCTTTTGAAATAGAAAGAAAATGAGATGCAATGTGCAAAGCAAGCTTTGGCAGTCGTTAACTGCTCACTGGCTCAACAGCTGCAACATATTCTGCATCAATGATTTCCGTCAAAGGAATTTTTGTCATTTCTAAAATTATTCTTCCTAATATTTCTTACTGAAACTCGCTACAGACTAAGCAGTAGTCCTGTTAATTATATAAGTCCTGGTTTCAATTCTTGGCCTGCAGCCCGGTTAAAAAAAAAACAAGTTTTTTTTGTGTGTTTTTGTATTTGTCTATTTACAAAAATTCCTTCACGGAGTTTTCAAATTGGGTCAAAAACATTTTTTCTATATTCCTTCCAATTAATTGTCATCTCGCTTTCCGACGTTACATCACACTTATTTAATACATTTTAACCTTACGGGCAATACTCATGTAAACATTACAGATTATTCAGTATTTATCACAATATTAGCTACAGCGTGTACATTCAATTTTGCGAAGTCCCACATTTCTCTAAGTCATATATAAAAATTGGTTATTACATCGCAGATAACAATGGACATGTTTATTGCAAGAACATGTTCGTTAATGCTTTTTAGAGAAGTAATTGCTATTTCTTTAGGGAATTCTACGAAACGCACACACACACACACACACACACACATATGTGTAGTGTGGGTAATATGCATAATAACTTAGTGTAGCTGCAGGCGGTATATATATCTGCCAATGGGCTATTAAATCTTACAAGGCATTGTAATATTTAAGATAGTTTACACAGCACAGTGCTTAAGGTGCTGTGTTACAAATCGGAAGGTCTCTGGTTCGATTCCAGCTGGTGTCAGTGGATTTTTCATTGACATAAAATCCTTCCGATCGCACTATGGCCCTTGGGTCGACTCGGCCTCTAACAGAAATGAGTACCAGGAGTATTTCCTTGGGGTAAAGACGGCCGGTGCGTAAGGCTGATAACCTACCACCATCCTGTGCCGTTGTCATGAAATCTGGGAACCTTAACTTCCTGGAAACGTCTGGGCCACTCCAGGCCTGTAAAGGGACTGATTTACCTTTACACAGAATATATCTTGAAAACGTCTGGAGCAACTAATGAGAAATGTTTCGAACAAGACAGTTAAATTTATTTGTACAACGTTTTCCTCAATGTAAAATTATTAACGCTCCGTGTGGTAAGAGAGATAGACATATATACTGCAAGAAGTGCGCTATAAGTAGACACTACAGGTTTGTTAATATTCCTACAGTTTTTTACCATCTTCAGGGAGGAGTTCAACAAGGAAATGTACAATAACAGAATACCTGTATAACTATATTAGCCATTATTGATCCTTTTTTGTTGGACCCGTCCTTGAATATGGCAGAAAAAGCCGAAATATAAAGCAGAATTATCACATATTTTTATATGACTATATACAGTTATTGTGCAGTTGTGGGAATATATATATATATAAATATATATATATAGTGATTTTATCAATATGTATCTCTACGATACAGGGTATATTTTAATAATTTGCTTCATGTAAGTCTGTGTCTCTAGAATATTTCTTTTCAGGCTAAAAAAGTAAAAAGTGAAGATAAATACTCTAATTTTTACTTATAATGATATGCTGCAAAGTTTTCTATGAACAGTGAAAATGTATAATCTGAAAGAATCACTTAATCATTATTTCCTCAAACCTGAAGACATTTGTTACATTTTGTTCCATTCAGCCAATAGCTACTCGAGTTAAGGTATTGTCCTCCTGAGCAAAACAGCTTCAGCAAAACATTGTCTTGTATTGCCCGGCCGTGGCTATCAACAGTAACGTTTCTTATAAATGCACGATTTTATTGTCATGTTTCTTCCCACTATCAATAAAAAATTTGATGGGGTTTCTTCTTCCCAACCTCTTTGGAATTCTATGCCATAGTTACTGACCCGCAGACTGATTCCCGTGATGATGTTACAGTAATTAGGTCAAATTTGAGTGTGAAAGTACCACACATATCTACTGCGCTTGATAAAGGCCTGAGTAATATTTGAAAAGTAAAAGACCAACTTGATGTCACTTGCTATTTTATTTCACTTCTTATGTGTTCAACATGTTTCGGGCATTAATATATCCATCATCAGGAGCTTGCGACTATTCTGTTGAATTACCATATTGGTCGTATTGTTCTTGTTTCGATATGTGTTGGAGTTTCGGTAGGGTTGGGTTGGAGTGGTATCCGTGTTGCAGGCTGAAGCCTGCAACACGGATACCACTCCAACATGTTGAACATGTTGAACACATAACAAGTGAAATAAAATTGCAAGTGACATCAAGTTGGTCTTTTATTCTTCAACTATCACAATGATGCACCGTCCAATAAACACAAGATAAACATAAGAACCTGGGCACTATGTTTTACCAGTGTACCTTCACAGCAGATATATGAGAGAAAATTTTAAATTTTTGTGAGAATTGCGCTCTTCTGCGTTTTAACCCATCGATTTATAGGAAGAAAACTATTTAACAATACATTAATATATTTAAAATTAAAAGGTTGCAGATCTCCTTCAGTTTATAAACTAATTATTAATAATCTTTTTTTTTTTACATTTATCCCTTGCTTATCTAACCTCTAAATTGTCCAGATAGGCTCTGGGGCTCACTTAGGTTCTCATTCAATAGGTAACAGTGTATGAACTGGTCAGATCGAAAAGCTGACCGCTGGCTCCTTTTAATATTCAAGTAAAAAACACCCAGTTACTTTTCCACTACTCCTCTACTGCCTCACACAAGGAAAACTGTATTTTAGTGAATCTTCCTTTGAAGTGTCGAGAAAGGCACATAGCAATCATGGGTAAGAAACTCGCCAAAAATTTTATAAATAAACCCCAAGGAAAGAGAGAAGTGAGGAATGTTAGGAATAGATGGAATGATAATATTAAAGTGCTTCTTAAAGCATCTGAAAGGAAGGATATGAAGTTAATTTACATGGTTCTGAGCGGAGACATATGAAAATCTTTCTGATCATGGTAATGAAGCAGCTAAGTTTAATTCCTTAACTAGTAGAAAAAATTTGCCTTTTCAAGAAGGAGTTTGTTCTTGTTCTTAGTTACAATTCTTACTTACATTTCATAGAAAATTAAAGCTTAATCTCTCAATAGTTCTGATCTGTAAAATTCTTTGTTCCCTTCTGGACAAATTTCATAATTATATGCCCAAAAGTTTTAGCACGTTCCTTTCCCTGTCCGGTTGCCCTCACCTAACACCTTGAGAACTGACAGTCGTATTATTATGACGTGTGACTTTGGAAACTTTAGGTGCAATTTTTACACAATCTTATTTACCTAATACCTCATAATCTGACAAAATTTCAAGTAGTTTACACGAGTACCGCTTTAGCTTCTCCTCCGAAACAATTTGCCAATTATTAATGGGAGTGAGAAAATGACTGATGGAAATTATATAGATAAGGTGCACACTTCAATTAGCAGACTTGTAAACCAAGCTATAAGTCGTGCTGCACTTGAGGTAAAGACGCACAACAACACATGTCTCGGAATGTTTGGGTTATGCCATGAGTAGTTCATTAAATTCTAAATTATTTATCTCAGTAATTAACCAACTTGATGCGCAACGTTTTGTTTTACAATAAGTTTATTTCATGCCTCTACATGTTTCGAACAAATGTTCTCAGCATCAGGTGGTCAAAATTGCATTACACAGTCTCTGGTATCATCACACTGAAACAAGTGAGTGGTCTAAAATTACTAAAATATATTTTAAGCTCGTGGTTCCGTGCATCTTAATTCAGTGTGAATAAAAATCCAACAGATGCAACAGTATGCAGATATTTATTCACTGCAAAACTACTCTACATGTTTCGGGTGTCACAGCACCCATCATCAGGAGTATTAAAAACTACCCGCAGCCTCCGGTACAGGTCATACTACTTGCACTGGAGGCTGCGGGTACAGTTTTTAATACTCCTGATGATGGGTGCTGTGACACCCGAAACATGTAGAGTAGTTTTGCAGTGAATAAATATCTACATAGTCTTGTATCTGTTGGATTTTTATTCACATATACTAAAATACAGTTCCATAAATATTAGAAAGTAGTAGTAAAATTTATGTGTGAATTTCTAAATTATTGTTTTTTTGTTTCTTTAACCTACACAATTCAAACAAACCAATTTATCAGTCAACCTTCAGCACAGTTATTACTCAATCTTTTATATAATGTGAAGGCACAACAATCCCTGTTCAGGCCTGTGAAAGACCCTTAGACTTCCAGTATGCTTAGGTTCCCAGGTTTCTACAAAATGGGCACATGATTGTGGTAAGGCTGTCAGCCCTACACATAACTCACATATAACCTCCGAAAATATTTCTGGTACTCATTTCTGTTAGAGGCTGAGTTGACCTCAAGTTCATAGTGTGGACGGGAATATTATGTCAAAGAAAAATTTCAATGACACAAACGGGAACCGAACTGCTTGCCTTCAACAGTTTATGTACAACAATAACATTATTAGAAGTTTTACGTTGTATGAGATTGTAAGGTTCATAGTCGTTCGTCTGAAACACTTTGTAATTTGTTATGTTACCTGTCCACACGACTAAACATCGTCACGTTATGTCTGTTAACTTCTGATACGGCATTGTTGGCTATGAACTGACAGCAAACTGAATTAGCCTATGGTCACATATTTTACAGATTGATTACTGTAAACATTACCTAACTTAGTCATAATCGTATATAAATGATTAACTTCATTAATACAATAATAGATACTTGGAATAAGAAGCCAACTAAATGTCACTTAGTATTATATTTATTTCTCCTTTATAAGTTACTCAACATGTTTCGGGCTACCTTGTGCCTATCCTCAGGAGTTGTGTTACGTACTTCCCAGTGGACACACAATCAGCCACCCGGATCTGACCGCCTACACAGCCACGGCACTACACCACATGCGGCAGAAATACCACTAAGTCGTCAGCTCCTGAGGATGGGCACAAGGTAGCCCGAAACATGTTGAGCAACTTATAAAGGAGAAATAAATATAATACTAAGTGACACCTAGTTGGTTTCTTATTCCACATTGAACTACGATGCACGGTCAACCACACATCAAGTAATTGATAAGTTGAGCCATGTATTCGTAAAATATTTCATGAAGGACTTCCCTGGTACAATGTTACTGGTAGGCTATTAACGTTCTGAGCCACTTGATATATAATATGTATATATATATATATATACTGTTTCCATCAATGGTCTTAAGCATTTCATCATTTATTATGTTACAGTTTAGAAGGAAATAAATTTCTGGATTAGTTATTGTGAAATAAACACAATTTAGAAATTAATTTAGAAGGTATGGATGGTGTGACACATAAGAAGGGTGTGGGTATAGTGGAGGAAAGGTGAGAAAGGAGAATGAGGGAATATACACCGCCGTCTGCAATGTATATACAACTGACACAATACATATATTAATTCATACACAGTGTAGGTAGTAAAATTTATAATCACAAAAGAACGGAAACATGTAGAAATCATTTCAACATATGTGAAGATTTTGCACTTTAAGGACTAAAATTAACGTTTATTTTATATAAAGTTGCATTTCGTACTTCGCAGGAAGCTTCATGTGTTGCCATTCGACAAGCAAATCGTTAGTGTTTTAGAGGGAAGTTATTTTAGTTTTTGCCACAGCCTCACATATTGTAGGTCTTCAATACGCTGCGTCCAGTGCATGTCCATACTAGTAACGTTAAGTTAGAAACATTTCTCTTTGATTTGAGAGTTGTACATATATATATATAATTTTGAATGGAGATACAGTGACACTGATTTTTACGTCATGTATTATTTTTTTAATTATGCTTTCACTTTACATATAGCTAAGTTAATGTTGGGAAGAGCTTCAAGGATTATTAATAATTAGCATAGCCGTGATTATCATTCATTGTTTACCTTGTATTTGAACATTTTCTAATTACTGAACTTCATAAACACACGTATAACGTAAGAGGAATTCACAGTTGAACGTTTCAAGGAATTCGTTATGGACGGCAGCAGCCGTCTTCAGTTGATATTTATTCACTTCATGTTATTGCTAAGAATAATATAAATAAAGGTAAAGCAAATTAAATAATATGAAAGTTATGAATAAATAAGCCACATGTAAGATTTTTTAAAGAATTCCTTTGAATAATTTTCTAGTGAGTTGACATGTAAAAATTAATTTAATCAGTGATTTCTGCAGGAATAATTTTCAGCTCTAATAAAAGAGCATAAACGAGATTTCATTGTTGGGTATTATTAAATTTAATCAATTTGTAATAATATCATTAAAACTATATACATATAATTCATTATTTCGTGTTCCTACAATTTTTAGGAACGCCTGTTTTCCGGGAGATTTTTCAATGTGAATAAAATCCAACAGATGCAACAGTATGCAGATATTTATTCACTGCAAAACTACTCTACATGTTTCGGGTGTCACAGCACCCATCATTGGGAGTATTAAAAACTGTACCTGCAGCCTCCGGTACAGGTCATACTACTTGTACCGCTACTCCGCAGTTCAGATCAGACCACGTTGGAGGGGAGTAGCTGCACCAGTATTATGACCTGTACCGGAGGCTGCGGGTATAGTTTTTAGTACTCCTGATGATGGGTGATGTGACACCCGAAACATGTAGAGTAGTTTTGCCGTGAATAAATATCTGCATACTGTTGGATCTGTTGGATTTTTATTCACGTTGAATTAAGATGCACGGAACCATGAGCTTAAAATTCTGAAGATTATTCTGTAATGTTTCTTTTTTACCGTTTCTTATAAAAATATCACTTCCTGTCAATAATTTATACACAAGGCAACTGAGAGTTTAAATGGGCTAAAATCCTGACATGAAAAGCACTGCTCAAATCGTTCTATGATAAAGTTGTAATTCCTGCTGACAGACCATGATTTCCTTCTTATCGTGTACAAAAAATGAATTTTAAACACAAAACTACCAAGTTTCAAAGAGTTTTAAAAAGTTTCTTAACTAACGCGAGATTTGAAACGACTTTTTTTCCTGCGTGGAATGCTTCTGAAGGCTCCTGCTGAAGACCCCTGTAGAATGCTGCACCGAGCCACTCAGCAGTAGTTATAATAATTTTATGTTTAGCTGCAACTTGACCACAAGTGACCGTGTGACGCAAAGAGCCAATTTCACGATATATTGTTTTGCCGAAAATAAATTCCAATTTATGACATTGAACAATATATCCTTCTTTCCAAAAAAAGTTCGTATGTATCCAATTTACACACGAGTTTCCGATAGGGAAGCAAATAACATTGCATTCTTCCACCAAGAGGCACCATAAACGCTTGCATACATTTAAACACAAGTAGTATTTAAAAAATATTTATATTTCAGAGTAATGCAAATTCGAGTTCTTTGACAATATGTGATTTCAAGGGTATATAAAAATAATCCAAACCAGTATCTTATTGTATTTTAGACGGTAGGCTTACTATATTGTACTTACACAATTTTGTCTGATAAGATATCAAGTTACATTCTTGCAGTTCTTTTCTTTAAAATTTAGCATAAGTTGTGTTTCCATAAACCTGGCGTTTTCCCATGAGAAAAGCTTTACCAGGTAAAAGTGAAGGATACGGAATATCGTGGGGTGGGAAATTCTGTTATTAGACCGCAGATTTACCAAGAAAGGAAACGGTTCCTCTTCACGTTCATTCGTATTAACGCCTCAAATGTTTCGAAACTCTCTAAAGAACAAATTTCATCTAAAAATAATTTACACTTTATCTCACAGAAACACTTGAAATCTTAAGTATAGGACAAGTTACTGGAAAGTTGAAGATTGAAGGAATTTGTACATAGATTTACCGCTGTGCACAATAGTGTTAAGGGAAAATGGTTTATTGTTTAATACCTGAAGGTAAAATTTACGAGTACTTTGTGTCTTTTCCGCTGAGGTTGCTTACTGTTCAGTACAGAGTATGATTGTCATTGGTAGTAGTAGTAGTAGTAGTAGTAGTAGTAGTACTAGTAGTAGTAGTAGTAGTAGAAGTAGTAGTAATAACAATAATAATTTCGTTGATTTAATTTTAAAGCAACAAGTGAAGAATTAGATACATAGGCCTAAATTTTTTATGTAATTTCTAACAATAAACTCTGCCCAGTATAACATTCCTTCTATGGCGAGGGTCCTTCAAAATGGGCAGGAACGTAACATACCAAGAAACTACAGAATGACATCGCAACAACAAGTCCCAATCAGAAATTTCAGGAAACAAAATTTTGATTAAATCTCGTGAATTTATGGTTAATACAAAAATGAAAAACTTACCTGAAAAAATTTTAAATTATGTTCCTCTTCATGAAATGTATTGAATGACTATAAGCAATTATTCATTAAGACAGGAAAGAAGAACGTTGTAGAATATTACGGTGAGATAAAAAGAAAATTTGATTTCTAAACTAATTTTAAGGCGAGTTTGCAAAATTGCGAAAAACGATTGTAAAATTCGTATTTCCGTCCATCCGTATGTCTGTCTGTCTTTCTGTGTGTTTATGTATGTATGTATGTACGTACGTACGTACGTATGTATGTACGTGTGTATATGTGTATATGTGTATGTATGTATGTATGTATGTATGTATGTATGTATGTATGTATGTATGTATGTATGTATGTATGTATGTATGTATGTATGTATGTATGTATGTATGTGTGTG